>JABAOH010000781.1_pt3 | contig 73845 bp, 60 predicted proteins | sample 7062181 | NCBI WGS metagenome assembly JABAOH01 (sample SAMN14538630, study PRJNA623070) | marine sediment metagenome | biome: marine biome [ENVO:00000428]; feature: marine pelagic biome [ENVO:01000023]; material: deep marine sediment [ENVO:00002113]; isolation source: pool of 5 deep marine... | reverse complement strand
GATTGTGGCTGAAGACATTTCAGAAGAGAGGTTATTCTCAAGGCTGGTTGGAGTTGATAGATGGTCTATTAGTTGGGGACGCTTGTCAACTTTTCTTGTTGCTATCCTTGCTGCTGGATTTGTTGCTTCGTTAAGATGGATCATCGTTGGCGAGTTCTCAGTTCCAGCCTTTTACTGGATTTTTTTGGTTTTGAGTAATGTAGTACCGGTAGGCGTAATTCTCCTGATCTTTAGATTCATACGGAATATTTGGGGCGCTGCAGCTTTAGTCGCTTTAGCCTATTCTTTAATTTCGAGCCTAATAGCTGGAATTCTCTTCGCTATTCAAGGCTTGCAGTTCCAGCAGGGCTTTGGCTACTCATTTATCGGTATTTTCCTTTTTGTTATCGGACTTTCTCTTGCAGTGCGCCACATAAGGCCTTTATGGTTTGCGCTGATTTTAGGTTATTTTTTGGCAATTCTAATTGACCATTTTGTCTTGGCCGGTATACGTTCAGCGCAACCAGGAATGGCTTTCGTTTTCACTGAAGAATTGATAACTCTATTGTTTAAACTGATTGGGTCAGTAGTATTTGGAGGTCTGTTTTGGCAAGGGCTGAAGCAGCCATGGAGCGAATGGGAACCGCCTGCTCCCAGGCCAGAGCCTGAAGTTGGACCATTGACACCGAGGGTCGCAGAATTTGAGAAATCCGATTTAATCAAGACTGCTGATTTTAAGGTGATTTGGACTCATCTCAGATCAGCAGGCGTCGGAAGCATAATTTTTGGTATTATAGCCTTTGTTCTTGGGATTTCTACAGCAGAGGAAAATCCAGTAAATGCTATCTTGGCTGTAATCGGTTTTTTGCTTTTTTTGGAAGGGATCTGGATTATTGCCTCACCTGGCCCTAAAGGATTAATCGTAGACGGGATTGCCCTCATCACTATCGGCGTCTGGAATATGATAGTTACCATTGCTAACGTATCTGAAGGCGGCGAAGGTTTTCACTTCTTTTTTATCTTGGGAATTTGGCAGATAGTCTGGGGGGTCCAGAGTATCAACCGCCATAAACATTTTGCTTACATAACCGGTGAAAAGCCTTCGAAGGAAGCTTTGGCTCAGCTTGACAGTGCTGTTCAAAGGATAATGGCGTCGAGTGCCAGAGATACAGGCAATATCGTAGAGTTGAAAGCCAAAACAGCTTTTAAAGAAGTGAACTGAAAAGGGAAACTCATGGAAGGTTCTGCACTTTTCGTCGGTGGCAAAAAAACCTTGATTCCTGTCAGAAAAGGTGAAGTAAAGCTGGAACTTAGAGGAGATTACTCTAGAGCTGAAACCCAAAAAGCAATCCTTCAGATCGGGGCGCAAAAGATTGTAGGGACAATCAGCACTGAGTCGCTGGAGCGATTAAGGCAGTGGAAGCCAGGTTTAATCTAGAAATGGGCTTTAGGCAATCACACTGCTTGAGCACATAGGCAATAACTAGAGAATCAACTATTCTTCTCTTTATCTAAGCTTCATTCTGTGAAAAAATGGGAAAAACGGGCAGGGTCCCCATAGTAAAAGACGGAGACAGCCTGATCAGGAATGATCGCCAATATTAAGGAGGGTTTGATGAAAAATCGCTTTATGCTCTGCTTTTTGGTGTTAACCTTATGGCTCTTTTTGATTCCGTTTGTTTGGAGCGAGCAGACTTCTGATAAAGATACATTCACTATGGCTCTAACTGGAGACTCTATCATCACTCGGAGACTGTCCGTTTATAATGAACCTTCATTCCTCAAGATGATAGAGCTCATACGCTCCGCGGATGTAGCATTCACTAACCTGGAGATGCTATTTCACGATTACGAACCCTATCCAATGCACCAGAGTGGGGGAACCTACATGAGGGCTGATCCTGCACTTGCCAATGAGCTAGCCTGGGCTGGCTTCGACATGCTATCCCGAGCCAACAACCATACGGGAGATTACGGCGTGGAGGGCATGCGCCTGACAACAAAGTACACTGTTGCCGCAGGCCTCGTCAATGCGGGGGTGGGAGAGAGCTTGCCTGAAGCTCGAGAGGCGAAGTTTCTTGAAACGGCAAAGGCAAGAGTGGCTTTAATTTCCTGCTCATCAACCTATCCAGATCATGTGAGAGCAGGAAAAACCCGCGGTGATATTCCAGCCAGGCCAGGATTGAACCCAATCAGGTATTCCACCACCTATATCTTGGCGCGCGAGAAGTTCGAAACGTTGAGAGGGATTCTCCGAGAGATTGGGATGCGTGTTCCAGAAAAAGGAGATAGCCTGAGGATATTTCGAAATCGCTTTATTGTGGGAGATAAGACTGAAATCCTAACAGAGCTTAACAAAGAAGACCTGGAAGAAATTACTTCTGTGGTTCGAAATGCCAGCAGGCTTGCTGAGTATACGATTGTAACCATTCATGCTCATGAGAGTGATAAAAGCCGATTTGAACCGGCAAAATTTATAGTCTCATTTGCCCGGGCCATGATTGATGCCGGGGCTGACGTTTTCGTAGGGCATGGTCCCCACTTGCTTCGCGGTATAGAGATCTACAAAGGAAAACCCATTTTTTACAGCCTGGCAAATTTCATGCTTCAGAATGAAACTCTCCTAAGGCTACCCCCTGAAAATTACGAGCGCTACAGTCTCGGACCTGAGGCTCATGTGGCCGATTTTAACGATGCACGTTATGGCAAGGATCGCCGGGGATTTCCAGCCACACCCGAGTACTGGGAGTCAGTTATTGCTGCTCCGGTCTGGAAAGGAAAAGAGCTCATCGCACTCAGGCTTTATCCCATCTCGCTTGGCTTTGGGAAGCCCCGTACCGTTCGAGGCCGTCCGCTGCTGGCCGGAGCGGACCTCAGTAAAAAGATAATCTTGGACCTTAAGCGCCTCTCCAAGCCTTTCGGCACAACAATCGATTTCAAGGATGGGATAGGAATAGTCAGAATCCCTGAAAAAAAACGCGGTAAGTAGCTATCGAGACTTTCCCTCTGCAAGCAAAGGCACCCAAAACTCTTGGCAGAAATGGGGCCAGGCCCCATTTCTTGGCCGCCAACAAAGTTAGGAAAAAATGGGGCCTGGCCCCATTTTTGTTTGTAGTCGTTCAAGAAATGAGGACAGATCCCATTTATGTTGAAAACCGGAACTAAGTAGTTTACACCTGATCCTGAGTGCTGAGAGTCATGATCCATTTGGCAAAGGATTTGGCGTCTTCTATGTCTCCCTCATCAGGATGAGTCTGGGATGAGGCGGCCATTTCTGTCCAGGCTTTGTGTTCTGGAGATTTGCTCAAAAATTCAAGGGCAGCCATGGAGACTTTCCCTCGACAAGAAAAGGTGCCTAGAACTTTTGCCTTGGAAACGATGACAGCAGCATGCTCTAAAGCTTCTCTTGCCAGACGGCTACCTGGCAGTGAGCCATGAGTTGAGAAGAGAGCGATTTTTTTGCCCTGAGGGATTTTTCGGAGAAAACTTTCGATCTTGAAAGGAACACTGTGAGAATGCACAGGGAAACCTATGAAAATAAGACTGTAGTCCTCTATCTCTTGAACTTCATCAATAGGTTCTATGGTCTTATCTCTTTCGAGGCTTTCAAAAATTGCTTCGGCTATCTTTTTGGTGTTCCCGGTCTGGCTTAAGTAAGTGACCAAGATTTTCGTCATTCCTCAGACTCCTTTATTCAGACTTATTCCTGTTGAGGTAGCTTTATTGAAATTTTAGTCCCCTTGTTTTCTTCGCTCGACGCCTTAATCGATCCTCCATGGTCTTCTATTATCTTTTTGGCGATAGGTAGGCCAAGACCTGTTCCAACGTCTTTTGTCGAGAAATCGCGATCAAAAATTCTCTTAAGCATCTCCTTTTCCATGCCAATTCCTGTATCTTTGATTTCGAACGTTATCCCTGCTTTTCCTTTGGATGCCTTGATTTCGATCTCGCCTTTGCCTCGAATGGCTTCAATGGCATTTGTGAGAATGTTTCTTAACACAATTTTTATTCTGCCTTTGTCTCCTATAAAATGAAAATCTCGGCCTTCGTATTTTTCTTTGAATTTGATTCTTTCTGAAAGCATTTTTTTATAAGGAGCAACCGTTTCCAGCATAAGTTCTTTCAGGTCGAACGATTCTATTTGAAGAGATTTTTCTTTTGAAGTCTCCAAGAATTCCTGGGCAATTTTTCTTAGGTTTTCCACTTCTTTGATAATGTAAGAGGCTGACTCCTTCAAAGCCTTATCAAAGTCTTCCTTTTTATCCTGATAAACTCTTAATAGATGCTCTGCTGAGAGCTGGATCGGAGTCAGAGGATTTTTAACTTCGTGAGCGACTTTTCGAGCCATTTCTGCCCAGGCTACTTTCTTACTCATGTCTGCCAAATCTTGCTGGTGTTTTTTCAGATTTTCGACCATTGCGTTAAAGCCATCAATTAAAGTTTTCATCTCGTCCTGAGGCTTATGGAGGATAGATATTTCAAGGTTTCCCGAGCCCACCTCTTGTGTCCCTTTCAGAAGCTTTTTTACGGGAGTTATGACCGTGCTTCCTATCCCTCGTGCAAAAATAAGGACAACGGCTATAAAAAAGACAGAAATAAAAAATAGAAATTCAATCAAATCTTCAGTGGCTTTTGATATTTCTTCCTGCTCTAAGGGAAAGGGAAGAGAGATGAGAAGGAGAGAGTTCCCAAGAAAATAGGGAGTGGTGATATTGTGGAAGGAGTAATCACCTATTTTTTGAGTTTGGGTATAGAAAGGATTGTTCTCATACTGAATTTTATAATAGATTTCACCATCTATAAGCTCGGGGAGAAGTCCATAATCAAAAAATTCTCGCCGGCTAGAAGAGATGAGCTTCCCATCCTGGTATAGATTCACATCATTTGAAATGGTAGAGCTTATCGATAGAACCACGTCTTCAGGAGGAAGAGTAAGTGAAACCATCTCCTCTCGCTGGAGGAGAAAAAATTCATCCACTAAACGCAGGGCGAAATTTGCCTGGGCTTCGGCCTTCTCCTTAAACTGTTGGGTAAAGATCTGCCCGAAAAAGCTTCTGCTGAAAAAAGTGAAAGCTAGAAGAGGGATAAGGGCTATGGCAGCAAAAGATATATAAACACGGTTTGAGAAAGACCAGAATGGATTTCTGATTTTCTTCCCTGAGGCAAGTGATACAAGAAACAGGAAAAAGAGAGAGAATCCAAGATAGAAGAAGAGAAGCTTTATGAATTCTGAAGAATAATTGAAGAAATTTTTTTTCGGTATGAAGAGAGAGTATATTCTGTTGTCTTTCCTGAAATAAAAAGATTGGAATTTTCTCTTTTTGTCTATAAAAAATGACCAAAGGGAGTCCTCCGAAGTTTCGATTTTCCCCAAGACAGCTGGAGCGATGCCCGAGGATATCTTGTTGGGATTGAAGAGTAATTTTCCCTCTGGATCAAAAATTGCAAAGCCAAAGTTAAACTGATTAAGAGAGGGGATGGAAGTCACTCTCAGAAGTTCAAAATATGGATTGGCTGAATAGAGAAAGGGGAGCATGTCGTAATCGATCGAAAGGTAGAGAATTGTTCTCCCCAGATGGTTCTCTTCTTCATGCCAGTCTTTGTACGCGAGGAGAAAATCTTTTGCTTCACCCATAAAGGGAATACTCAGATGGGATATGGACCATTCTTGGCTGAGGGGAAGGTCAAGATCAATACCATAAAGCTTGGGAACATTTAAAGAGAAGCGGGAGAGAAGCTTTCCTCTAGGGCTCAATATCTCTAAACTCGAATACCAGTTAAATTTTGCGACAAGAGTCCTTTCCCAAAGAGAGTGGGCTAGATCATAAGGTTCATTACTGCGGAGAAAAGAGACTATTGATTCTTGCTGTTCGTCGATTTCAGGTAAGGACTGGTTTAATAAAAAGATTCCCCAGGGCTCCTGGGATTTTATGATATTTTGAAGAGAATCCTGAACAAGAGACCGGTTTCGGCTTGAAGAAGAGTAGTGGAGAGAGGTGTATATGAATAGTGCACATAAAAGAAAAGCTGAAAATAAAACTTCTTTTCTTTTTATGAGCGTGGGGAAGAAAGAAAGAAATAAGGTAGAAACGATGATCGATGCTTGGAGGAAAAAAAGCAGAGGAATATTCCTATCCTTAAAAAGCAGAAGGTAGCCCCCAAACTGCAGTAAGAGAATAAGAAGAGGCAAAAGAAGGTTCGAGGAATAGAGTGAAGCGACTCTTAACCCGATGAAGATTGCAAAAAAGAGGATGAGGAAAAAAAGAAGGATGCTGAGGTGAAGAAAGAAAAAAGAAGGATTGAAAGAAAAACGAAGCAGGTTTATGTTGGAGTGATAAACAAGACGAAACAGGATTTCTTGAAAGACAAAGATAAAAAACAGCGAAGTGAAAATAAGAGTGGAATTTACTGCCAGAGAAATTAGGAGAGGGGATTTTATTTTTTTGCTCTCCAGAAGATCTCGGGAATAGACAACTAAGCAGCCCATGATTAAAAAGAGAAAGAAAGAAGTAAGAAAAATATCTCCCGGAGATTTGGTGAGGTTCCAGAGAGATAGAAAGCTTGCTGAAGAGGGAGAAAAAAAAGGAAGGGATTGGATTTTTTCCAAATTGCTTAAAGGGAAAAAAATGAACCTTAGTCCTATCAAGATCAGAATAATTAGTAAGCCAGGCAAAGGTTTTCTTTCCCTGTAAAAAGAGGGGGATTTAACAAAATAGATGAGAAGAGAGAGAAGCGAGGTCCCGAGGAGTAGATAAAAAACAAGAAGAAAATTTTCTTTCTGGCTTGAAATTTTTGCCGGGAGAGCTGGAGAGCTGAGCGTTACAGTAGCGACTATTTTATTCTTTTCGTTCCTCAAGGGAAAAAGTATCGGTTGAATCTCGCCCTCGAGTCTTGGCTGGCCGAAGTATTCGTCCTTGTGCCTGGTGAAGAGTTTTTCAAGCCCTGAAACATCTTCTCGAAAATCCCAGTAATAAATAGCACTGTTGCTCAGAAGTCTTGCTTTTAAGAATTGATATTCCTTGAGGTACGGGGCTTTAAATTGGGGCGAGAAGGCTAAAAGGCGATAGAAGATGACGTATTCATCCCTTCTCACTTTCTGGAGAGAAACTATATAGACAGAGGCTTTGTGTTGGATGAGGAAAGAAGATTGCTGCTGAAAAAAGTTGACTTTTTCTTCCTCAGAGAATAGAGCCTTCATCGGGTCAACGACGTTTCCCAACCACAGGATGAGATCTCCTTGATTGTTGAGGTAGCTGATCCCTTCTTTTTCTTTGTTTAAGTCTAATTTTTTGAACAGATTGAATATTTCCTCTTTTTCTCCAGGGAAAGGAGAACCTAAGATTAATTTTTGTTTCTGGTCTATTTCGCTAATGACGCTCGAAAACTCGCTTTTAATCGCCTTTGCCTGGCTTCTCAATTGGCCCAAGCTTTTTTGATAGTAACTTGAAGAAATGAAGGCGGGAAGAAAGAGGGAAAGAATTAAAATAATTGCGGAGAGCACGGTTCCTAAGATAAATGCGTAAAAAAATCCTTCTTTTTTTATTGATTCTCTTATTGGTCTTCTAAAAATATTCAAATTTTCTCTGCCTTAATTTCTATTATTTTCCAAGTGTTTTTGGAATTTTCATTTTTCTGACTTTGCTTAAATGGAGAAACACCGCTCTTTTCTTTCATCAGGTAAAAGAAGATATGAATGACATACTGGTTATTGTTCTTATTATCCCTAAAAGACCACCTGGCCTTAAAGATAAAGTATTGATTTTCAAGGTCAGAAGGGAGCTCCTTCTCTGAATAGAATTCAAAGGTCGTGAAGGCGGAAAATATTCTGCGGAAGAGAAAATATGCTTGTTGATTAGAAAGCTGATCTGAAAAAGAAATAGGCTCCGGAAGAGAAATATTTATAGAACTTTTGGCTGAGAAGAGAGAGTAGAGAATTTTAGGATTGTTTTGGAGGAATGCTTTTTCTATATCCTGAGCTGTTGCGGGAAGCAAGGAGACGAGTACGGTTAAAAGAACGATGTTGAGATTTGCCACAAAAAAAATATTATCATAGCTTTAGTTAATTAGGCAAGGAGGCAAAAAGTGAGGATTTGATAATCGAACTCATGCGCAAGATATTTGGTTTTTTTGAAGGGGCTTGATTCATCAAGCCCACATTTTTAAATATACTAATAAATGGATTTTGTAAATCAAATGCCAAATTTGAGAAAAAAAGATTGGCTCGATGAGTCAGGTCCTTACGGAGTTTTTTCGCTTTCCATTTCTTCAGATATGATATCCTTGAGTTCGTCTTTGATTTTATCTATTTTTTTTAACTTGGTTGTAATCTTAGCAAAAAGAGCTTCTTGGCTTTTTATGCCTTCCTGGATAAGAAAAGCTGCACTCTCAGAGCGACTTTTGAACAAGCCAACATCGACTAACATTCTCAGCTTCTCATTACTTTCATCATTGACGCGTATGGTCAGAACTGTGTTTCTTGCGACCATGGCTTTATCGATCACTTTCTTGATCGATTCAGCGGTCTTTACTGCGATCTTTTCTACTTGGGCACCCAATTCATCGAGAGTACTATGGTGCTTTTTTTCTTTTTTCTCTGTTTTTGCTTTTTGCGTGGTCTTTTTATTTTCCATGGTAATACCTCTCGTAATTTGTAATTTAGTTACAAATTACCAAATTGTGGGTTACGAGTCAAGAATTATTTCTTATAGAGTTAATAAAATTATAGGAATTAAAAAATTATAGAAAGCTAAATTATTTTAAAGGCTGCCTTCTCTCTATTATAAAAAGATGGAGAAATTTTAGTTGAGAAGGAGAAAACCTTGATTTTTTTAATTTTACTCTTTTTTTATTCCTCTTTTTTCTCCTCTTTTTTCTCTTCTTCTTTTACTTCTTCTTTAGTTTCCGCTTCCAGTTTTTTCGTTCTTGCAGCATCCTTGATTCCGCTTATTCCAGCGATTAGGGCAATAAGACCGCCAAAGAAAAGTATGGGGGGGATGCAGCCGAAAACGAGATCAATGAATTGTTGCGGCCAGACAAGAATAACCAAATAAATGCCAGCTGCCATGGCAATTAAGCCTCCTAAGATAGCCAAAGCTTTTCCCATAGGACTTCCTCCCAATAACTTTATAATTTAAACAATTTTTCTGAGGCGCATTATAGCAAATCAGAAATTAAGAAGCAATAAAAAAAAGAAATATCTTTAAGAAGTGGGGACAACGAAGCGGGGGCAGGCCCCATTTTCTATTGTTTTGTCTGTGATAAGTCCTTCCAGAAAATGGGGCCTGCCCCTCTTTCTTCCGTAGCAATTTAAGCATTTCTAATTACGCAAGTAAAAGAGTTTTTGAATGATAACTTCGTTCCTATGTCAATTGTATGTAGACCTTGCCTGGACAATAAGATAAAATAAACACCATTACATCTTAAGATAAGAGGAGGTTGAAAAAGCAATGAAGCACCTAAACTCAAAGAGAGTTGTGATAAGCATTTTCTTAGTCTGGGGATTAGCTCTATTCTCCTTTGGTTCTAGAGAGAATGATGCATTCCAGGTTGCAGATTTAAAGGTTAGTCCTGGAGAAATAAAGTCTGGATTCTTGTCTGTCCCTGAAAAGGATGGAATCGGAACCCTTATCCCTCTGACCATAATCAATGGTCAAAAAGAGGGAAAAGTTCTGGCGCTTGTGGCTGGCGTGCACGGCTATGAATATCCGCCGATTTTAGCCCTTTATCGGTTGAAAAAAACGATTGACCCTCAATCTTTATCCGGGACACTGATATTCGTTCATATTGCTAATCTGCCAGCGTTCCAGAAAAGAATCATTTATTACAATCCACATGATTGGCAGAACTTGAACAGAGTTTTTCCTGGCGATCCGCAAGGGACAATTTCCCAGAGGATTGCTCACATTTTAACAGAAAAGGTCGTTAAGAAATGCGATTATCTTATTGACCTCCACTGCGGAGACGGAAATGAAGCTCTTATTCCTTATTGTTACTGGATGCTAAGCGGTGATGAAAAGGCAGATGAGATAAGCCGTAAAATGGTCTTAGCCTTTGGCATAAAGTATATCATCATCGATAAATCCCGCACCAAGGATAAAGCCCATTCCAAGTATTTAGGGAATACGGCCATTCTTCATTCAAAGCCAGCCATCACCACAGAATCTGGATACTTGGGCACGACCGATGAAGAGTCTGTTATCCGCAATATTAAAGGCATTCTCAGTGTTATGAAGCTTTTTAAGATGATCGAGGGAAAGCCAGAATTTGTTTCCGACCCTGTCTGGATCGATCACTATGAAGTTATTTATTCTAATTCGGATGGCCTTTTTTATCCTCAGACAAAGATGGGCTACTATGTCGCCAAAGGAGAGAAAGTCGGGTATGTTACAGATTACCTCGGGAACGTGAAGGAAGAACTTAGAGCTCCTTTCAGCGGAATAATTCTTTATATCATATATACTCCTCCGATTAGCAAAGGAGAACCTCTCTATGAGGTAGGAAGAGTGAAGCAGTAAAGAGAGATTGCTTGTGCTGACATCTTTTATGGTTAAGAAACATTCTTAAATGAAAGTAAAGAACGGACAATTTTATTTATAATAAAAGTATGGGTTTGATGAATCAAACCTCCGCAATCATAATACGCAAAGGCTCTTGAAATAGAGAAAGAAGGAAGTTTTTATGAAGCTGAAAGGTGTAATTTTTGATATGGACGGCACAGTAGTCGATGTAACCTATGATTGGAATCAAATAAGAGCAGACTTGAACACCCAAGGTGTACCAATACTTATGTATCTCAACAGCCTGGAAGAGCCAGAAAAATCAGAGAAGTGGAGAGTGCTGGAAAAATATGAAAGAGAAGCCACCGAGAAAGCTCGACTTAAACCAGGGATGCGTGGATTCCTGGGTCTATTAAACCAGAAGGGAATAAAGAAAGCTCTGGTGACGAATAACTCTCAAAGGAACGTTTTTTTCCTTTTAGAGAAGTTTAACCTTGAATTTGATTGTGTCATCACTCGTGAAAGCGGCCTTTGGAAGCCTTCCGGGGCTCCCTTTCGGGCTGTCTTGGAAAATTTAGGACTGAAGAAAGAGGAATGTTGTGTTGTGGGAGACTCTCATTTTGATATCAAGGCTGCCGAGGAAGCAGGAATACCCCATGTTTTTATCTTAAATGAGGATAAGGAGAGATTTGCCTCGATGCCTGCAGAAGTGTTTAGCTCTGCAGAAGCCCTTCAAAAGAGGATAAAGAATTTATTGGAAAAGGACAACTGGTGAGCACCGATTATCCTCCTGATTTCGTTGCCCGATTTTATGACCTCATCTATAAGAAAGTCAGAACAGGAGTAGATCTTGACTACTACATGAAGAAAATATTGGAAACAGATGGCCCTGTTTTAGAATTGGGCGTTGGAACCGGCAGAATTTTCATGAAAGCACTCGAAAAAGGAGCTGACATTTATGGAATAGATATCAGTCCAAGCATGGTAGAAAAATTAAAAGAAAAGCTGGATAGAAAACGCCACAAGAGAGTTTTTATCCAGGATGCATCGAATATGAGCCTTGATAAAAAATTCGATTTGATAATCGCTCCATTTCGAGTGTTTTCTCATATCATTAAGGTTAAGAATCAGATTGCCGTCCTGGATAAAATATATGAATATCTAAATGACAAAGGAAAATTAATTTTTGATTTATACGTTCCCGATTTAAAACTTTTATTAGAGGGGATGAGAAATTATATGGATTTCGATGAAGAGTATGAGCCCGGCAAAAGAATAAAGCGATTTATCTCTGTGAAAAGTGATTTAGTCAATCAGATAAGCTACGTCAATATGAAGCTTGTTTGGGAAGAAGCTGATAAAGAAATCGCTAAAGATTGGAACTTTCAGATGAGATTTTATTTTCGATTTGAGCTGGAGCATTTAATTCGTCAATCTAAACTAAGATTGATAAATATTTTTGGAGATTTCGACGAAAATGAATTAAATTCAGATTCTAAAGAGTTTATTGTTGTCTGTCAAAAATTAGAAGATTGATAATCCTTTGAAGCTTTGGAAGTTAATATAAAATAAAAATTGGAAAGCAAGGAGATGAAAATTTATTATATCTTTACACCCGCATTTAAAAAGGAAAATAACTAATATAAAAGGAGAAATGATGAATATACAAATTTATCAGGTAGATGCATTTACGGATAAGCTTTTTGGGGGTAATCCGGCAGCAGTTTGCCCCCTAGAGAAATGGTTGGATGAAGAGCTTTTACAGAAAATTGCTGCCGAGAATAATCTCTCCGAAACTGCTTTCTTTGTTAAAAAGGGCAAGAACTTTGAATTGAGATGGTTCACTCCAAAAGTAGAGGTTGATTTATGCGGACATGCAACATTAGCCTCAGCCCATGTCATTTTTAATAACCTGGATTACGATGAAAAACAGATAACTTTCGCTTCAGCGAGCGGAGAACTGAGAGTGACAACAGAAGATGGTCTGATCACCCTGGATTTTCCTTCAACTCCTCCCTCTCCAGTAGAGATAGTTCCTGAATTAGCTCAGGGCCTCGGCCTAGAGCCGAAAGAAGTTCATAAATCAAGGGATTATCTTGCATTGTTCGAAACTGAAGACGATATTCTATCAATCGAGCCAGATTTTAATATCCTCGGGAAAATGGATACTCTTGGCTTTATTGTTACGGCCCAAGGAAAAGATTCTGATTTCGTATCAAGATTCTTTGCCCCGGCTGTTGGTATTAACGAAGATCCAGTGACAGGATCTGCCCACACGACATTGATTCCGTTTTGGGCGGAAAGATTGAATAAAAAAACCTTACATGCTTTTCAACTATCAGAGAGAAAAGGAGAATTATTTTGTGAATTGACGGGTGACAGAGTAAAAATAGGTGGATCTGCCGTTACTTTCCTTAAGGGCGAAATTGTTCTAAATGGAACTTAATGTCTAACAGATGATGGGGTCAGGTCTTGTTTTTTGCTATTTTAATGTTAGCTATGTCCCTTGATGAGTTTTTATTTCCGGGGATTAGATGTCAAAAGAAAAAGCTCAGCCCTATAGAGTTTCAAGAAAGGGACATTAGCGCAACTTTATCAGAGAAAAGAGAGTTTTAGTATATATGAAGCGGAAAAAGGCTAAGATTGAGGAGTAAAGAAATGAAAAGCAACAATCAATTCAAATTCAAACCATTCATTATTATTTTTTTCATTGTTTTTTTTAACGTGTTTGTGGTTGACCTCTTTGCCGATGGATTTATCGTCCCCGTGCACCGTCCCAGGGAGAGGATTCCTCCTTTAACCGTCAAATACCACCGGGTAAACGTTGAGATCATAAACCAGGTAGCGAAAACTTCAATTGATCAGGTTTTTATCAACAATCACAATCGAGATATTGAAGGAATCTTTATTTTTCCACTTCCTGAGCGAGCCTCTGTTTCTGAGTTTTCGATGTACATCGGAGGCAAAAAGGTTGAAGGAGAAATCTTGGATCGGGACAGAGCGAGACGAATCTATGAAGATATCGTCCGGAGGATGAAAGACCCTGCTCTTCTTGAATACGTTGGCCGCAACATGTTTAGAGCCCGTGTTTTCCCGATTCCTGCCAATGGAGAGAAAAGAATCCAACTGTCTTATACGGAGATTATAAAGGCCGAGAGAAACCTTATCCGCTATGTTTATCCTTTAAACACAGAGAGATTTTCCCTCCGTCCCCTAAAGGAGGTCACAATCTCAGTCCAAATTAGCTCAAAGATTCCTCTTTCTAATGTTTATTCACCTTCCCATAACGTTTCTGTGAGGAAGGAAGGAAAAGGCAAAGCAAGAGTGAGTTTTGAGGGAAAAAACATCAAACCGGAAAAGGACTTTGTTGTCTATTATTCTCTATCCGAAGATGATATCGGGCTTTCGTTCATGAACTGGGAGGGTCCAGAAGACAATTATTACATGCTTTTAGCCTCGCCCTCTTATGTGGGAAAAAAAGAGAAGATACTCAACAAGAATCTTATTTTTGTCCTTGACAGTTCTGGAAGCATGAGCGGCAAGAAAATCAAGCAGGCCAAAGAAGCGGCACGCTTTATCATCAATCATTTGGATAAAAAAGATAAGTTTTCTCTTGTGGACTTTGATGATGGAGTGAGCTTGTTTTCTTCTGAGATTATTCCTGCTAGTCAAGAAAATATAGAGAGAGCTCTTCGCTTTGTGGATGAGGTAGAAGATTCTGGAGGAACCAACATAAACGATGCTCTGCTTCAAGCATTGGAGATGATCGAACCTGGAGAAAGACCCAACTATATTCTTTTTCTCACAGATGGCCTGCCTACAGTAGGCATTACCGGTACCCTAGATATATTGAGAAACATCAGTAAAGCCAATGAGCCTAGGACCCGCATATTCGTCTTTGGAGTTGGCTACGATGTTAACACAGAGCTCTTAGACAGGATTTCTTCTGATAACAGAGGAACATCGGTTTATGTGGCTGAGGACGAAAATCTTGAAGTAGCCGTATCAAATTATTATGAAAAAATATCATCTCCTCTTCTTTCTGATTTGAAGGTCGATTTTAAAGGTATAGAAGTGAGAAACACCTATCCCAGAGTAATGCCCGATCTGTTTAAAGGCTCGCAGCTTGTGTTGGTAGGAAAGTATACCGGCAAAGGCAAAGTGACAGTGGCTCTATCTGGGAAAGTAGGGAAGGAAGCTAAAAGATTCATTCTCAAGGATCAGGAGCTTGTCCAAGCGGAATCCTATAATTTTCTCCCTCGTCTGTGGGCTACGAGAAGGATAGGCTATCTTATTGAAGAAATTCGTCTCCAGGGAGCAAATAAAGAGCTCATCGACGAAGTAAAAAAACTTGGATTAAAATTCGGAATTGTAACGCCTTATACGTCCTTTCTTGTTACTGAAAAGGAGAGGCGAGCGCTTGATATGGCAGCTCCGGAGGCAGAAGAAGCTCTTAAAGCTCGCAAAGTTACTGGTGCAGGTGCAGTGAAAATTGCCAGGGGCGCACAGAAACTAAAAGTAGTAGCTCAGGCCCCTCATGTTGCTTCTCAGATGATAAAGTATAAAGAGGACAAGACATTTTACCTGAAAGATGAATACTGGGTGGATAGTCTCTATGAAGAAGGAACCCCAGTAAAAGAGGTGCGTTTTAATTCAGACGAATATTTCCGTCTTCTTTCCGAAAAGCCTGGAATTGCGAAATATCTCTCTGTTGCCAAAAAAATTATAGTCAATTTTGAAGGAGTGAACTACAAGATAACCGATACTGAGGATGTCCAATAACTGCTCAAAGGTCATGCCCTCTACGTAGATTAAGGTCCTTAGTCCAGCCTCTTGGATGTCAATGATATAATCTTGATCGCGGCATCTAGTCAAATGATCTTTCATTGTAATCCATGAAGCTTTTTGAATTTTTTACCAGAGGATAATCCGATAATCAAGTGGTGGCTAAATTGGCACCAAATTTTTCCTGTGCTATTGTTTTATAAGGGCGATGGGGGAAAAATCATAGATCAGGAGAAATTGGAAAAAAGCAAAATCTTAACTCTCTCCTCAACCAGCCAGGAATACCCGGGAAAAAATTTTCTGTAGAGTGAAAATCTTAGTATGAAACATTTAGTATCTAATCTTGTTCTTTGTTTGTTATTAGCTTCTATAATTCAACTTCAAGTTCAAGCTCTATGGACTAAAGCCAAAAAGTTCTTTCGTCAGGCGGATAGGGCAATGCTTAATTATGATTAAGACACAGCAATTTCAAAATATCTTAAGGGTTGTTCCTTATCTTCATTGAGAGATCAGAGGGAAGCTTGGGATGATCTAGGTTTTGCTTTCCTGCAAAAAGGAGAGCTTAAGAAGGCTGAAACGTACTTAAAAAAATCCATACCTGTTCATCCTGAAAATTATAACCCTCGATTCTATCTTGCACTGGCCTATCTTTTAGATAATGAAATAGAACTGGCGTCAGAACAACTGGAGAAGGTAAAAAGAGAAATTTATTTTGATGATAGCTGGATAAGGGAAAAAAGAAGTCAGTTGTTTAAGAAAAGCAATGGAAAGGAAATCACAGGAATGGAACTGGAAAGAATAAGAAAAGAGAAAGGAATCTGGCTTCAAGAAAAAGCGAATGAAATATTTATTCATTTGGATGCGTTTGACGAGAGGAATGAAGGTACTTTTAGTTTTGTCCTTGAAATTGTCAATAAAATCATTGAGGGGCTCGTAAATCCTGATGATTCTGCGGCAAAAAAGAAAATAGAACAAGCTCTTGTCCCTTTTAAAGAGGTAGGTAGAGATGAAGAAGGATTAAAGAAGTTTAATCTCATTTCTCAACGTCCCCAGCAAATTAGATTCAACCTTCATCACAGGTTAAAAAATCACAATAATGATTTGCTTTATGAATTACACCGTAAGTTCTTTAAAGAATTGAAGAAAGGAAGAATTAATGATGCAATAGATATGCTCGAAGAATCATTATTCGTAAACGAACAATCTTTGGTTGTAAATCATAATCTTGCGTTGCTCTACTTTGATGCTGCCCAGCTTGAAGGATTTAATGTTGATAAGTTGGAAAGGGCAGAAATTTATTGCGCTCGAGCTTTGTGGTTTAAAGATTATTATAGAGTTAATAAAGATAATATTGTTGGCTGTCATGATTTAATGGGAAATATCTATAACTACCAAAATGAATATGAAAAAAAATGAATTCGAGAAGATTCTTGAGATTGATTCGTTGAATTCATTAGCTTATTGCAACCTCGGAAGTGTATATAATAATCTCAATGATATGATTAAGGCAGAAAAGGAGTGGAAAAAAGCGATTGAATGTGAAAAAGATATAGTAAGAGCAAAACGAAGAGAGGCTCCAGAGGGTGAATTAAAGTATATTTTAGCGGTTGTTAAAGAGCCAGCCTCTTTTAGAGCTCATCTATATCTAGGAATGTTATATCTGGAACAGAATTTAAATAGTAAAGCATTAGAAGAATTGAAACAAGCAACAGCCCTAGAACCCGATAATCCAGATCCTTATTTTGGGTTAGGTAGGATTTGCCAAAACAGAAGCAATACAGAAAAAGCTATTTATAATTATGAAAAATATCTTTATTTGGGGGGAAAAGAAGAAGAAGAGGTAAAAGAAATATTAAAATTTCTTAAAAATAATAAGCATTAAACTAAAAGAAAGACAAAACAGTTTTCTAAAAAAAATAAGGAATCAATTATCATCGTAAGACTTTTTTCCCTTCTATTTAGAGGTCGTTATCTTTAGTTTTGAAGTTTGGCATGAAAAACGCCTGATATAATTAAGGATCCAAAAATATTTAAAACAATGGATAGAGTAAGATTGTTTTTACAGCATATAATATTCATAGAAATTTCGTTTTAATGCTCGCCACAAATCCCTCATGATTTTCCGAGGTTTTCACCGTCTGACATGCCAGAATAAGAATATCATAGGGAAAATGATGTAGCCACCAGGAACAAAAGGATAAAAAAGTGCTTCATGAAGGCGAGTTTAAAGTTACGGAATTAGGGTTGTGTTCCCTTTTTCTTTTTGAGCTCAGCACACGAAATTCCTCTCAAGTTAAAGCACTTGTTGCAAGAGAGACACTCTGATTTTTTTATCTCTCCGGTTCGGAATTTTCTGATTAAAAAAGGCTCGCGAATAAAAGGTCGACTCATGGAAATGAGATCCGCTCTTCCTTCTTCTATAATTTTTTCCATAACTGAAAAAGATCTGATTCCTCCCAGTCCAAATACAGGAATGGAAAGCTCCGCTTTAATTTTGGAGGCATTATCGACAAAATAGCCTTCTTCCTCTTCTGGGCGAAGTCCTTTCCAAACAGACCCTTTTCCCGCTTCAGACATTCCTCCGCTGACTTCAAGGCCGTCAGTGCCTTCGCTTTCCAGTATTTTTGCTATCTCAATACTTTCATCTATGCTTAGTCCTTCAGGCAAGAAATCTGATGCATTCAGTTTCACAATCAGCGGAAATTCTTTTCCTGATAATTCCTTGATGCCTTGAATTATTTCAACCACGATTCGAAGGCGATTTGCAAGAGTGCCTCCCCACTCATCTTTTCTTCTATTAGTATAGGGAGATATAAAACTGCTTAAGAGATAGCCGTGGGCGACATGGAGCTCGACACCGTCAAAGCTGGCTTCTTTCGCTCTTCGGCCACTTTGGATAAAATCATCGATGACGCTTCTTATTTCCTCTTGGCTCATCTCTTTCGGCATAACTTCAAAGGTCGGCTCGTAAACGCTCGAGGGCGCAAGTGGCGTGCATCCGCAGATTTTAGGTTTTGTCTGCCGACCTGCATGGGAGAGCTGGAGAAAAATGCGCGAGGGATATTGGTGGACAGCATTAGTGATTTGACTCAAGCCTTCAATGCAATGGTCGTCGTCAACTCCAGTTTGATAAGGACTGGCTATTCCTGCGGGATTAACATAAGTATGACCCGTTATGATTAGACCAACTTCTCCTTTGGCTAGATTATTAAAGAGTGAAACCTGTCTTTCTGTAACTGAACCGTCGCGAGCAGCCATGAAGTCATGAGTTGCTGCCCGAGCGAACCGATTGGGAATTTCAATTGTTCCTATTTTAATCGGAGAGAAAAGAACCGAATTAACCTTCATTTGACCTGTCGAATAGAAAGAATTCACTCGAAATAGGTGTGTTCATTACAGAACTTCCCATTTTAAAATGTAATTGGTTATAAATAAAGGGCGAAATGAAAAACGCAGAAAAAAAGGGGACAGGAAAAAAAGGGGACAGGCTACTTTTTCTGTATCATCGGGTTCAGGCCTTATCATGGGAATGCCCAGATAACTAGAGCCAGAAGAATTTCTATGCTCTTTGACAAGGCCTAACTCCATAGACTGTCTGCTTTCTTATAAAAAAGTAGTTTGTTCCCTTTTATTCACGGAAATGGAGACTGTAAAAGTTGTTTAGTTTAGCTTGATTTATTAGGGAATATCGATAAAATTAAGATTAATTTTTGCTTAAGGAGAGAAAATGCAAAAAGAAAAATTGTTAATGATCCCGGGTCCGAGCCCTGTCCACCCTCGTATCATAAACAGCCTTTCTCTACCGACTGTTTCCCATGTTAGCGCAGTGATCGTAGAGGAATTAAAGGAAGCACTGGCCAACCTAAAGAAAATCGTCTTCTGTGAGAAAGGCGAACCTTTCATCATAGCTGGGGCTGGGACTTTAGCCATGGAAATGGCCATCTTAAATACTGTTAAGAAAAAAGAGAATTTTCTCGTCCTCTCCCAGGGATATTTTGGAGAGCGGATGGGTCAGATTGCCCAGAGTTTTGGCCTCGATTGTGATATCATCGAGTGCGAATGGGGAAAAGCAGTCCTTCCTGAAGAACTCGAAAAGAAGCTTTCCGAGAAAGAATATAAAGCAGTGACCGCTACCCATGTGGATACCTGCACCGGAGCTTGTGCTCCTGTCAAGGATTATGCAGAAATACTGAGAAACCATGATATCCTTTATATAATCGATGGTGTCTGTGCCACGGGCGGGATAGAAGAAAGGATGGATGACTGGGGAGTTGATGTGATCTTAACCGCACCTCAGAAGTGTTTCGGAGCTCCCCCAGGCTTGTCGATTTTGGTCCTCTCAGAGAAGGCTATGGAAAAAAGGAGGAATATGGAAGGGATTCCCGCCTACTATTCAGACGTTTTGAGGTGGCTTCCGATCATGAAGGACCCGTCAAAATATTTTTCGACTCCCTGTGTTAACGAAATCAGGGCGTTTTATGAAAGCACAAAGATAGTCCTTGAGGAAGGCATGGAGGAAAGGTTCTTAAGACATGAGCGAGTTGCAAGGGCTATAAGGGCCGCCCTCGCCGAACTCGGATTTTCCTTTTTCACCCAGGAGCCGTTCTTAGCAGATACTCTTTCTGTTGTAAAATATCCGGAGGGTGTCGAAGATAAATCCTTCCGGAGCACATATTATGAGAATGGAATTGTGGTGACCGGGGGATTAGGTGAGACCGCAGGGAAGGTTTTTCGAATGGGGCATATGGGTAACCTGTCTGAATCACAGGTCACTTTTGCTCTTGATGCCCTGGAAAGAACTCTTTCTACTTTGGGCTACAAGTTTGAGGAAGGGACAGGTCTTCAAGCTGCAAAAGCGATTCTTGGAGAATAGCAGGATCTAGGAGCCAAAGAGAAGTGAAGAGTCAAGTTTTTTTTATCCCTGCAACAAGAGAAGATGGGAATGAGGTCTTGGCTGAAAAAGCGGAAAAGATCTTTCTTAAGACTGGTCTGAGAAGTCAAATAGAAAAGAACTCCTTTGTCGCTATGAAAATCCATTTTGGAGAGAAGGGAAATACAGGATTTATAAAACCCGGATGGATTGTGAAGATTATTAATCAGATTAAAGGCGTTACCTCTAGAGTGTTTTTGACAGATTCTAATACCCTCTATGTCGGTAAGAGGTCCAACTCTCTGGAGCATCTTTCCCTGGCAAGGGAACATGGCTTTACCGAGGAGGCCCTCGGCATCCCTGTTATAATTGCTGATGGTCTTATCGGCCGAGACGACGACGAAATCCAGGTCGATTTATCACGAGTAAAGTCAGCAAAGATTGGCAGCGCCGTTCATGGTTCGGATATACTTGTCTGCTTAACGCATTTTACTGGACATATACTAACAGGCCTTGGGGCAGCCCTAAAAAACCTCGGTATGGGATGTGCGTCGAGAGCCGGAAAATTGGAACAGCATTCTGATGTTCATCCATGGGTGAATCCTAAATTTTGCGATAATTGTGGAGTGTGCTTTGATTATTGTCCTTCACAGGCGATTGTTGAAAAGGGAGATAATGCTTTCATAGTTGAGGAAAAATGTATAGGGTGCGGAGAGTGTCTTGTGGTCTGCAACTCCGGGGCTGTTAAATTCAACTGGGATTCGGATTCTGTGCGCGTTCAAGAAAAAATGAGCGAGTACGCCTTCAGTGTCTGGAAGCATTTACAAGGCAAAATCAGCTTCATAAACTTTTTGATAAAAGTGACTAAAGATTGCGACTGCATGGCGCAGGATCAACAGGCTATGGTCGAGGATATCGGTATCCTTGGTTCACTCGATCCTGTAGCCTTGGACCAGGCGTCTGTGGATTTGGTGAACAAAAGAAGTGGGAAAGATATACTCCGAGCTGGCTATGATCTTGATTGGTCTGTGCAGCTATCCCATGGAGTTAAGATAGGCCTGGGAAGTAGAGATTATGAATTGATCGAACTATAGCTGTGGTGCCAGGCTACTGCTTATGACTTCAGGAATTAATAACAGCCAAGATAACAGCCAAGGGGTCAGGTCTTGCTTTTTGACTTTGGGAATTAATGATGAATAAAATTCAAATCTATGAAGTCGGGGCGAGGGGATTCGAACCCCTGACCCCAGCGTCCCGAACGCTGTGCGCTAACCAGACTGCGCTACGCCCCGGTCTCATGAGTCAATTATAACGAGAAGAGGACAAAGATAAAAGCCCAAAAAGAATAAGGCGGGATTGGATGCAGAAGGGGATGAAGGTTTATATGTGATGTTGAATAATGTCTTAATCTTCAGGAAAAAGAGAGACAAACCCCTTTCTATTTTCCAGTGTTCCGATTAGTCACTGTTATATTTCTTAAAGAAAAGGGGCCTGTCCCTTTTTTCCCTCCTTTTTTCCTTTTCTTTACAATTAATCATCTGAATAATAGTGCTGAATAGGCTATTTGGAGAAAATTAGAAGATGCGACAAAAAGCGACAAAAAGCGACGTAAGAACGAAAAAATATCTAAAAGATGCGACAAAAAGCGACAAAAAGCGACATTTTCACAAAAAGTATTGACCCTTGCTTTATTTAGACTTAAATTTTTGTTAACGACAGCGACCAACAAAGGTGTGGCTAATGTCAGGAAGGAAGGGGGGGATAAATCCATATATTCATATTATGATTTAGGCTGCACAACAATCCGTTTTAAAAAAAATAGAAGCATATTAGGAATAGATTCCGACAGAAAAAGGGGCAATCGCCATTTCTAACTTTTTTTATGGCAGACAGAAAAGGCGGACAGTCCCCTTTTTTGCTTTTATAAGGTACTGAATTTTTTCAAGTAGAAGTAAAGCACGGCAGGAATGAATTTAAAAGCGGGATGGAGATCTATATATGAAGTTCAATAACATCTTCATCTTCAAGGATATGGTTACGGTTTACCATTTGACCTTGGTATTTGTTTTTACTCCATATTCGGGCGTACTTTAGGTTTTGGGCAAAATCTTTATGTACTGTTTTGGCCATGGTCATTACCGAAGACCCTTTTTTGAGCGTATACGGATCATTAAAGTCAGCTTTTTTACCTGGAATTTTACTGTAAACTCGGATGATATCAAGCATGGAGAATACTCTCTTTTTCAAATATTCAAGACCATCTCCGTTACGAGCAGAAACAGGAATGGGGCTAAACTTGGGTTCGAGGGCTTTTCTTAATACATTATAATTTTCTTTTGCAGGGGGAAGGTCCATTTTATTAGCCACGATTAAAGTTTTTTTATAAAAGATCGGAACTCCAGAGGGAATTGCCTGGTCTTCGGCGATTAGCTCTATTTTCTTCTCTTTTAACCTGTCCAAGATAGCCTGCATGGTATCAACTGCACCTTGGTTGGATGAATCCAAAAGAAACAGAATTCCATCTGCATCTTTGATCTGTTCATAGTGCCAGACTTCCATATATTCAGGTGTGATAGGTGGTGTGTCTATGAGTTGAATCTGGATGTTTTCATATTCCATCATTGCCGGATAGGGAGTTCGGGTTGTGAAAGGATAATCGGCGATTTCAGGATTCGCGTTGGATAAAGATTTTATTAGCATGGATTTGCCTGCATTGGGAGGCCCGATCAAAATAACCTGACCCGCTCCTGTTTTATCGAAGTGGAATGTGGCGGCATGTTTAGCGACGGCAGGTTTTTTTTGCGCGGCTGATTTTAGCTTGGCAATCTTCGTTTTGAGCAGAGCCTGAAGCTTTTCTGTGCCTTTATGTTTAGGAACTAAAGAAAGAAGCTCCTCTAAAATGATTCTTTTTTCTTGAGGCGTTTTGGCAGTTTTGAGTTTTCGTTCTGCCTCGAAATATTGAGGTGGTAAATTTGCCGGCATCAGGACCTCTTTTTCCTCAATTATAATCAATCGCAATCTTATTTTCAAAATATGGGTTTGATGAATTAAACCTCTACAGAAAAATGGGGCCAAAAAATGGGGCCAGGCCCCATTTCTTGGCCCCTTTTTTTGTTTCATCAAAACCCCATTTTTAATCCTAAAAAAAGAGTTATTTTCCTTTACTAAATTGCCCATTTCAGGTATAATTATAGTCGAAAATTATGCCCATTGGGTTAGGTAAAAATCCTTCCTACATAACCCTTCTTTACTCTCAAATCGGAAGAAAATGAAAGACAAAAAATATACAGCAGAAAGTATAAAAGTACTTAAAGGGTTGGAAGCTGTTCGCAAGCGACCAGCCATGTATATCGGGAGCACAGGCTCTGAGGGTTTGCATCATTTGGTCTATGAAGTTGTTGACAACAGTATCGATGAAGTCTTAGCTGGATATTGCACAGAGATTGAGGTGATCATTCATGTGGATTGCAGTGTTACTGTCGTCGATAATGGTCGCGGTATTCCAGTCGGGATGCACAAGAAGGAGAAAAGACCCGCTCCTGAAGTCGTGATGACAACCCTTCATGCTGGTGGGAAATTTGACACCAAGTCATACCAGGTCTCCGGAGGCCTTCACGGAGTCGGTGTCTCTGTTGTCAATGCCCTTTCACACAAGCTCGATCTGGAGATAAAAAGAAATGGTGGCGTCTACAACCAGAGATATGAGAGGGGCAAGCCTGTAACAAAACTAAAACAGATAGGCAAAACAAAAAAGACTGGAACAAAGGTTACGTTTGAGCCTGATAAAGGAATTTTCGACTCCGTAGACTTTAACTTTGAGATTCTAAGCCAGAGATTAAGAGAACTGTCTTTCTTGAATAAAGGGCTAAAGATAACTCTTGTTGATGAACGCAGCGACAAGATGAATGAATTTCAGTATAAAGGTGGAATTAAGGAATTTGTGCAGTACCTCAATCAAAATAAAACAATACTCAACCCAAAGCCAATATACTTCGATTATAAAAAAGATAGTGTTATTGTGGAGATGGCCCTTCAGTATAACGCAAGCTATTCTGAGACTATTTTCTCCTTTGTAAACAATATCAATACGACCGAAGGCGGTACCCATTTAATTGGATTTAAAGCAGCATTAACCCGATCCATAAACCATTATGCCAACGCTAATAACCTGGTTAAAGATTTAACTCAGAATTTAACCGGCGATGACACGAGAGAGGGATTATGTGCGGTTTTAAGCTTGAAGATTAAAAATCCTCAGTTTGAAGGCCAGACAAAAACTAAGCTGGGAAACAGCGAGGTGAAAGGAATAGTGGAATCCATAGTGAACGAGCAGTTATCGACCTATTTTGAGGAAAATCCAACTGTAGCCAAGAAAATTGTTCTGAAAATTACAGAAGCGGCAAAGGCAAGGGAGGCTGCTCGAAAGGCCAGGGATCTGGCGCGTCGCAAAGGCGTTTTAGAGGCGACTTCGCTTCCCGGGAAACTGGCGGATTGTCAGGAAAAAGATCCTGCTCTAAGCGAAATCTTTATCGTGGAGGGAGACTCAGCAGGTGGCTCAGCCAAGCAGGCCCGAGATAGGCGCCATCAGGCTATCCTGCCTCTTAAAGGGAAAATCCTCAATGTGGAGAAAGCAAAGTTTGATAAAATTCTTAAGAGCGAAGAGATAGGGATAATTATTTCAGCCTTGGGAACCGGAGTTGAGCAAGCGGATTTCAATATAGAAAAACTGCGCTATCATAAAGTCATTATTATGACAGACGCTGATGTGGATGGCTCCCATATAAGAACTCTTCTCATGACTTTCTTTTACCGACAGATGCCTCAGCTTATTGAAAACGGCCATCTTTATATTGCCCAACCTCCCTTGTATAAGATAGCCAAAGGAAAATCAATTCAGTATTTAAGAGATGAGCGGTCTTATGAAAGATATATAATTAAGAAAATTTCAGAGGAATTCAAAGTCAAAGTAAGCAGACAAAAAGAGTATATAAGCGGCGAGAAATTCAGAAAATTCCTGCATAGAATAATTGCCAAAAAGAATTATATCCAGCTACTTGAGAGAAAAAACTATCCGTTCTTCCTGATCGATATTCTTCTAAGCAGCGGAGTTGAAGATGCGGACTTTTTGCGCAAGAAGAATCAATTGGAGAAAATCCAAAGCCTTCTCACCGAGAAAGGCATTACCTCGGTTTTAAGCATGGATGAGGAGCATGGGCTCCATGAATTAGCAGTCAATTTTCAGATCAACGGTATGAATGTTTCTTGCCTGGTTAACTCAGATTTAATCACGTCTGCTGAATACCGAAACCTCTCCAAAATACACAAAGAATTGGAAAGCTTTAGGACTCCTTTTCATATTTTAAGCGATAGCGAAAAGGTAAAAGTCGAAAACGAAGCAAAGCTTCTCGACTTCCTCTTCCAGAAGGGGAAAAAAGGTGTAGTTATCCAGAGATACAAAGGATTGGGCGAGATGACTCCCCAACAGTTGTGGGAGACAACCATGGATCCAGAAGAAAGATATCTGCTTAAAGTCTCGATACAGGATGCAGTAGAGGCAGATAAAGTTTTTACTATCCTCATGGGAGAAGAAGTTGAATCGCGGAGGAATTTCATCGAAGAGAATGCTCTTGAGGCTCAGAACCTGGATATTTAGAAAAAAAGTGGGGGGAATTTCTTTCTATAAAAAGGAGAAGGGATGAGCAATAAGTCTTCTGAAATCAGTCTCGAGACGGAAATGAAGCGGTCGTACCTTGATTATGCCATGAGCGTAATCATAGGTCGAGCCATTCCAGATATAAAGGATGGGCTTAAGCCTGTTCACCGCCGCACTCTTTATTCCATGTATGAAACCGGAACCGCCTGGAACAAGCCATACAAAAAATCTGCCCGCATTGTCGGAGATGTCATCGGAAAGTTCCATCCTCATGGTGAGGGGGCTGTCTATGATACCTTGGTTCGCATGGCTCAGGATTTTAGTCTTCGCTATCCCTTAGTAGATGGCCAGGGCAATTTTGGCTCCATAGATGGAGATCCTCCTGCAGCCATGAGGTATACCGAAGTAAGAATGAAAAAAATTACCCAGGAACTTCTGGCAGATATTGAAAAGAATACAGTCAACTTTATCCCTAACTATGATGGAAGTCTCCAGATGCCTGAAGTTCTTCCTGCTAAGTTTCCCAACCTTTTGGTTAACGGAGGTTCAGGGATTGCTGTCGGCATGGCCACAAACATCCCTCCCCATAATCTGAATGAGGTCGCAGAGGGCATAATTCATTTTGTCCGAAATCCCAAAGCCAGCTTGGAAGATATCATGAAGTTTGTTCCTGGCCCGGATTTCCCGACTGGAGGGTATATCTTCGGTCTACGAGGGATAAAGGATGCCTACACGACAGGAAGGGGAATCATTTGCTTAAGGGCAAGGGCCATGATTGAGAGAGGCAGGAAGAACGAGCGAGACAGAATCGTCGTCACTGAAATTCCTTATCAAGTAAACAAAGCAAGGCTTCTGGAAGGCATTGCCGACCTTGTGAATAGTAAAAGAATCGAGGGGATTGCAGATATAAGAGATGAATCGGATAGAGAAGGCATGCGAGTGGTGATCGAGATCAAGAAAGGAGAACTTCCCGAGATTATTCTGAACAACCTCTACAAGCACACAGCTCTTCAAACTTCGTATGGAATTATTATGCTGGCGATAATCGAGAAACAGCCGAAGACGCTCAATCTACTTGAGATGATGCGCTACTTTGTTTCCCACCGCCAGGATGTGGTTCGACGTCGTACACGCTTTGAATTGAAGAAGGCAGAATTAAGGGCTCATATTTTGGAAGGACTGACTATTGCCCTGGATAATCTGGACAAGGTCATAAGCCTTATCCGTTCTTCTCGAACGGTCGATGCGGCAAGGAATGGCCTCATCACAAGTTTTCATTTGACCAAAACTCAAGCTCAGGCCATCCTGGATTTACAGCTGCAGAAACTTACTCGCCTGGAAAGGGAGAAGATTCAAAGGGAATACAAGGAATTGAAAAAAACGATCTCAAAATTGAAGAAAATTTTAGGAAGTGAAGAGCTTATTCTGGAAATCATCGTGGAAGAGCTGAAACAGATAAAAGAGGAATACCACGATGAGAGGAAAACAGAGATCAAGGAGGAAGAAATCTCAGAGCTTAGGCCGGAGGATTTAATCAAAGAAGAAGATGTCGCCATCACTTATACCTCATCCGGCTATGTTAAGCGCACTTCTCTGAGCTACTACCATTTCCAGAGTCGGGGAGGAAAAGGGAAAAGAGGTATAAGCATGAAGCCTGAAGATGTGGTCCAGAACCTGTTTATTTCCTCTACCCACAGCTATCTTTTAGTTTTCACCAACAAAGGGCGTCTCTACTGGTTGAAAGCTTTGGAAATACCAGATGTGGGTGTTTCAGGCCGAGGAAAACCCATCAAGAATCTCCTCCAGCTAAGTCCAGAAGAGAAAGTTCGTTCTGTTGTGGCCGTGAGAGATTTTTCTGGCGATCGCTATGTGGTGATGATAACCTCAAAAGGACGGATGAAAAAAACAAAATTGAGCGACTTTCAAAACATCCGGAGAGGGGGTATTATCGCTATCGGTCTCGACCGCAAAAATGAATTGCTTATGGCAAAGCTAACCGATGGCCAAAAAGATATTTTGATCGGGACAAAGCTGGGGAAAGCCATCAGGTTCAAAGAAAGTGAAGTAAGACCGATGGGACGCCAGGCTGCTGGCGTGAAAGCAATCTCCCTGAGACCTAAAGATGAGATTATTGGAATGATTGTTGTGGGGGACAAGGATGAATATGTCTTCACTGCAAGTGAAAAGGGCCGGGGGAAAAAGACTGACATTAACCTCTATCCCCGCCACAGAAGAGGCGGGAAAGGAGTCATTAATCTCATAGTTAACACTAAAATAGGAAAGGCAATAGGGATGGTCGGGATTTCCGAGGAAGAATTACTTCTGATCACGCAGATTGGAAAGGCAATTCGGATAAAGACGGGGCAGGTGAGGCCTTCAGGGAGAGCGACTCAGGGAGTAAAAATAATTGATCTTGAGAAAGGCGATAGAGTTGTCTCTATGGCCAAAGTAAGAGAAACATAATTTGTAGATTAAAGGGGACAGGCTACTTTTTCTTATATTTATTATTGCAGGGGCTTGATTCATCAAGCCCGCCTGTAAAGGTTTTATATTAATTTTATTTACCTAGAAAAAATGGGGCCTGGCCCCATTTTCTCATTTTCTTGGATGGTAAAAATGTGGGCTTGATAGATCAAGCCCCTGCAATCTGCCCTTACAGATGAACCAAATTCCTGCATAAAGAATGCTTGACAGGCATATCTCTTATTCTTTAAAATCTACTCACCAAAAAATAAGGAGGGAGTTATGGTTGAAACACTTAGTCAGCTTTTTCTCAATACGACAAAGTCCTATCCAAAAGATGATTTGTTGCTTTCTAAAAAAGAAGGAAAATATGTGCCCATTTCTACTGAAGAGTTTGCTGATAGAGTTAAATACTTCTCTCTAGGGCTGAAGGATTTAGGGCTTGAGGAGGGGGATAAACTTATCATTCTTTCTGAGAACAGACCAAAGTGGGTGATTTCCGATTTTGCAAATTTATGTCTGGGCGGAATCACCGTTCCCATTTATACCACTCTAGCTCCAGAACAGATCAAGTTTATCATCGACGATTCTGACGCCAAAGCTGTTATATGCTCAAACCAAGAGCTTTGGGAGAAAGTAGAGGCTGTAAAGAATGATCTGATAAAGGTCACACATTACATCACCTTCGAATCAGAGGGCCCTGAAGGAGTCCTCACTTTTGACCAGATTCTGGAAAAAGGTAAGAAGGTGGATCAGGAAAATCCCGAGCTCTTTGAAAAAATAGCCTTAGGAATAAAGCCGCACGATGACGCTACTATCATCTACACTTCCGGGACGACTGGGGTTCCTAAAGGGGTCATACTCACTCACAACAATTTCGTCAGCAATGTCAAGACCTGTGCACCTATTCTTCCGTTTTCAGATAAAGATACAGCGCTATCCCTTTTGCCCTTATCTCATAGTTTTGAAAGAATGGTTACTTTTACTTTCCTCTACAAAGGCTGCTCAATCGGTTATGCTGAGGGCTTTGATACCGTAGCTCAAAACTTGCAGGAAATAAGGCCTCAAGTGATGGCCGTTGCGCCGCGGGTATTGGAGAAGTTTTATTCGAGAGTCATAGATAACGTTCTGGCCAGTTCGGCCTTGAAGCAAAAGATTTTCTTCTGGGCAGTTAAAGTTGGTAGAGAGTACGCGAGCAGGGAACTAGAAAATAAGCCCATATCAGGGATGCTCCGCTTTAAAAGAAAGCTTGCTCATAAACTGGTCTATTCCAAAGTTATTGAAAAAACAGGAGGCAGAGTCAGGTTTTTTGCCTCAGGCGCTGCACCGTTATCAAAGGATATCGCTGAGTTTTTCTATGCCCTGGGCATAGTCATCATGGAAGGATATGGCTTGACTGAGACATCTCCCGTTATTTCAGTGAATACGTTTGATAAGTTGAAATTTGGGACAGTAGGGCCTCCAATTCCCGGAGTCGAAGTAAAGATTGCTGAGGACGGAGAAATCTTAGCTAAGGGTCCTAATATCATGAAAGGGTATTACAAGAAAGAAGAAGAAACCAGAGAAGTCTTCGAAGGGGAATGGTTTAAAACTGGAGATATAGGCCATTTGGATGAGGATGGCTTTCTGGTAATTACAGACAGGAAAAAAGATCTCATCGTGACTGCGGGAGGTAAAAATATCGCACCACAGCCGATTGAAAATCTTTTAAAGACCAATCCTTATATAGAGAATGTGTTGGCCATCGGAGATAGAAGAAAGTTTGTTTCTGCTTTGGTTGTACCAAATTTCGAAAAATTGGAGGAATATGCAAAGTTCAACAATATTCCTTATGAAACGCCAGGTGATTTGATCAAGAATGATAAAGTTCTAAATTTCATGGAAGGAGAAATTGACCGGGCTACACCGTCTCTTGCTTCTTACGAGAAAATAAAAAAAATTAGTCTTCTGGATAGAGATTTTGAGATAGATAAAGGAGAGATGACCCCAACCTATAAAATTAAAAGAAATATTGTCGAGAAGAAGTATAGAGGCGTCATCGATGCTATGTACCGAGAAGATTGAAATAATTCCTGAAAAGAATCTTAATTCAAGATGATTAGTTAACGCAGTATAATATCCTGCCGCAATTTTCACAGAGAATGATCTTCTCTTTTCCTTTTAGCTCATTTATCACCTGGGGCCTGATACGCATATGACACAGAGAACAAAACTCTTCGTTTACAGGAGAGAGGGCAATTCCGCTATTTTTCTTATATATTTTCAGGTAGAGGTTTACCTGGTCAGAAGGGATTTTTGGCACGAGTTTTTCTTTTTCTTTGTTTAGCTTATCCTTCTTTGCTTCGAATTTCTTTTTCTCCTGCTGAAGGGTATCTTTTTCCCTCGAGAACTTCTCTTCCGCCTCCCTGTGTTTTTGGCTTGCAGTCTTGATTTCTTCCTCGATTTCATCAGCTGCGAGCATTTCGCCGATTATCTCCTCTTCTATATCATTAACCTTCTGTTTGGCTTCTTCTATTTCTTTAAGAAGAGAGCTATATTCTCTGTTTGTTTTGACTTCATTGAGCTGGCGATTATACTTTGATATCTGTTCTTTAATATCTTTAACCTCAGCTTCCAGGTCTCTTCTTTTTTTCTGATTCTGAGCCATTTTTTCTTTGGCCAGAGTGATAATTTGGGAGCTTGTTTCTATCTTTTTGTTTATTTCTTCTATCTTGGAAGGGATATTATCGAGGAAAATAGAGATATCAGCTATTTCTTTGTCAAGCTTCTGAAGGTTAATCAGTTTTTCAAATTCAATATCCACATTTTTTCCTCTGGAAGAAAATGGGCCTACCAGGATTCGAACCTGGGACCTGCCGGTTATGAGCCGGAGGCTCTACCGCTGAGCTATAGGCCCTTCGTTTTTTATAGCAAATATCAAAAATCAAGTCAATTTGCAGGGATGTGTATTTGATAAATCAATCCTCCTGGATATGAATAATATCTTTTATCTTAATGATCGTCGGTAAAGGACTTCAGCTTCCGGCTGCGGCTTGGATGTTTTAATTTCCTTAAAGCTTTAGCCTCGATTTGCCTGATTCTTTCACGAGTCACCTTGAATTGCTGACCGACCTCCTCCAAGGTATGCTCATTGCCGTCTCCTAAGCCGAATCTCATCTTCAAAACCTTCGCTTCTCTTTCTGTTAGAGACTTTAAGGCTTCCCCGATTTGCTCTCTTAAATTTATGTTTATGACCGTTTCAGGAGGCGAAGGAATCACCTTATCTTCGATAAAATCGCCCAGATGGCTGTCCTCTTCTTCTCCTATAGGAGTCTCGAGTGAGATAGGCTCCTGGGCAATTTTTATAATTTTTCTTATCTTTTGGACCGACATGTCCATCTTTTTCGCTATCTCTTCGCTGGTGGGCTCTCTCCCTATTTCCTGGACAAGGCTTCTTGAGACTCTGATCAATTTGTTTATGGTTTCTATCATATGGACTGGAATTCTTATCGTCCTGGCCTGGTCAGCGATTGCTCGCGTTATGGCCTGTCTTATCCACCAAGTTGCATAAGTTGAAAATTTATATCCTCTTCGGTATTCAAATTTATCCACAGCTTTCATTAAACCCATATTTCCTTCTTGGATGAGATCAAGAAATTGGAGTCCTCGGTTGCTATACTTCTTGGCAATAGAGACCACAAGTCTTAAATTGGCAGCAACCAGCTCTTTTTTAGCTTGATCGCTGATTTTCTTTCCTGTGGCGATTTCCCGCAGTGTTTTTCTTAAAGCCTGAGTATTAAGGCCAATCTCTTTCTGGTATGTTTTCAGGAATTTGTTGATTTCCTTGATTTTATCCTTTAGAAGAGGCTCTTGTTTTTTACTTTTCACTCGACTGAGCGAAAGATTCATCTCTTCCTTTGTTTCTTCTAATTCGTTGATGACTTTTAACTTTTCACGAAGATTCTCGATAATTATTTCTCTGAGAGAAGAACGGATGTTGAGCTCCCTTATGATACGGCTCATTTCAACAATCAAGCGTCCCCGCATAAAGATATTTTTCCTTTTTGCAGGTATACTATCCAGTTGAATGCTGAGATCATCGATCTTCCTGATTTTAGCTATTATTTCCTTCTTTTTTGCTTCGAGTTTCCCTTCTGCAAGATCATCCTCACTGAGATCGAACATTTCTTGGATGAAGTAAGCATCCTCTTTTATGTTCTCCTCAAGGGAGAGGATTTCATTCAAGACAAGCCGTGTTTTAGAGAGGGCTTTAAGAATGGTTTTTTCGCCCCTTTCTATTTCCCTTGCTATGGCAATTTCTCCCTCTCTGGTCAGGAGCGAAATATTTCCCATTTCTCTTAGATAGAGCTTTACAGGATCTGTTGTTCGTTCCAAACCGTGAAGAGAGACCAGGTCACTTTTCCTTCTTTTAGGAGCCGTCTCTCTCTTTCTTGTGCCAATGATTTTGATCCCATAGTCGTCCATGGAATCGAGAAACTCTTTGAAGTCCCCTTCTGATTCGACATCCTCATTGTGGAAGGTCTTGTCTATCTCTTCAAAAAGAAGAAAGCCTTGCTTCTTTCCTTTGGAAATAAGCTGGCTGATTCCGTCTTTTTGGGGCTTATTATCTGAAAACAATGTTAACTCCTCTCCTTCGTATATATGTTGCGATTATCATAACCTAAATTTTTATAGTTTCGTTTCGATAATATTTCTTGTTCTTTTTTTATATCTCTTAATTGTTTGATAAGGGGGAGAAGCTTCTCTGTTTTTCCCTGCTTATCTATTCTTGCAATCTCAGCTTTTAGTTCTTTTGTGCGATTTTCAAGCGAGAATTGTTTTAAGGCATTGAGACATTCAAAGGCTTCCTCAACGGTTGCTGCCTGTTCTTTCTCCAGCAATAGAGCTTTGGCAAGAGAGCTTGAAAGAGAAGGATCTATTTTCTGTCTTAATGCGTTAAAGTCTGGTTCCTTCCCGCTCTTGAAACATTGTGCAAGAGCGGCGAAGATAGGTTCGCTCTTAAGATCCTGAAAATACTCCTGCTTCATCTCTCCTAGTACATATGGAGCTATAAGCTTGTCTTCTAAAAGTATCTGGAGGAGTCTTTTTTCGGCAGGTAAAAATGTCTCCTCTTCATCCTCATTTTTCTCCTCTGATGATTTCCGCTGGATTATCCTGCGTAAGTCTTCTTCATCGACTGATAGGTATTCGCTTGCTTGCTTCAGATATTCACTGCGAATAATAGGATCAGGCATTTTTCCGATCTCATCTACAGCATTCCTTACAATTTTTGTCTTCTCTTCAGGAATATCCTTTCTCCATTCCTCCTGAAGAGAATCTAATAAGAACTTAAGGCCTGGCGTGCTCTTTTCAATAAGGTTCTTAAACTCGTTTAAACCGGATTTCTTGATAAGATTATCAGGATCGATTCCCGGGGGCAAAGTCAAAACTTTAACTTGAACACCTTTTTCGAAACAAAGAGAAATGGCGCGACAAGCTGCCTTTCTGCCTGCAGCATCACCGTCATAGCTAACTATCATTCTTGGTGCAAAGCGTAAGGGAAGAGAGACTTGTTGAGAAGTCAAACTTGTTCCCAGGGAGGCGGCAATGTTGGTTATCCCGGCTTGGTAGAGGGAGACAAAATCTGTATAGCCTTCCACAATTATCACCTCGCCTGTTTCTCGAATGGATTCTTTGCTGAAGTTCAATCCATAAAGAATTTTTCCTTTTGAATATACAGGGGTATCGGGGGAATTAAGGTATTTCGGCTCCGCATTAAAAATGGTTCTTCCTCCAAAGGCAACAACCTTTCCGGTGAGGCTAAATATGGGGAAGATGATCCTTCCTCTGAAGCGGTCATAGTAGCTGTCTTTTTTTTGGTTGTAGAGGACCAATCCAGCTTGTTCGAGAAGTTTTGGAGGGATTTTTTTTTCTTTAAAAAAGGAAAGGAGAGAGTCCCATGAATTCATAGCATAGCCGATTTTCAGTTTCTGGATGATCTCTTCAGAAATATCCCTCTTTTTGAGATACTCAAGGGCCTTCTCGCCTTCTTTGGTCGCAAACAGGTTTTTCTTGAAAAAAGCAAGAGTATTTTCGTTTATTTTGAATAATTTTTCTTCTAGTTTTTGAAGTTGGGGGGAGAATTCTCTTTTCTTGGGAAGAGGTATATTGTATTTTTCAGCCAGATATTTCAAGGCTTCAGGGAAGCTTAGGTTTTCTCGTTCCATAACTAGAGTAAAAATATCTCCCCCTGCTCCACAACCGAAACAATGATAGAGCTGTTTTTCGTTATCAACAGTGAAGGAGGGGTCCTTTTCTGAGTGGAAAGGGCAGAGTCCTACATGTTTATTTCCTCGTCTTTTTAAGGTGGTATACTGCGACGCAATATCTACGATACTCGCAGTTTGCCTTATTTGGTCAACTATTTCCATGGGTTATCGCTGTATGGACAAAATTTTACTACAAGTAAATATAGGAAGGAGATGCCCGATTGTCAAGTGCCTAAGTATTTATAAATTAAGGTTTTATAAAAAATTTAAGGAAATCATAAAGCAAAAAACAAAAATTGGCTGAATGTCGAACTCAAATGAAATCCGAGGCTATTAAAGGTGATTTATAAGGCTTGCCAGGTATCCTGCGCCAAAGCCGTTGTCGATATTAACTACCCCCACTCCACCGGGGCAGGAATTGAGCATTGCCAGGAGAGCAGCCAAACCTTTCATGCTTGCTCCATAACCGACACTTGTCGGAACAGCTATGATCGGAATATTGACAATTCCGGCTATCACGCTGGGCAAGGCTCCTTCCATGCCAGCTATGGTTATAATAACCTTTGCTTTCTTTATTTTTTGATACTCGCCAAAAAAGCGGTGAAGGCCGGCTACGCCAACATCGTATATTTTATCTGTTTCGTTACCTAAGATATCGCAAGTCACAACAGCCTCTTCTGCGACCGGAATATCTGAAGTTCCGGCAGTTATAACAGCGATTCTTCCCTTCCCAGGAACAGGCTTTTGCTGCTTAAGATAGATAACCTTAGCCAAAGAATTGTGATGAGCTCCCGGTATTTTTTTCTTTATTTTCTTGAAGATTTCTGGTTCGACTTTGGTGATAAGCAGATTACTCCCTTTTTTGATGATTTCCTGAGCGATTTTTAGTATCTGCTTATCTGTCTTCCCCAGACCATAGATTATCTCAGGGTATCCTTTTCTTAGCTCCCGATGGTGGTCGATTTTAGCGAAACTTAAATCTTGATAGGGAAAATCTTTTAGAATAGAAAGGGCTTCTTTAGGGGAGAGCTTACCCTGATAGACCTTATTCAATACATCTTCCAGTTGCGATTTCATCCGCCTGATTCTATCACAGTGGGTTCATATATAAAAGGGCCCAGTAAAAACGAAACCAAAAAATGGGGCCAGGCCCCATTTTTAACCCATTTTTCTAAACAAAAAAGTAGCCTGTCCCCTTTTTTCCTTTTTTAATTTTTTAGAAAAATAATTAAAGTTTTGAACACCTGGCCTCAAATTGTTAAAATCATAATGAAAGTTAGCTGTAGAGCTTTTTATGAAAGGCGATATTCTGCTAACTTCGGAATGATCTCGATATGATACAGAAAAGCACTATCCAAAAAGAGATTCATCTTTCAGGAATTGGAATACATTCTGGAAAGAAAGTGAATCTTCTCTTGAAGCCTTCCTACTCAGGAGGAATCATCTTTCGCCGAACCGATCTCGACAATTTAGAGCTTGCTCTCGATCCTAGAAAAATAGAAACCAAAAGCTCAACGTATATTGTTTCTGAAGAGTGCAAAATTCAGACTCTTGAACATTTGCTGGCTGTTCTTTACATGTTTGGTATTGATAGCTTGATTATTGAGATAAACGGGGATGAGATTCCTATCATGGAAGGAAGCGCTTCTCCTTTTGTCCAGGCTATCCTTAATTCTGGAATAGTGGTTCTTTCCGAAGGGAAAAAATCTATTAAAATTATCAAGCCTTTTTCCCTCGAGGAACAGGATGCTGGTTTTTTCTTCTCTCCCGATTCAGATTTTAAAATAACCTACTCTATAGAATATGATCATCCAGCCATCCAGAGACAGGAGTTAAGTTTATCCTTGAATTTGGAGAATTTTATGAAAGAAATTGCCCCTGCCCGGACTTTCGGATTTTTAAAGGATGTGCCTGCTCTTAGAGCTCAAGGATTAGCCGCTGGCGGATCGCTGGATAATGCTGTTGTTCTTGACGAAAAAGATGTTATAAGTGGGCCTTTACGATATCCAGATGAATTTGTGCGTCATAAAATTTTGGATTTGATAGGTGATCTTTCCCTTATGGGCGCCCCTTTGATCGGTCATTTCAAAGCACAGAGGGCTGGTCATAGCCTTCATCTGAAGGCTATTCATTTTCTTTTGGACAATCCCGAATTCTGGACCTATATATAAAGGATTCCTCATCATAAGATTCTGCAAAACCTCCTTTAATAACAGAGCTGAGAGTGATAGCTTCTTCAAATTTTTTCTTGTCAATGTTCTTATTCTGAGATAGAATTTGTTGAATTAGAACCCAATAGCATACAAGAAAGGTTAAAAGTGTCAAGAGAAAAAGATAAAATCAAGAAAGATGAGTACGAGAAGGCTCTATCTGCCTACAGTCAGGCCATGAAGTCCTTTCATAAAGGCGATTATAAAAAAGCAGATGAATTGATTAAGGCTTTTTTAGATAAACATGGTTCTGAAAGAGAACTTGTTGATAGAGCTCGCATCTACCTCACGGTTAGTGCAGCACGACAGAGCAAAGAAAAAGTTCTGCTGAAAACATTTGATGATTATTATCAATACGGAGTCTTCAAAACAAATTATGGAGATTATGAGGAAGCGCTGAAGTTATTAGAAAAGGCTCGAGAGATGAAACCTAAGGAGGGCAAAATACTCTACTTAATGGCCGATATCTATTGCTTGAAGGGGGAGAATGAAAAGTGCTTAGAGCACTTAAAAAAGGCCATTCAACTCGATAAATATTTCAGTATATTGGCTCGGAATGAGAAAGATTTTGAGCCTCTTTGGGAGGATAAAAAATTTAAATTGATCACTAGAATGGTATGAGAAAAGGCTTTTTCGCTCTGATTTTAGCTGCTGGCAAGGGAACCAGATTTAAATCAGAAATAATAAAGGTTCTCCATCCTATGTTGGGGAAATCCATGCTCCGCTTAGTGTTGGATTGTGTTTTCAAGCTCAGGCCAGAGAAAATCTACGTGGTTGTGGGGAGTCAGAAAGAAGATGTTATGAAAGAAGCTCCTTCCGGTAAAGTCGAATTTCTAATCCAGAAAAAACAACTAGGAACGGCTCACGCCGTCCGGGCAGCAAAAAATGCCCTGGATAAAGGAAAAGAAAAGGATGTTCTCATCATAAACGGTGATTTACCCCTGATGACGCCTGAAACGCTACGCCCCTTACTGGCTCTTCACCAGAAAGAAGGAAACTCCCTGACATTTTTAAGCGCTGAGCTAGAGAATCCATCAGGTTTTGGGCGTATTGTCCATTCTGGAGATAAAATTAGGGTTGTTGAGGAGAGAGACGCAACAGCATCTCAGCGGAGCATAAAAGAAGTAAACGCTGGAGTTTATGTTTTTAAAATCAAGGATCTCCTTGAGGCATTGCCCAAGGTTTCAAATAAGAATAAAAAGGGTGAATATTATCTTACGGATGTCACGGAGATACTTTCTCAAGAGGGGAAAATGATTGGTGTTCATAAAACGAGGAACACCGAGGATCTTGTAGGAGTAAACAGCAGGTATGAGCTGGCTAAGGCGATCGGAGAGCTTAGAGAGAGAAAAATAAAAGCACTTACAGAGAACGGGGTGACTGTTTATGATCCCCGTACAACCTGGATCGACCTCGATGTTAAAATAGGACCGGAGACCGTAATCTACTCTTCTGTAATCATTGAAGGGAATTCTGTGATAGGAAGCGAGTGCCGGCTATACCCGTTCGTCCATATTGTAGATTCTAAAGTAGGTAGCCGTGTCAAGATTTTAAGCTCGACCATGATTGAGGAGAGCGTCATTGAAGATGAAGCTCAAGTGGGCCCTTTTACCCACTTCAGGCCTAAAACAGTCATTAAATCGAAAGCAAAGGTCGGAAATTTTGTTGAGATGAAGAATACAATATTCGGGAGGAAATCTAAGGCAGGGCATCTTACCTATTTAGGAGATTGTGAGGTAAAAGAAGAGGTTAACATCGGAGCAGGCACGATTACCTGTAATTACGATGGCAAAAGGAAATATAAGACCTTTATCGAGAAAGGAGTTTTTATCGGTTCAGGAACTGAACTTGTGGCCCCCTTAAAGGTTGGGAAAAAGGCCTACATAGGAGCAGGCTCAACCATCACCAAAGATGTAGCGCCAGAATCCTTGGCTGTAGCCCGAAGCAAGCAGGTTGAAAAGAGAGGCAAGGACCCCAGAAAAAGAGCCAAGTGATGTGCGGCATAATTGGCTATATAGGTCCCAATAGCGTGGTCCCAGTCCTGGTGGAAGGATTAAAGAAGCTTGAATACAGAGGCTATGATTCAGCTGGGGTTGCTGTGGTGGACAAAAGTCAGATAAACATTAGACGAGTCCACGGAAAAATTGCGGCACTTGAACAAAGCTTAGACGAATCCCCTCTCGAGGGAATATATGGAGTGGGCCATACTCGCTGGGCAACTCATGGCCGGCCTTGCGAAGAAAATGCCCATCCTCATCAGGATTGCACAGGTTCCGTGGTTGTTGTTCATAACGGAATTATCGAAAACTATCTTGCTCTAAAGAAGGAACTTAAAAAAGAGGGACATACTTTTCGCACCGAGACCGATACAGAAGTAATTGCTCATCTCGTTGAAAAATATTTTAAAGGTTCTTTGGAGAAGGCGGTTCAGCGGGCCGTTCAAGACCTCGACGGTGCCTATGCTATAGCAGCCATATCATCGCAGGATTCTGAAAAAATCGTAGCGGCAAAAATTGGCCCGCCCGCTGTTGTCGGTTTAGGAAAAAAAGAGTTTTTTATCTCTTCTGACATCAATCCTCTTCTCAGCTACACCCAGAAAGTTGTTTTTCTTGAAGATGGGGAGATGGCCCTAATCGAGCCAAAGGGAGCGAGGTTTTTCGATTTTAGGGGCAAGGTGCTGGAAAAAAAGGTGGATCATCTCTCTTGGAGCCCCCTTATGGCTGAAAAAAGTGGCTTTAAACACTTCATGCTCAAGGAGATATTCGAGCAGCCTCAGGTAGTGAGAGACACTCTTAAGGAAAGGGTATCCCTTGATTCAGGGAGGGTATGCCTGGATGAGATTGGAATATCTCCAGAGCTTTTAAAAAAAACGGAAAGAATTGTGATTATTGCTTGCGGCACATCCTATCATGCTGGCTTGGTGGGCAAATATCTAATCGAGGGCCTGGCCCAGATTCCCGTGGATATCGAGTTTGCTTCAGAATACCGCTACAGAGATTTTATCCTGGATAAAAAAGCCCTCGTCATAGTCATCTCTCAATCCGGCGAGACTGCTGATTCTCTGGCCGCCCTTAGAGCTGTCAAGAAAAAGAATCCACTAACTCTAAGCATCTGCAATGCGGTTAATTCATCGATTGCCAGAGAGACAGATGGAGTTCTCTACACCCATGCCGGTCCAGAAATTGGAGTTGCAGCCACAAAGACTTATTCCGCCCAGCTTGCAGCTTTAGTTCTGTTAGCAATGCATCTGGCTCAGATAAAAGGAAGAATTGATGAAAAGGCAAGTCTCGCACATATAGAAGAGCTGCGAAGAATTCCTCATAAAATGGAGAAAATTCTAAATAAAGCCAAGTCGATTAAAGATCTAGCTTCAAAGTTTGTTTCCTTCTCCCATTTTCTCTATTTGGGACGCGGAGTCAATTTTCCTGTCGCCCTGGAAGGAGCGCTCAAGCTGAAAGAGATTTCATATATTCATGCCGAAGCCTATCCAGGAGGAGAGATGAAGCACGGCCCGATTGCTCTCATCGATGAAAACATGCCCACTATGGCCATAGTCCCCAGGGATAGGGTTTACGATAAGATGTTGAGCAACATATCTGAAATCAAAACAAGAATTGGATACATCCTGGCCGTAGCTACTGAAGATGACAAAGAGATTGGGGAAAGGGTCGATGAAGTCATTTCCGTCCCCTCAACAGAGCCTCTTTTCACTCCGTTTTTAACTTCGCTTCCCTTGCAGCTCTTTGCCTACTATATAGGGGCGATGAGGGGAGCAGATGTTGACCAGCCCAGAAACCTGGCGAAAAGCGTTACAGTAGAATAAAAAGGGAACCTTTGCATAATACCGGGGAAATCGATTTCTTGCAGAGATCTATTTTCTTGTAGGGGCTTGATTCATCAAGCCCACCTTTTTAATATACGGATTTATTTTAATGTAAGGGCTTGATTTATCAAACCCACGTTGTAAATGTTGTAGGGGCTTTGTTCACTGTAGGGGCTTGTTTTTTTGTAGGGATTTGATTTATCAAACCCACCTTATGTGAATAAAATAGAATCGATTAGAAAAGGAGACAAGCCCTTTTTTCTTCCTGTACAAAAAGGTTCAAAACGAAAAAATTAGAGCCTGCCTTCTTTTTCACCATTTGATCTTTAACATCATCCGTGCTTGACGGGGTTGCTGTCTTGCCCAAACTTCCCCAAAAATAGGAATATTTTCTTTGACATAAGAGATTGGCTCTTGGGAGTTGAGAACGTTGAAGATATCAAGCCTTAATGCCAAGATCATGCTCTGAGGGAGGCCGAGGCTTTGAAGCCGAAATTCCTTCTCCAAGCCTAAATCAAGGTAAAAATGTGAAGGAGTTTTTGTTGTCCCTCTTCCTTCGGGAAACGAATAGTGCCCCCCGAAAAGAGGCACATAACCTAATCTTTCCCAGTAATACCCGGAGATATATTCGAAAGCAGAGGAGAAAGCCAGTCCATAGGGGGCAATAAAGAGCATGTTGATTTTTAAATTGTGGTCAACAGAATAGGGGAGTTTTCCGTACCAACTTTCATTTTCCGCATCACTGATTCCCCTTCCTCCCAATCCAGCCAGTTGCTCGTCCCAATACGCTTTTTCGTCCTCTAATCCTGGAATGTCGGGGATATAAATATGATTTCCATAAAGGCCAATATAAGGAGTGCTCCCTTCTTCCTGATCCCAGGATCCGGTTTCGGTCTGGCCAGGGTTGGTTCCTTTTGCAGATGAATGACAATAGGACGCATTTAGAAAAAAATTAGTCCCTATTTTCCCGCTGAGCTCGATTTCAAAGCCCTCGTAATTTCTTCTCTTGGGTTCAAAATTATCGTAGAGAAATTTATACGGCGGATCAAGATTAAGATCAGGAACCATCAGGACTTCAAGCAGCTCTTCAGCTTTAGTGCGGACATAGCGCGCCTTCAGTGCCCAATTCCGGCCCAGCTTTCGATCAAATTCGATGAGGAAGCGTGTGAGAAAATTTGGTTTCAATCCCTTTGCGATTTCAAACGGCTGAGCTCCTTGTTCATGATCAAACAGCCAGTATGAAGGATCGTGAAGCTCGCTCTCAGAAGGATTCGAGGATCCCTGCCAGATGTATGTGCGAAACTTTAGGCCAGCACCAGAGCTAAGGAGACCCATAGGCATAGTCGTGATAAGATCAGAGAATCTTCCCCAACCGAGCTTCAAGATGTTCATTCCATCGCCCTTCAAGTCTATGGCTAGAGAAAATCGAGGCGAAAGGAAGTCACGGAGATTCCACGACCAGAGTTCTTCTTTATTGTGGTCGAGGCAGACCTGTGTCTGGCTTCTAAAGCCTGCCATGAGTGTCAGTCTTCCCCAGGTGACTTTATCCTTGAAGTAAAGCCCGATTCCCTGCGAGGAATTTCTAAAATTAAACTCGCCATATTCGTAGAAAGACTTTGGTGTGACACTGCCGCTCCTGTAGGAGCTAAAATAGTATTTTGTTCCGGTGTCAAAGCCGTTATCGGGAAAGAGGTCTTCATCCCTTCCGGTAAATTCCACACCGAAATGAGAGGAAAAACTGTAATATTCATAGCCAAGAATTAGTTCGTGTCTGCCAAAGGTGTCTGTCTCTAAGTATTTTGTGAGCTTTATGTTAAAGTCCAGTCTTTTCTGATCATCTCTAACATTCCCGTAGGAATTATTGATGTTTCGGGCTAAGTCCTGGACGTAATACTGGGCAGGCCCCAGGTCTTTGTCCACAGGTTCTATAAAAGAATCTCTCTTGACATATCCCAATCCTGCTTCGATGAAAGTTGAAGTATTAATAATCCCCTTGTAGTTCAGCCGAAATATGAGGTCAGAAAAATGTTTCTCCTCAAATAAATCCGGGATTCCTGTTCCTCCTTTTTGTCCAAGAGATTTATGGAAGATTGACGTCAGAGAAAGGCTGTGATTGCTGTTAAAAGCGTAAGTAAGTTTGGCAAAGAGATTGTTGGTTGGCACAGTTTTCCTGCCGCCAGGGACAGAAAGATAATCAACGATACCGTCCTTTGTCTGTTCTGTTTCTGTGAAGAAATTGTTCGATACGAAAAACCACAGCTTGTCTCTAACTACCGGGCCACCGAGGTTGAAATACAGGTTGTAGTTGGAGAAAGAGTCTGGTTCGCTCACCACAGAAAGCTGCTCTTCCCGAGAAGCCTGGAGATCTTTATTCATGAAAACAAGAGAGAATTCACCTCTTATATCATTGCTTCCGCTTTTGGTGACCATGTTGATGATACCGCCGTACGCTGAACCAAATTCTGGGCTAAAAGGATCGGAGATAACTTGGATTTCATCGATGGAATCAAAATTAAGATGCATTCCTGAATTTCTTAACCTCACTCCGCTGATAGAAAGTCCATCGACGATCCAGTTGTTGCCTTCTTCTCCTTCACCTCTGAAGTTTGGCTGACCCTGGGTGGCATTTCCCCGTCGCGTGTTGACCCGCACACCTGTAACACCTGGAGTGATCTTGACTGCATCGATCACTGTTCGGTTCTGGGCAGGAATCTTTTCCAGGTCTTCACTGGAGAGATGGAAACTTGTATCGGTTGAAGTTTTATCGATAAGTGGGGCTTCGGCAACTACAACGATTTCTTCCCTTATTTCTGGCAGTTTCATGGTGACATTCAAGTCAGTCACTCTTCCCAGGCGGACAATGACATTTTCCTGGACGAGAGGGGCAAAGCCTTCGAGCTTTAAAGTCAAGGTGTAAATTCCCACGGGAAGGAGTGGAAAACGAAAATCACCGTTTTTTGAAGAGAAGACTGTTCTCAAACCCTGCAGGTTTGGGCTTTTTGCTGTTATCTCAACTCCCGACAGGCCTTCGCCGCCTTCATCCCGCACCTTTCCCTGGATTTCACCAGTTTCTTTGGCTTGGGCGTGGACGTTAAAGAAGAGAAAAAGCCCCAAAAAAATAAATATTATCTTTTGCTTGATCGTGTCTTTCCTTTTTTCTTCTTTTTTGGCTTTTCTTGTTTTTTCTCGTATTTTTTGATGAATTGTTCGGTGAGTCTCTTGGCATCTGTGTCTGTGTGCTGCTTGGGTGGCTTTTTCATGAAATAGGAGGAAGGAGCTATGAGTGCTCCGGATAATCCGTTGTCCAGTGCCAATTTGCAGCACCTGATAGCATCGATAACTACTCCAGCTGAATTTGGTGAATCCTCCACTGATAACTTGCAGTCAATATAAGTTGGAACATTGCCAAAGTGGCGACTCTCGATACGTAAAAAGCAAAGTTTGTTATCCTTTTGCCAGGGAACATAATCGCTCGGGCCAACATGGACATTATCAGCTTCGATATCAAGCCCTCTTGCTTTTATCTGAGAAGTTACTGCATTTGTTTTAGATATTTTTTTAGAATGAAGCCTTTCCCTTTCCAGCATATTAAGGAAATCTGTGTTTCCTCCTGTGTTAAGCTGGTATGTTCTATCTACGGGCATTCCCCGATCAAGATAGAGATTAGTCAGGGTTCTATGGAGAATAGTAGCACCAACCTGGGATTTTACGTCATCACCGATGATGGGAAGATTCTTTCTTTCAAACCTTCTCTGCCAGTATTTCTCGCTGGCAATGAAAACAGGAATACAGTTAACAAAAGCACAGCCCGCTTCTAATACTTGCTCCACATACCATTTCGTAGCTTCCTCGCTTCCTACCGGGAGGTAGTTGATCACAACATCTGTTTTGGCTTCTTTAAGGATACCAACGACATCTGCTGTTGAGCCTGGGGCTTTCTGGATGATTTGAGACAGGTATTTTCCTAGGCCATCATGAGTCATGCCGCGATTAACTTTGACTTTCAGATAGGGAACGTCCGAGAACTTTGTCGTGTTGTTAGGTGAAGTAAAGATAGCTTCACTTAAATCTTTTCCTACTTTGTTTTTATCAATATCAAAAGCTGCTACAAATTCAGTGTCTCGAATATGGTAACCGCCAAGATTCACATGCATTATTCCGGGGACAAAATCTGTGTCCTTGGCATTTTTATAATATTCAATACCCTGGACCAAAGCAGACGCGCAATTGCCTACACCGATTATGGCCACTCTAATTTTGCCCATTCTACCGAACCTCCCTTCTGAATTTCTCTTGTTTTTCAACTTTTTTAACATAGAAAGTTCTTTGAATCGCTGTAATATTGGAGAAGACTGCAATTATCGCTAGAACTGTGATCATTGCTGGATCAAAGATATTAAAAAGAGAGCCTATCATTGCACCAAGGAAAAGAAGAAGCATTCTTTCAGCTCTCTGCATTATCCCTATTTTACATTCTACTCCTAATCCCTCTGCCCGAGCTCTGGTGTAGCTTACCATGCTAGAGCCGAGGATAGTCCAAAATGTCAGCCAGAGAGCCCAGTGATTCCTGAAATAAGCTGCTAGCCCGAGGTAGATGAAAAATTCTGAGTATCTATCTAATGCGGAATCAAATATTGCACCAAAGAGGCTTTTCTGGTTTGCATTTACTGCAACTTTCCCGTCAAGAATATCAAATAATCCGCAGATGACAATCAAGATTCCAGCCCAGAATGGATGTTTAAGAAAAAACAGAACACCTGCCCCGATGCCTGATATCAAGGCCATGAAACTTAAAGTATTAGGGCCAATCTTGAGGTTGACAAAAAAATAAGCCACCTGATTAAGAGAGTTGAGAGTGAAAGATATCAATTTTTTGGGCAGTATCCGGAAACCTTCCTCAGTCTGAATATTCATCTTATATTGAGTTTTAGAGGTAATTTGATAATGATTACTCTAATATTAAACAAAATTCAAGTCAACTGATTTTGGTTTATTCAATCTTAATCTTTTTCTTTTTTGGTCCTTTCTTTTTTTCTCTTTTTTCCAGTGCTTCTATCCTGGCATCGATGATAGAGCGGAAAGCAAGAAGAATTTCCTTCCTTGCTTTGGAGAAGTGGTCAATTGTCTTTTCAGGGAGAGCAAGCGCAAAGAGTTCCTCTGGAATACTGATTTTTATCTCCCTGGTTTTCCCTTCAGCCATCTCCTCACCTCCTTTCATTCGGGGTCAGGCTTGCAAAACTTGAGTTTTCGTTTATTTGGTAGATGTGCTAATTTGAAATAGCTTAAGTTTTCCCAGCTTGGCCTCAGAAGCCACAAAAAATTATTCAAGTTTTGCAAGCCTGATCCCATTATTACATTATTATTTATTGACGAAAGCTTATTCTCAGCCTTTCTTCTTCAAACTTAGCTTCTTTTATGGAGTAGTTAAGAAGAAAATGAGGCAAGAGAATATTTCTCTTATAGTTTCCGACTCTAATATGCAGCTCCTCACCCTTCTGGAAAAGGTCTAAATCTTTCTTTTGGACAAAAGGCAGATTCAAAGATAGATCAAATCCCCCATCTTTCTTTTCAATAACGATCGGTCTTTGGGTGAAGAATATTTGAGTGGGGTCATTTCCGCCGTATACTTTTTTGGCCATCTTATAAAGCAAATCAGCTCCCACAATTTCTTGAGAAAAGAGTTCTGAAGAAAGAATAGGAACAGGAGCAAAACATTCTTTGATCACCTGTTTATAGGTTGACTGAATTGTTATCCACTTCTTGAAATAAAGGTCCTGGACCTCGGAAGGAATTATGCGGTTGACTATGATCAAATCTACTGCATAACCAAATAGGCTAAAAAAAGTAAACGATCTCTGGGTCTCTTTGATGACCATCTTTTCGGGATTTACGACAAGGCGGATAGACGTCTTTTTGCTATCTTCAAGGATTTCTTTCATCTCGGCTAGTTGAGAAGTAAGCCTCTTCATAGCTCCAAAGACTCTATCTTCGGGAAAGGGGAAGGGGAGGACTCTGCTGGCAACAGGTCTTACAGCCTTGGCCGCTGTCCTTTGAATCGGGAAAATGTGTTTGAGGTACCAGCCTGTTATCTCAGGAGCACTCAAGAGCCTCAGTGTATCTCCAGTAGGAGCGCAGTCGATGATGATGACATCGTAATCTGATTTCTTGTTGTGATTCCGGATTTCCATCAAGCTAAAGAGTTCTTCCATGCCAGGGAAGATACTCATTTCTTCTGCCTCAATGGTATCGATTCCCTGGGAAGAGAAAAGCTCTGTGAGATAGCTTTTTATTTCACCCCATTTTTTCTCAATTTCCTCAAGGGAGTTTATCTCCTGACCGTAAAGCTGGGGAGCAATCCTTTTGGGCTGGTTTGAAAGCTGAATTTCGAAAGAATCAGAGAGGCTATGGGCAGCGTCTGTTGAGATTACCAGGGTTTTGTAGCCTCTTTGGGCCGAAAGAAGAGCTGTGGCTGCAGATAAGGTGGTTTTGCCAACTCCGCCTTTTCCGGTGAATAATATGATGCGCATCGGACTTACTCTTATATTAAACGGGTAGAATTATTTTATCACTCCCCAGGGACAAGTCAACAGCATTGAAAAAAACCGTGAAATCATCTATATTCTTGAATTAGACAAAAGATATTCTGGAAATAGACGAAAGCTGCCTCATCGTATTCAGGAAGACTTGCCGGGGTGGCGGAATTGGTAGACGCAAGGGACTTAAAATCCCTCGTTGGTTAGCCAACGTGCCGGTTCGAGTCCGGCCCTCGGCANNGAAGTCCAGTAACTCTCCCATTCATGTGTTGGTTTTTTGACCCATTCCATGTGTATTAATCTGATCACATAAGGGCCGACTTTCTCCAGCGGAATAACAGCTTTCCCATTTTTATCGGTCTTTCTTGAACCAGCAAATTCTTCTCCTTTTCCAGGATAACTCCAGGCAATTTCTGTACCTGAAAGTGGCTTCCCCTGGAACAATACTGTAATCTCCATATCATCTCCTAACTTCAACTCATAGGGATTTACTTTAGGTATAATTTCAATCGGAAGTCCTATAGGTTCTATTGGCACATCATCCAATTTTTTTCCGACCTGAATAATTGTCTTTGGATATTTGGAATAATGCTCGACTGCGTCTTTATCAAGAATTGCCTCTTTTTTCCTAAGTTCATAAATATTTGGAAGGCCGTCATGAAGTAAATATTCGTTGAATTCCTTAGCCGTAAGCTTAATCTCTTTGGGTTTCAAATCTACCCCGACAACATAAGTTCCGGATTCCTTAAATGTGCATTTTGTAATTAAAGAATTGCCCTGTACTTTTAAATCTGTAATATTCTCTTTTGCTGATTTTCCTACAAGGATGAATTGGTTAATCCTGTCCTGAGTAACTGCGCTAAGGCTATTTGGGAAGTCCATTCCCGTATTGGCAGATATAGTCACCGAATCTCCTGGATTAAGCTTGAATTTTTGAGGCACAAGCCATAAATCATGAGAGGCCAGTGTTGTCGCTGCTAAGATAATAATAGAGAACGAGAGAAAAACTAAACAAATGTTTTTCATTGATTACTCCAAGTTTTAAACCAGAAAATAGGATCAATCATATAGATTTATTCGAGCGAGTTCAAACAGAATCTGGCGTAATAATTGCTTTTGCACTGTTACATTGTTATTTAGTGGCGCCAAATGATTGACATCAAATTTTGTTAAGAAGGCTATTTGCATAATTTAGCAAATCTTATTCAGGAAGAATCTATTCAAAAGGGAAAAATTAATTGAAAAGATGGTTTTCACGCTCTGTATTGTATCTTGAAATATAACTTATTTACGAGATGGATGATCTTCCTCTAATCCCCCTATTTTGTAAGCTGAATATTACAATCCAGGACTAAATTTATAAATGTTTAAATTGGTATTAATCGTCCCCAAGATACAAATATTGCCTGCCCATCAATTAAGATACTTTTCTACCTTTTTTCTTCTTTGTGTCTGTTTCTTGCCATTTAGGGAAAACCCAGCTGAGAAGCTCACTCTTTAATTTGTCATCTATCTCTTTTATCCTCAGCCCTACTTCCAACTTTTTATCTGTGCTTTTGACTCTGATTATCTCACCTGAGAGCAAGGTTGATAATTTTTTCTCTGGAAGGTAGAGCTTTAAATCCATAGTAGAACCTGGATCTAGATTAAGATTAACAGTTAATTTTAATCCCTCATCAGAGAAATCATGGGCAGTTGTTCTTATAGCAATATGATCTTTACCTTCTACTTTTATAACTTCTACGGGAAGAACACATTGAGATCGCGTGTATTTTCTTTTTTCTTCTCTCATGGTGTTTCATAATGTAGCATGCAAAAAATAATTTTTCAATAAAGCTTTATATTAAATTCCTCTCTTAAATCACCTGCATTCTTAAGAAATTGAATAAATGGGGACAGGCCCCATTTTCTGCTGTTATGTCCTCAAGTTGAGAATGTCCTCTTTCTTACAAAATGGGGCCTGTCCCCATTTATTCCTTCTCAGCTTTTGCTCAGACAAAAATTGAAATTCTGGCCTATGTGCTGGCCTGCGCGCCCTTGCTTCAATATCATTTATCCCCTTTTCGCTATTATTAATGGAATACGTTTTTATGCGGACTATAGAAAAGGGAAATACATCTCATTATGGACCGTATTAAAAATTTGAGCGTTTGGCCTTAGCTTCGCAGGATAAAGCTCTGACTTAAAGTTTTAGCCAGGCGGGAGAGGACTTCACTTATTCTCTGGATATAATGCATATAACTAAATTTTGATCGAGGGATATAACTTCTTTGGGCCATAATTTGAGGGGGCGGGAATAATGTTTTTTTCAAAAAATTCATCTTTCTAAAAAATCCGTTGTTCATTGATAGATGGACTAAATAACTTAATCCTGGAAAACGTTTATTGTTTGAGATAGAATTCATGAAGATTCTCTCACCCAGACTAAAACGCTCTGGTTTCAGCTTCGATAGAACATTTTCGGGTATTTTTGTCTCTAGAAATTTAGCTGTGAAATAAAGGCTTAGGAAGACCATCCTGATAAGGTTGAATTTGAGACTTTCCCTTATCAGGCGCTCCCAATCCAATCTTTCTTGGTAAGAATTCACAGCCTCATCAATGTCGCAAAGGAAGCTAAGCTTACTCAAAGAATGAGTTACTCTTAAAGCATGTTCTGAAAGGTGGATAAGAAGATGATGGGGAGCCATCACCAGTGTTTCCGCGTCGGCAATCTTGGTTTTTTCTGCATCTCTCCAGATATCTTCAATTTTTATTCTTCTTATATAGGATTCATTGGGTATGGTGGAATTGACAAAATGCCAGTGGATATGAAAAGAAGGTGAATTCGGAGCTAAGCTCCGATAATCGAGCGTGGTCAGATATGTCGAAGATAAATCAATATCTTCCACAGAAATATCAGAAGGCTTGTAGCCCAATATTTTCAACTGTTCATCCAGCTGCCGCAGGTCCTCTTTTTTTACCAGAAGGTCTACATCCGTCATCGGCCTCAAAGCTAAATTCCCGTACATTTTCTCAGCTAATACCGCACCTTTAAGGATTATCACTTGAAGCCCGGCTTTCCTAAATGCCTCAAGCACCTTTCCTAATTCTTCAAAAATCAAGGAATTCTTGGTGGCGTTCAAGAAATAATCCTTTTTTAGTTCTCTAAAAATGAAGGAAGGAATTTGAGGGCAGTCCTTTTTAATTCGCTTCAGCTTGGAATAAACCACAGCCGAGATTCCGTTTTGTCTCGCCTTTCGTAAGAAATAATCCCAATCCAGGCTCTTTCTCTGTATTTCAATTATTTTATTCCTGTTCCTGCGGCCAATATCTTTTCGACAGCAGTAGAGCAACAATCGGTCTTCCTCTATCCAGCTCAATTGTCTTCTCCGTTCAAATTGATTTCTCGTTTTTCCTGCCTAACCATTGCTTTCCACTTTTCAGGATTGGATATGCTTTCGATAAACTTCAAGGAATATTTCTAATTATTGAAAAGCCTCTTAATCTTACTAAAGAATGGATAAATCCACGGGCTAAAGGGAGATATTCCCGCAAACAGCAGACTTTTTATCTGGTAGAATTTTGTATCCAATCTTTTTTTCCGCCCGTTCCTTTCGACCGCTACTACCTTACCTAATACATTTTGCATCTCAACCTTTTCAGGAGAGCTAAACGTAGCATCCCCCTTAATCAACATTGTGATTCTTTTATCTTTTTTATGCTTTTTAATAACGCGATGAACTAGAATCTTATTTTTGGTTGTTAAATGAAATACAACATCTCCTGTTTTAATCGAGGAATTTTCGATTGGACTAGCTACTATGAAATCTCCGTCCTGAATAAAGGGACGCATGCTCCATCCTTTTGCCTGGAAACGAATTGATTTGCCTTTTCTAAAGATGTCTTTGCTTAATTCTAAAAAATCGGTATTTCTTAAATTAGTGATCTTTCTCACTGATTCATATATTCCTTACAAAATCCACCATTTTCCTGTCTGGCTTAAAACTAAATTCGTAGCACGGAATTTTATGCACAATGTGATGGCAGAGATCCATCGTATACTCCATTCCTTCTTTATCCCAGATTGGAGGAAAACAACGAGTCAAAAGCATCAAAACGGCTTCGGCATTATTTTTGGGAACTACGGAGTTCTTTTCTCCATGACGCAAAAAGAATAACTTCCGAATTGGAACTCCTTTTGGTGATACTTCCTTGAAATCGCCGTGCCACGGTGTCCCGTACATCAAGAGCCCACTATTTTTTTCTCTTACAATGATCCTGTCATCATTAAGAACTTTCGCCTGATTTTCAGACCACAATCTGGCGATCGTTGATTTACCATGACCTGAATTGCCCAAAAAAAGATAACCATAGCTACTATCATCAATCCCACAAGCATGGAGCATTACTCCTTTACAACGGGAAAGGAGGAGCATCATCAAGATCTGATTTAAAGGAAACCCTAATGGATCGGGTAATAAATTTTTAAAGAGCTTATAATTAATATAAATATCGCCAGATTTAAGATCCGATTCTAAAATCACGAGTTGATTAGGAGGTGAATCAGAATCAAAGCTAGAATCTTGTAAGACGTATTTTCCCTGATCGCGGTAAAGGGACCACGCGCTGCCGGAACTAAATATCTTTTTTCCCATGCTCCTTTCAGGAAAACCGTCATGATGCACTCGAAGCTTTGTTTCAGGTCTGATGTCTGCGATGAACTCATAATCTATATTATTATCTTCAAATTCAGGTAGGTTTTGATCGAAGAGAAAAGATAATCCGATACCAGCTACCTCTATAGTGAATTCTTTCAGTCTCTCTTCATTTTTCATAGCGGGATCAGCCTTGCTTAAGTTTTCTTCAAATTTTTTTCCATGCGGGATTTAGAGTATCAGGAGCGAAATGAAGAAGGTTGATTATAATTTATTCAAGGATTAGACAGTTTGCCTGGACTATGAACCATAAGTACTCTTCTTACAACCAGGAAAATCGCAAGTATTACCACGCTTCCCGGTTTGGCCTGCGCCAGTCTTGCAGGCTTGTAACACCGCTTCCTCGATTATCAGACTGACTTGATCTATTTGTGGTTTTTTGTATTTTTTCCGTCTTTTTCCTTTTTTCTCCATTTTTGCCTCCTTTTTAGATTTTCTTTGTCTTAAATGCTTCCGCCCGAAGATGGGCTATCTGGCAGAGGTATTCTACAGGCGTTTCTGGATTACCATTTTCCAGATATGCCCAGCCCGGACATTGACCACATAAAGATATTAATTCACACTGACCGCACGGATAATCGCTTGCAGGTTTTAGAGCTAGAAGTTCAGGAATAAAATGATGCCAACCCTCCTTGAAGGAACCGCGACGTAAGTCATAATTCTGAAACCGGGTCATTTCACAGGAACTCATTTGACCATAGGGATCTATGTGGAAGGTGGAGATGCCTGCGCCACAATTAAAAAGATATTCATCTTGTAAAGGACCTATAAACTTGTAACAGAACTCCCGCCACTCTTTCACTCTTTTCTCATCGGCCAAATCTAGCTTGACAACCTCTTCAGGTGATAACCGGAAATTGCAGGGTGCTCTAGAGCCGTCAAGCTTGGGGTTGATTATAGGATCGAAACGGAATTTTACTCCTAATCCTTCAGCATATTCTCTTATATTCGAAAGCTCATTCCGGTTTAAGGTCATGGCCATGGTCTTCAGCCCTAAAGGAATTTTCCTCTCTAGAAGTAATTCAATACCTCTTTGACAACGCTTGAATGAGCCAGGAATCCCGGTTACTTTTTCATAAATCTCTTCAGTCGCACCATATAACGTAATCTCTACTAAGAGCGGTAGCCATTCAGCCAAATAATCGGCAATCTTTGGGGTAATGATTGTCCCGTTAGTAAATAAAGAGATAAGGAAGCCTTTCTTCTTGGCGTATGCATAAATTTCCAAAAAGTCTTTTCGCAGCAGAGGTTCCCCTCCTGTTAGCAGTAGCCATAGACATCCTTCCTCAGCTATCTGGTCTAAGATAGAGAATACTTCCTCGCGTGTGAGTTCTTTATCGATTGCATCTTGATTGTTCAGCGGCAAATTGCAATAGCAATGGAGGCAGCTTAGGTTGCAGCGAAATGTAAGCTCGAATGATCCTTTGATCGGAATCCTCTGGGCTATAACCTTCTCGTTCAACCGCTCGCAAAACTGAGCGTACTTTACTACAGGTAGGGGAGGACGGTCCATATGCTTACCCTTCAACTATGGCTTCAATTCCCTCCAATTGCTGCATATATTCTATTAGGTCTTTTTCTGCTTGTTCAGGAGTGACCTCAAACTCCTCAACTATCTTATCTTTTATCTCTCTGACTTTCATTTTTCCGTTAATCAGCTCCCAGATACTGGCGGCTACCTCGTTCAGAGTGCAGATGCTTTCCAGGTCACCAACGTTTTGCCTGATCGGGACTAGAATAAACTCATCGGCTATCTTCCTGAATACGATTGAATCGCTTTTTTTATAAACTTTGTCGAGGAAATCCATCAAGTGATGCTCCCTTTTCACTGGTTTTCTACTATTATCAAAAAAAGATCAAAAAAAGTCAACTCAAAGGAGAAATCGGGGTAAAAAGTGCTTGACATTAAAAGGATGAAGCCATATTATCGTCGCAAAGGAGGAAGGGATAAAGATGAGAAGAATTTGCGAGGCATTTATTGTTGTGGCTGTTATCAGCATAATTGTGGGCATAATATCCCGGATTTTGTTAAAACCTTTTTTTGGAATAGAAGCCCAAGCCTTTCTTCAATTTACCCAGACATGTCTTTTGTTTGCTATTGCTGTTGCCGCTAGAGAGTATTTGATCGCTAAAGGCAAATAGTAGTAAGTTATTTATTGCTGGATTCTGTAAGCCTCGAACCTTGAAATTCGCCCTTATTCTACGGTCAAAATCGGACAAAGATAGGATTCGTAACTAATTTCCTCCCTTTCTCATCTATCGCATCCAGACGATAATATATCTTTTTGCCGTGCTCAAAAAAGTCATCTTTGAAGTTTATACTCAAGGGAGTTTCGGCAGAAAAGGTCTTTATAAGATTACCGGATCGAATCAGTCTCACAATTACGGAATTTTCTTTTTCTGAATCTGTCGTAGAGATACTGGCATTTATTCTGGGATAACCTTTAGAGAATATCTCCTCTCCCAAACTTCCTTTCTGCAAAGTCTTAGAGTCAGCGATCGAGAAATTCTCAAGAATAAGTCTTGGGAAGTCGACGTCTCCTCTGCTGGCGTACATTCTGCCTTTTTTCAGGGCATCTAAGATATCCTTTTTGGTTTTGCTTTTTACCAGAAAAAAGGTGGGAAAATTTCCTAATTTATCTTTGGCTCCTCCTTCTTTATGAAAATCAGCAGAAGAGATTCCCCAGACAGGATTTTCTCTCTGGCCCGAGCAATATTCTATTAAAACCTTGTCCCAGATATTTCCTGGTTCTGTAATTGTTATAGAATCTCCATACAAAGCAGCAAAGCCCGAATAATTTTTAGAGTCTTTTAACACTTGGGGGTAAGGGGGAGTGTCTCTGAAAATAAGACCCAATTTACCCTTGCCTGACTTTGTCTCAGGGTGATTCCAGAAAACCATTCCCCCTCGAGAATTTGCGTAATCTATCAATAACTTGTAGGGGGAGATTCCCTGCGCTCCATGGTACTGGTCGTATGGAGAGCTTTTGAAAGGATGGTTATTGATAACGAGGAGCAGAGCAAAAACAGAGATCGTAATTCCGGAATATCTTATAATTCCTTTCCATTTTATCATGTAAAGACCAACTATCAGGATAGCAAGAAGGAGAAAAGAGGCTATAGGAATCGATGAGAGAACATATTTTGTGGAATAACCGTTGTGAAGAATTGGAAGTCCCTCATAATCTTTTGGTTCTTCGAGGCCAACAATTAATAAATGCTTTTCCCAATCACAAGCGGTCAGGTTTTTCTTGAAATAGCTTCCCTTCCAGTAATAAAAGGGCGCAGACTCTGCACCGGGAATTAAGATCGAATCCGGGTACTTTTTGGAGGCTGATTCAATCATGTTCAGGTAATTTTCTGGTCCTCCCTTATTGATTGAAGGCTCTTCAACTCTTTTTTTTAAGATATTTTGAAAAGGTCGCATCCCATATTCCAGGATTTTCCGGTCATGGTCATTAATAAAAAGAACATCAATTCCTCTCTTTTTAGCCAATTTAATCAGATATTCCAGTGTGTGAGCTCCATCGCTGAAATCTGTGTGGATATCAATCAGCCCTGGGATCTGAATATATTCTTGAATGTCGTCATCAGCCAGAGCGTGGCTTTTAATAATTACTACCATAAAGGCTATAATAAAGATAGAAACAAGCTTTCTGCCGCTATTCGTCATCATAAATTAGATATAAAAATTCAAATAATAAGAAAATGTAGGATTAATGGTATAGTAAAAAACACCTAAAGTAAATCGAGCGGATTCACTATAAAAAAAAGGAAAAAAAGGGGACAGGCTAATTTTTCTTTATGAACTGTCCACGATTAGAGACAGTCCTCTTTCTTCCAGAAAAAGTAGCCTGTCCCCTTTTTTTCCTTTTTTTGCTTGCTAAAATAATAATTTGACATACATATCTTATTTTTTTATAGTTATGCCTAGAATCAAGAAAAAGGTAGAATTGTGCTTTCTGTACTAAAGCTATGTATGAAGCACACTGGGGACTTAAGGAAAAACCCTTCGAAAATACACCCGACCCCCGGTTTATTTATCTTTCCCACGAGCATCTCGAAGCTGCTGCAAGATTAACCTATGTAATCAAGCAACGCAAAGGAGCAGCTTTATTAACTGGTGAGTATGGCTGTGGCAAGACAATCATTAGCAGGCTAATTTTAGAGATATTACCCAAGGATAAATTTGAAGTTGGGCTGGTTACCAATCCTTTGTTGAATCCTCTTGAGCTTTTGCGAGAAATTTGTTTGCAGATGGGTATAAAAATTTCTAGAAAAATGCCTAAAACAAAATTGCTGAAAGAACTCAATCAGCTATTCTATGAGAATATGAACAAGGGAAAGGATACCGTTCTCATCATAGATGAAGCTCAAGCTGTTAAGGACCTCAATTCATTCGAAGAGTTAAGGTTGCTCTTAAATTTTCAGCTAAATGATAGATTTCTATTGACTCTTCTGCTCATAGGTCAGCCTGAATTAAGGGAAAAGATAGATGAGCTTAAGCAGCTAAAGCAAAGATTGGCATTAAGGTATCATTTAAACCCTTTGAATAAGGAAGATACTGAAAAGTACATAGTCCACAGGTTGGGAATCGCTGGAGCCAAAAAAAAGATTTTTACCAATAACGCCAGTTGCGCAATATGGGATGATTCAGAAGGAGTTCCGCGGATGATAAATTCTATCTGCGATATGAGCTTGTTAGTGGGGTACACTAAAGGACTTAGGGAAATAAATGCAGACATAGCAAAAAAAGCTGCTCAAGGTTTAGACCAATAATTTATCATGGTTAAATTATCTGAAATCATCAGGAAATCATCAGGATTAAAATATGAAGAAAAGCCTCGTCTAATATCAGAAGCCTTTGAGATAAGAAAAAATAAGGAAAGCTTATCCGAGATAAAAAAAACATACGAGGAAATGGTTCTTCATTTAATGCTGATAATGGATGAGATCAAGGAGGGAAAGAGCGTAGCAGGAGGAAAGGTTGGCAGCTTGGCCGAAATAATAACGGATCTACTTCGTGCTGATAGCAATATGTTATTGTCTTTAGTGCATATTTTTTCCTATCTAGGAAAGCAGGAAGATTTTCTTTATGCGCATTCAGTAAATGCCTCGATTATAGCCACAAACCTTGGTTTAGCTCATGAATACGGAAGGACCGAACTTATAAATTTATGCATGGCTGCCTTGGTGCATGATATTGGCTATCTGAACGTTCCGAAAGATATAATAAACAAACCCGCTAAATTAACCAGAGAAGAGTTTGACCTTGTTAAACAACATACGATTTATGGCGTTAAACTTTTGAGTAAAATAGAAGGTATGCCTGAAAGCGCTTCTGAAGTTGTCCATGAACACCATGAGAAAGTTGATGGATCAGGTTATCCCAACGGGAAAAGAAGAGATGAAATTTCTGACTTTGCCAAAATAGTTGCTATAGCCGAAGTGTATGAAGCCATAACGCATCCTCGCCCTTATCGCAAGGAAAAAATTATTCCTTATCAGGCAGTAAAGACGATTGTCCAAAAAGAAAAGAATTCTTTCGAGCCTGAAATGATAAAGATTTTCTTGAACTCTATCTCTCCTTATCCTCCGGGAAGCTTTGTATTATTGAACAACGGTGTAATCGGCAGGATTTTTAGTGTTAACAAAACTCTTCCTTTGCGCCCTGTTGTAGAGATTTTTTTTGATTCTGATGGTAGGCCTCCTGAGAAGCCGACGAGAATTGATTTAGCTAAGTCGACAGTTGTTAACATAGATAAAGCCTTGGATGAGAATGACCTTTAAGGGTGTCTTCGAGGCTGAGATAAATCTATTTAACTCGTTCGGAAAATCTTAATTCCTAAGAATAAATTCCAGGCAACATGTCACATTCGACCAAGCACTACGTGCGAAGCAAATATTTGAAGGTCTTTTAAAATTGTGATATTACCAGAATAAACAAGGCATAAGTAAGAATAGATGATCGTTTCCATCCATCAACCTCAATATTTACCTTGGCTGGGATACTTCGATAAAATCGAAAGAAGCGATATATTCGTATTTTTGGATAATGTTCAATTTAAAAAAAATGAATGGCAGAATCGGAACAAGATTAAAACATCCGAAGGTTGGCAGTGGCTTTCTGTTCCGGTGATACACAAATTCATGCAAAAAATTAATGAAGTTAAAATTAATAATTCAGTATGGTGGGGGAAAAAACATCTTAATGCCTTAATCACAAATTATTCTAGGGCTCCTTTTTTCAAAGATCATGAAGAGTTTTTTGAACAGGCTTATGCTCAAGATTGGCACTATTTAGTCGATATTAATATTAATATGATTGAGTATTTAGTAAAGGCTTTTGGTCTTTCGGAAAAAAAGCTTGTCAAGGCCTCAGAATATGAATCAAGAGAAGAGCCGACTGAGAGATTAGTTGATATGTGCAAGCAATTGGGAGGAGATGTGTACCTCTCCGGCAAAGATGGAGCAAGTTATATGAATTTAAACGAATTTGCCAAGGAACGTATTGAAGTAATCTTTCAAGATTATAAACACCCTCAGTATCCTCAGCTCTACGGGAGTTTTGAGCCTTATATGTCAGTCGTAGATTTATTATTTAATTGTGGGCCGGAAAGTCTTTCAATCTTAAAAAAAGGAGAATGAATTGAATATTTTAGCTTTGGGAGCACATCCAGACGATATTGAATACGGGTGCGGAGGCACTTTTCTTAAACTTGCCAGGAAAGGGGACAAGATTTATTTTATGGTTTTGACCAGAGGAGAATACGGAGGAGATCCAGAAAAAAGGCAGAAAGAGCAGGAAAAATCAATGAAATTGTTGGGTGTAAAGAAAATATTTTGGGGTGGATACATTGATACCGAGTTGCCTAACGAAAGAGAGATAATTTCTCATATCGATAGCGTAATCGGAGAAATAAACCCAAAGGAAGTGTATGTAAACTACCTCGACGATATCCATCAAGATCACCGCATGCTGGCTAAGTGTGCTTTAGCCGCTACTCGATATGTCAAAAGAGTGTTTTTTTATGAAGATTATACATCCTATAACTTTGAACCTGATATTTTCGTCGATATTGGAGATGTCCTCGAAGAAAAACAAAAATTGATACAAGTCTATACTTCCCAAGTTGCCAAAGCTTATCCGACTAAATTGGATATGGTCGAAAGTGTTAGAGCTATAGCTAATTTCAGAGGATTTCAAGGAAAAGTTAAATACGCTGAAGGCTTTAAGGCTTTCAGATATTTGCGCGATATATGATGCCTGACGAGATTATTCCCCATTCCCGTCCTTCAATTTCTGACTCAGACATAAAGGCTTTCGTCTCTGTGCTCAAATCCGGTCAATTATCTCAGGGACCAAAAGTTCGAGAATTTGAGAAAAAATTTGCTCTCCTCATCGGCAAAAAAAAGGCTGTTGCTGTTAGCTCCGGCTCTGCAGCTCTCCATTTAGCTTTGTTGGCTATGGATGTAAAGGGGAGCGATGAAGTCATAATCCCTTCCTTTGTTTGTTCTGCAGTCCTCAACGCTGTAAATTACACAGGAGCAACTCCGGTTCTCGTGGACATAGATCCTCTTAATTTCAATATGTCTTTTGAGTCTGCAAAAAGAGCGATAACCAAGAAAACAAGAGCAATTATTGTGCCTCACATGTTTGGCTGTCCGGCAGAAATAGATAAATTGTCTGAGTTAGGCATTCCTCTAATTGAAGATTGTGCCCAGAGTCTAGGGGCCAATTTTAAAGGCAAGAAAGCGGGCAGCTTTGGTCTTCTGTCTGTTTTTTCTTTTTATGCTACTAAAGTCATTGCGACAGCAGAGGGAGGTATGGTTTTGAGCGATTCAGAAGATTTGATCTTCCGGATAAAAGACCTCAGAGAATATGACACTAAAGATGATTATGTATTGCGCTATAACTATAAGATGACCGATATCCAGGCAGCGCTCGGGCTAAACCAGATTTTATCTTTAGAAAAATTCATTGATAGGCGAAGAGAGATTGCTACTCTCTATTTCCAGGAATTCAAAAATTGTAATTTCTCCTTGCCTGTCTGGAAAGAGGGAAGAGATCATATATATTATCGGTTCGTTATAAAAACAAGAAACAGCGCCGCTGAATATCTAGAGAAATTTCAGCAGAAAAAAGTTATCTGCAGGAGGCCTGTTTATATTCCTCTCCACGTCTATTTAAATCTATCCGGTTTTCCCCATACTATGGAAGCCTGGCAGAAGACAATCTCAATTCCACTTTACCCTTCTTTGCAAAAAAAAGAGATAGAAAAGATAATTGCTATCGTCAGAGAGATTTTTAAGTAATATCAAGTTGCCTAAAAATTAGGCCAAAAAAGAGCTAACTTATTTTATTCTTAGTGGTTAGGACAAATCAAAAAAGAAAAGTTAAAAATTGAGAATCACATCCAAACTGTAAGTTGTCCAAACTCACCTAGGGCGGTGAAAATAAATCATCTCTTTTAAGTAAGGGACAAGAAATAAAAATCACCCCTTAAGGCTATTTACTTATATGACGATTTTTATTAATTGTAACTTGATACAGTGCTTAACATCTTATTAAGAGGAAAACTTGAAATATGATAGATATTCTAGAGAGTATTAATTTATTCCTATCCGGGGTGCCCTACAGGTGGCTCTTTCTTTTAGTCTTTTCTTTTTTCATAGCTTTTTTCTCGACCAAAGTAGTCAAACGTATTGCGACAAAGCTGAAAATATTTGACCTGCCGAATGAAAGAAAAATTCATAAGAAGCCAATTCCTCTTTTGGGAGGACTGGCCATATATGGCTCCTTTGTTGTAACAATCTTTATAAATTTTAGTTTTTCGATTGAGTTGAAAGGGGTAATTATTGGAGGTACCTTGATATTACTAGTAGGATTAATAGATGATACAAGGCACTTATCAGCGATTTGGAAGTTAATATCGCAGATCTCGGCTTCAATTATTCTGATTATATGTGGAGTAAAATTAAGTTTTTTGCCTGGTGCATGGTGGGGCATAGGGGGAGAAGTACTCCTGACTATAATCTGGATAGTAGGTATAACAAATGCGGTTAATTTTTTCGATGGCATGGACGGACTGGCCACAGGCCTAATTGCAATTAGCTCTTTGTCGTTTTTTGTTGTGGCTCAGATAACCGGACAGCAATATTTAGGCTTTTTAACTATCGCCTTGGCTGGAAGCTGTTTGGGATTTTTAAGATTTAATTTTAAACCGGCTTCTATATTCTTAGGAGACGCAGGCAGTACTTTTTTAGGTTTTACTTTGGCAGGAATAGCTATAATGGGTGGTTGGGCTGAGAAAAATCCAAAAGTTGCCTTAAGTTTACCTGTCTTGGTTTTAAGTGTGTTTATATTCGATATGGTGTATATAACCGTTGTTAGGATTTTTAAGAGGATTGTCAGAAGTTTTAAAGAATGGATCGAATGCACAGGAAAAGATCATCTTCATCATCGTTTGGTAGCTTTGGGATTTAGTGAAGCACAGACGGTTCTATTGATATATTTAATAGCAGCATGCCTGGGTATAGGTGGCATTAATCTTAGAGCTTCTGAGGATTTAAGGACATATCTTGAACTTCTTCAAGCACTTTTTATATTTATAATCATTGTTATTCTTATGATTTCCGGGCACAAGGCATTAAAAAATATGAAATAAAGTTCATCGATAACCGCAAATCATCATTAAAAAACCCTCGAATCGCAGGAGTTGTAACAGCCACACCTACAACAACTCATTATTCTATGAAAAATTAAGTGCAAATTATGATTTCTTTAGATAAAAAAAAAGCTCTACACCTCTTAAGGTGAAGAGCTTTAATCTCCTTTGTATTGGGTTGATTTATCAAACCCACATTTTAGATCTTAAAGATAGATAAGTTAGCTTGGTAAATCAAGCCCTAACAAAAGGAGGGAATTCTTTATCCGTCAAAAAGAGGGGCTAAACTGAGAAGATAAAATAGATAAGAACAAAAATTCCGAATATGGTTATAAAAATAATAATATAATTAGCTATTGTTCTCTCAATTTTGAAAATGCGGATCATTAGAACAGTAAGCACGATAGAAAGAGGAAACAGAATGAAAATAGCAAAAGCCACTTTTTCTGCCATCTTTTCCTGACATGTGACTTATAAATAATTTCGCGTCAATGCAAAAGCTTGGAATAGATCAAGAACAAATGTTTTTTTGTATTAGTAATTCTTCGTATAAACTGGCTATCTTTTCAATCATACTCTCAGCACCAAAATTCAAGGACATTTCTTTTCCTTTTAAGCCCATTTTCTCCCTTTTGTCTTTATCCTCTAAAAGAACCTGAATATATTTTGCTAATTCTTCTGGATTTTTTGGGGGAACTAAAAAACCGTTCTTTCCATGTATCACTAAATCAGGTATTCCTCCTATGTTACTGGCTACGATTGATTTTCCGAGAGCCATTGCTTCTACCAACACTCTCCCCATTCCTTCATTAAGAGAAGGAAGAACAAATACATCATAAATGGAAATAATTTTAGCTAAATCATCCCTCCAGTCCAAAAAAACAATATTCTCCGAAATGCCCATCTCAAGAGCTTTCCTCTTTAAATCCTGCTCAAGGGGACCGTCTCCAGTAAACATGAAATAGGTGTCAGGATATTTCGAGATTATATATTTAGAGGCCTTTACCAGAAATTCAGGCCCTTTGATGGGGACGAGCCTGCATGCTGTTCCTACGATCAATGAATTCTCGGGTATTCCAAGCTCTTTTTTTAAATTTTGTTTTTCTTCAGAACTAGATTCTTTGAGCATATTTGGATCTATTCCGCTGTAAATTACAGAAAATTTATCTTCGCTAGCAACTTTGAATAATATATGATCCTTTTTTTCTCTGTTTGTAAGAGCCACAATTTTATCAGTTATCCGAGATGCAAGCTTTTCAAGAATAATGAATAACTTTGTTTTTAAGGGTCCAAAATAACCAAAAAAGATATGCCCATGAGGGGTGTGCACAATAATCGGTACCCCAGCAAGTTTAGCTGCCAATCTACCCATTAGCCCTGCTTTTGAAGAATGAGTGTGGACTATTATAGGATTATTTTTTTTAATAATTCTCCACATATCAAAAAATGCTTTTATATCTTTTATGATATTTATTCTTCTCACTAAAGAAGGACATTGGATAAATTCAATCTTTTCTGATTCAAGAATTTGGATATCTTTTTCTTTGGCATCAATTTCTTGATGCTTCATTTCTGATTCTAGAGATAGGCCAGAGATAAGAGAGAGTTTATAGTTTTTCTTTTTTAATCCTAATAATGATAGATACGTATTTTGGGCAGACCCTCCTTTATCGAACCTTGTAATTATATGTAATACTTTGATATTTTCCACTTTATTTACGGACTAGAAGTGGAAGCGGCTTGAATACCAGGTCTGGAAAACAATCAAATTCCACAAATGCCAAGATGTGTCCGAACGGTCTTGCAATAGGTCATCAGTTAATTTTTCAATGGGTTTAAAATTAAATATGCCCTGTTTTTCAATTTTCTTCTTGGAAAGATATTCATTTATTAGGAATCTCAGTTCAGATTTCAACCATCTGCTGATTGGTACTTCAAATCCCCACTTTGGCTTTTTGAGCACGAGTTGGGGTAAAATATTCTTAAAAGTTTCAAGGAGAATATATTTGCCTTTTTTCCCCTTCAGTTTTAGGTTGCCATGTATCTGAAAAACATATTCAACGAGCCTGTGGTCAAGAAACGGCACTCTAACTTCTAAAGAATTCTTCATACTCATCCAATCAACCTTGGAAAGCATATCATTTGGAAGTGAAATTTTAAGGTCCATATAAAGCATCTTGTTGATATTATCGTCGTCAAAAGAGCTTAATTTTTTTATTAACATCTCTTTCCCTAAGTCGGGATTAATTTTCTCAAGTTCAATCTTTTTCTTATTCATAATTTTTTCCCGCAACTCCCTGGAAAATATTTCATTCCAGGCAAAAACTCTGTCTTCAAATCTACCTTTTGCACCAATAACAAACTTTTTTAATCTTCTTATATGTTCTAATAAATATTTATCCCTCGAATCTGGTAGAGAATTCAGAAGCGGTTCAATGAGCTTAGTTCTTAAAACGCGCGGAAATAATTTGTATAAAGAATACCAGTATTCTCCCGAATACATCCTATAGCCAGCAAACAATTCATCGCCTCCATCTCCTGATAAGGCGACTTTAACGTGTTTTTTTGTTTCTCTGGAAACTATATATTGTGGAATCGCTGAGGAGTCGGCAAAAGGTTCGTCGAGGTAGGTCAGAACTTCCGGTATGGTATTCAAAACATCTTTAGCGCTCAATACTATTTCGTGATGATGAGTTTGGTTTAATTTTGCTACTTCACGTGCATATTCTGTCTCATCAAATAAAGGGATGTCCTTATATCCTATGGAATAAGTATTAATCGGCGAATCAGAAACTCTGGACATAAGTCCTACTATTATGCTTGAATCTATGCCTCCACTTAAAAAGGCACCCAGAGGCACATCGGCAATTAATCTGATTCTTACAGCGTCTTCCAATAAATCATACAAGTTTTTTTTGTATGTTCCGATATTTTTTCCTTTGTTTTCACGAGATTCAGCTCCTTTTTCAATATCCCAGTATTCTTTTATCTCAAAGCCTTCTTTTCTGACTATGATATAGCAACCAGGCTCCAGCTTCTTTATCTCTTTGAAGATGGTGTACGGGGCAGAGATATAATTAAGAGTCAGGTATAAATTCAAAGCATCCCAGTCTATATTTTTTGATACTTCGGGATCACATAAAATGCTCTTAATTTCCGAAGCAAAGGACAGTGATTTCCCGTCCCAGCTATAAAATAAAGGTTTGATTCCAAGTCGATCCCGGCAGAGAAATAATGCTTGGTTTTTGCTGTCCCATAAAGCAAAAGCAAACATGCCATTCAGTCTTTTTATGCATTCAATTCCTTCTTTTTCGTAGAGATGGATTAGGACTTCACAATCAGTTCTAGAAGTAAAATGGTGTCCGTTCTGTTCCAATTCTTTCTTTAAACTTTTGAAATTGTAAATTTCTCCGTTAAACACCATCTGTATGGATCCATCCTCGTTTGACATGGGCTGCCTTCCAGCTTTGGAAAGGTCAATAATACTCAGCCTTTTATGTCCCAGTCCCACCGAAGGCAACGTACGGTCAGCCCCTTTAGATGGATCGTTGATATATATTCCTTCATCATCCGGACCTCGGTAATAAAGTGTAGAATTCATTCGGGCAATTAATTCTCTGCGGATTTCCTTCCCTTCAATATTTATCTTTCCGCAAATCCCGCACATTATCTATTTTTCCTTTTTCAGTTGAGCAAACACTGTTTGGATTTCATCAATATTTCTTTCCCATGAATAATTTTTTTCTGCAAAAATCCTGCATTGCTTAGATATTTTCTCGTATTCCTCTGGCTTTTCCTTATAATAGTTGTATTTTTCAAGAATAAGGTCCGATATTGATTCAGGGCTTGTGTCTTTGAATAAGAAAGCAGGATTAAATTTACTTAATATTTCTTTTGTCCCTCCCACGGGTGTTCCCAACACAGGTGTTCCACAGGCCATGGCTTCCACATTTATTAAGCCAAATCCTTCCAAGGCAATGGTAGGCAGAATAAACAGATCTGCCGTTTGATAATAGAGCGGAAGACGTTCTTCAGACACAAAGCCATGGAGCTTTACAGAATTTTCTAGGTTGTGTTCTTTGATCAATTCTTGTAATTTTTTCCTTAATATGCCTTCGCCGCCGATAACAAGATAAATATTATTAATCCTGTCCTTGATAAGAGCCATCGCCTTAATTAGGTTTTCAAGCCCCATCCTTGAGACAAGGTTTCGAACGGTAAGTAGGACAAACTTGTCTTCTGGAATATCCAGTTTCTTTCTTATCTTCATTTTGTTCAGTGATGGTCTAAAGAGTTCCAGATCCACTCCTCCTGGATTAATAGCTATCTTTTCACTCGGGATGGAGTGGATATTTATCAACTTATCTTTCGTGAATTGGCTTAGAACCATTAGCCTCGCACACTTAGAAAGGCTGAATTTTTCAATGAATTTTCTCCAAAAAATATTCATACAGAAAATCGGCGTCTTGAGAAAACTTCTTCTAAGAATACGAGTTTTATATTCTTCAAAGGACAAGGAATGACAAGTATAAATCTTTTTTATTTTTTTGGTATCTCTTAATAAATTGATGGCGAAAGCCGAGAAAGGCTGGTGAAAATTAACAAGATCGATAGAGATTTTCTGAGAGATCTGTTTGAATAGTTTTTGGCAGTTGAGTACAGTAGAAACCAGGAAAGTAACGCTATTTTTCTTATTTACGTCGTATCTCCACTCATGAACATTTCTAATCTTTTCATAGGAGGAGGAGTGAAAAGGAAGCCTTCGGGTAATTATATGAACCTCATGTCCCCTCTCTGATAGACGTGTTGTTTGTTCAAGAAGGACTCTTTCAGCTCCTCCTAAAACCTTTGAGATGGATACATCGGCTGCAAAAAGGATATTCAAATTTTTATTCCTCTTAATCTGGTTATTCTTGAAATTTTTTGGTAGGAAGCAACTCGCTTACGAAGCCAAAGGCATAGGATGCTTCACACATAAACCATAAGAGCTTACCTGTGAAAAGCGAACGCAGCAATCGGAATGGAAAACGTAAAAGCCTCATAGATAGCGGTATGTAGCTCTTGAAGGAGCCATGACCCGCAGGAGTCTCGATTGCCCACTGGGGGAAGTAACGGTTGGTGTAAGCTGCCTGATAGCCGTTACGGTAGAATTGTTGTATTAGTTTATCCAAGGTGTCTGGTGGTAGATGATTATAGATAACTCCGGGGACAACGACAACTCGTTTGCCTAGCTTGCGAAACTCAGCACGCAAGTATGGGTCTAGGCCTCTAGGGATAAGTTCATTCTCCCCACCCACTGCTTTGATTTCTTCTGTACGCATAATCATACACGGATGCTCTGCTAAATCAGAATCGGTTATTTCTTTGACAGGCAGCCACGAACGCCTAGGAATCTCTTTCATAACACGGCGCAAAAAAGGATTCGCATCAGATGGAATAATATTATTCCCTCCAGCTATCCCTATTATAGGGTGCTCCTCCATCACGGCTGCTAGTTTGCTAAAGGTCTCTGGATCTGGCAACGAAGTATCATCATCAAGAGTCAATAAGTACTTACCTTGAGCAAGCGCCACCCCGATGTTGATAGCACGTCCTTGTCTGGGATCGCCTCGTACCAAGATAACCTCGAAGCCAGAGAAATCCTGACGCCCAATCTGGGAGAGCAATTTTGGAAAATAGCCACCTCTATAGGCATCAGATGTAGGAATGACCACTGATAAATTTAGGGGGCTATTGTCAGAAGAATGCCGCCAGAATTTTCCGGGCGAAGCTTCATCACTGCGATAGCGCACAAATGATCGATCGACATCAGCAACCGGCCGCCAGATGGCTGATTGAAAGCTGACTACAAGGTTCTGCAAATTCTTCTTCCTTTTATACAAATTCACGAAGGATGGTTTTTTTTGACCTCTGAGATGAAATACCTTAGTTTACCTGAAAGCTCTCTTTCGACACTTGTTACCCTTTTAAAATGTATTTGAATTTTTTTCCCTAGTTGTTTTTTCATCAATTGCTCGAAGAGGTGTTCTGCTTTTTCCACCTGTCCGGCGCCTGGTACAACTTCGATCTCAAACGAATCTATGGATTTTTGTGTAACTCTAAACCGCAGAATACTGGAAGGATAAGCTTTCATAACAGATTTATTAATATACAGGAGGTCACCTGACATGTAACTCTCTCCGTTAGCCAAGTGTATGATATCACTCTCCTTGGCTACGGATACCTCCATCAGAGGGAGATTGCGTCCACAATCGCATTTTCCTGCCAACGGGCCACCGATATCTCCAACGCGATACCGGATAAGCGGCATATATAAATTCCTTAAGTGGGTTAGAAATATCTCACCTCTTTCGCCAGGAGATACGGGTTTTCCTTTTTGATCAAGAAATTCGATGAAAGTAAGCTCGCTTGATATATGCCAATTACCCTCTGGACATTCGTAAACAAATCCCCCGGTTTCTGAACAACCATATTCATTGGCAGTTTTGCAGCCAAATACTTCTTCGATAAGCCGCCTCTGATCAGTGGAGCTGGATTCAGCCGTAATCATGATCACTTTGATTCCCAACTTAGGGGAGGTTAGATTATTATTTTTAATATATTCGGCAAGGGCAAAAATTGCCGATGGATAGCCATATATAATGTGAGGCTTGAAGTGACATATCTTTTTCCATATCTTCTTAAGCGAATGCTGTCTAATGTCAAAGGCTGAAAACAGAAGAAAATTCATAAAATAGCTTTTAATTTGTTGCGATAATCGATCTTTATATCCTGTATAATGCCTTCCCCAAAGGGCCACGTGCGGTGAACCTAATTTAACGCCCCACCAATCCTTGGCCCTCCAGCGGGCGGCTTCAGAGTAGCTTTCGTGCTCAGTGTTATAAAAAACAGTCAGGCTCTGTCCGGTTGATCCGCTGGTGGAACCCTCTGTAATCCTTCCCCTGTAATTCGGATTCAAGAATTCCAAAAGATGATCTCTCACATCTTCTTTTTCTATTTTGGGAATATTTACGAAATCTTCATACGAGAACTCTTTATCATTAAAATCCCAGCCTATGCACCTGTAAGCCTGTCTGTAATAAGGGACTTCCTGAGCTGCCTTATTGACTATTCGTCTAACCATTTGCCATTGTTTAGAAAGAATCTCATCCTGACTTTTCCACTGTGATTCAGACAGCTCTTTAAATGCACGTGCAGCATACTCCCCTTTCAATTTCTGCCCTAATGGCCAGTAAATATGGCGGCTAAAAGATTCACGCAGACTCATGAAGTTAGTGCTTCTTGATAGAGGGTGATGTATTCGACGGCAGCTTTCTGCCAGGAAAATTTTTTTATCTGCCGATATCCCGATTCAACGAGAATTTGTCGGTAATCGCCATCAAGAACTATTTTCCTTAATCCATTGGCAATATCATCCACACTCAGAGGATTCACTAAACAGGCGGCATTTCCCGAGACCTCCGGGATGGATGAGCTCTTTCCAGCTAAAACTGGCACACCAAGTGACATAGCCTCTAACGGTGGAAATCCAAATCCCTCATACAGAGAAGGATAGCAGAGCGCTGTAGCTTTTTGGGTTAATCCCCATAAGATATCCTTTTCAATAACTCCACTTAAGTAAATATTGTCAAAGATACCTAATTCCTTGGCTCTTCTGGCTAGATCACTTTTGGGCCATTGTTCATGAGAAACTCCTGCAATGACCAAGTCAGGAAAATCATGAATTTCTTGTCGGCATTGGGCGATAGCTTCAATCAGTCTCCCAAGATTCTTTCGGGGTTCCAATACTCCGATGTAAAGTAGATACTCTTGAGGTAAATTTTTCGCTTCGATGAAGCGATTAGTCTTTTCTTCCTGACGATCCTTATCTGACATCCAGGGGCTAAAACCATTATGTATCACTCTTACCCGGCTTTCAGAAATCGGGAAATAGGTCAAAATCTCCTGTCTCGTGAATTCCGAGACTGCGGCCACGAGATCCACACGGTTAAGGGAAATTGTCATTTGGCGATGATAGCTTTCGACTTCCGGGTGTTTATAAAGTTCGGGAAAAGCCAGATAACGGCAGTCATGAACAGTTAAGACTGTTTTGATATATCTTGTGGGAGGGATTTGGATATGAAGAGAGTGATAAACATCCATTCCTTTTAGACAATAATCAAGGGGAGGCCAAGCACGTTTCCACCACCAGCCCACCAGTCTTCGGGGTAATCGAAAAAAATGGTTAACTGTTCCTGGATAAGAAATATTTTTTGAGTTCTTAGTGGCTCGAAAATAGTTCATGAAGAGCGTAAAATGATTATCCTCAGCAACATGCGGCAGATGTAGAAGGAGATTATGAACGACTTCCGATAGTCCGCTAAATCGATTAATTAGCAAGCAGCTTGTATCGACAGCGATCTTCATGCAACCTCTTTAAATATATCTGCTGTTTTTAAAGCAGTTTTTTCCCAAGAGAAATTGGCTGTCCAGTTCAGGCGTTCCTTCAATGAAGAAGGTGCTCGTTCTTCACACAAAGCTATTCCCTTAGATATGTCTTCTATATCTGATGGGTTAACATAATATGCCTGGGATCCTAGAACCTCTTCAAAGACTGGAATTCGAGAAACCAATACGGGAGTGCCACAGGCTAAAGCCTCCAGAGGAGGAAGTCCAAATCCTTCATACAATGAAATATAGCAAAATACATCAGAAGCGGCATAAAGCGCAGGAAGATCTTGCTGTGGAACAAAGCCCAGATAGCGTATCCATCCTTTTTCAATTCCAGAAGAGGCTATGCGCATTATGTTTTCGGCTCCATAACCTGGAGAACCTGCTAAGACAAGTTGGCATTTTGTCTTCCCCGAGCGGCGCAATTTTAAATAAGCTTGGGCAAGAGAGGTAACATTCTTACGAAGTTCAAGAGCGCCCACATAGAGAATAAATGGGGCTTTAAGTTCGAGGCGATTTATTATCTCTTGAATTTTTTTTTGGGATTGAGGACAGAATTCAGGACCAGGGGCTTCATGAACAACATGAACCTTTGTTCGATAATTTGGCCATAATGTGCAAATTTCGTCTGCAGTAAAATGACTTACAGCGATTACTGCATCTGTGCTTTTTAACGTTTTGCTTAGCTGAACTATTCGTTTCTTCGCAACACTATATGGAAAAAATTCCGGATAGCGCTGGAAGGATAAATCATGAATCGTCACTACTGCCTTAGCGCTCCGCAAGGGAGGGATAAAAAAGTTTGGCTCAAAAAAAATATCTACGTCCCCAGTAATCCATTCTACAGGCGGCCAGCCGATTCGCCACAATCGTTCTAAAAAATGCATAGGGACAGGACTCCAAGCCCACCGAGATTTATCTGGAAGTGGAGGTAAGGAGCTGTAAACATCATTCTTTCTGGGATGCTTAAAACCAGGAAAAAGTCGGAAATACATATTTTGAATATTTAGTAGGTTACTAACTAGATGTTTTGTATATTGACTGACGCCTTGCAGGTGGTTAGAACCAGATAAACATCTCACATCAACAGCTACTCTCATCGCTTTTCCCCAGCAATATAAACTTCATTGCCGCTATAATATTTCAACATGATCAATCGTAAGAGAAATAGCCGAAAAAGGTTAATCAAGGCTTCTAGGGGACGTGTCCATGTTGTTCTAAGTCTTGTTGCCGGATCTACTCCGCAGTCTACGATGTGCAGTCCTAGATAGGTAAAGATGCTCTTCAGACCGTTTAGGGAGTATGGTCTGCGGTGGGTTATATCTGACCAGAATTCTCCAATACTTGGCAGAAAATTTGGATTTGGTGTCACTACTACAAGACGGCCGCCAGGATTTAGTTTTTTAGCAGCTAGCTCCAACAGATCAAATGCGTCCTCATAATACAGATGTTCGATGAGATGACCTATGAAGATTCCATCCCAGCTTTCGTCGCTTTTTTTCTTAAGGAAATTGATAACATTATCTTCTACAACGCTCAGCCCCTTTTCTTGACAGATGCTTACTAGCTTTGCATCTACTTCTACGCCCTGACCAGAGCGGCCGCTTTCTTGGAGTAACTCTAGAAACTCTCCTTGACCACATCCCAGGTCAAGCACTTTTCCCTTTGGCTTGAAAAACTTTCGGTAAAAGGCTCGGGCTCTCTTCATCTGATTTTCAGGTGGAAAATAATGTATATTATATTTACTCATAGCATCTGATCCTCTATTTTTTTATAGACTTCTATTAATTGGAGAGCTGAAGCACGCCAGTTTAACTCTGCAGCCCGTTGTAAACCCTTTTCAATGAATTGCGCTCGGAGATCCTTATCCTCTAGCAATAATGAAGTCTTATCAGCCAGAGCTTGAGGATCATCAGGATCTGCAAGCAGTGCTGCCTCTCCAACCGTTTCAGGAATTGATGAACAGGATGATGCTACGACCGGGGTTCCGCAGGCCATGGCTTCTAGCGGAGGAGAACACCAACCTTCATAATAACTTGGAAACAAAAAGCAATCAGCGCCATTATAGAGGTCAGTCAATTCCTGTGTATCCTGTTTGAGTTGGCCAGTCATAATAACCCAATCTTGCAAGTTGTTTTTTCTTATGAAATCTCTGGCTTCTTGGCTGGCGCTATCAGAAGGACCGACCAATAAAAGGTCATGATTGGCATGGCCTTTATCCCGAAGCAATCTGTAGGCCTGAAGAATGCCCATCACATTTTTGTGCCTTCCGATCGCTCCCACATAAAGAAAATATGGTCTTACAATGTTGAACGCCCTTTTTAAACGCGCTGATAAAGACTCTCGATCCGTAAGATATCTAAAGACAGGATCCACTCCGTGAGGAACGACATAAATTATATCTGAATTTACCCCCAAGTGCTTCATCATGTCTTTTTTTGTAGTTTCGGAGACTGCAAGATAATAATCTGCCCGGGCCATAGCATTTCGTAGCACTTTTCGCAAGCTTTTGACACGCTCAGGTGGAAGAAGTTCTGGAATCACTTCGGTAGCGATTCCCCGAATTGTAACCAGAACTTTAGCTCTTCTGGTAGCTGGAGCGATGATTCCTGCGACATGGTAGAGATCTATATCCCCAGTGATCTGTTCTAACTTTGGCCAGCTTAGGCTGTTCCAGGTCCATCGGATCAGCCGGATAGGAGAAAAAACTTTACGGACAGGAATTTGATTTTCATCAAGAATGGCGCTATAAGGCAGTCTTTGAAGATGACGGCCGATGTGAAGAAATACATATTCGTTCTTCTTATCTAATCGCAAAAGCTCCTGATAAAGATTGCAGGTTGTTCGATAGGCTGCCCCAGTACCATAGATTAAAGGAATTGTATCAAGAACAATTTTCATTATTTCTTTTTTATAGGACTATTTTCTATCATTTCGGATTCTCCGAAACCATAATTCGAGTACGAGAAGAGCATACAGGTCCGCACGAGAATCATCTCTCAAGCTTTTTTGACGCATCTTAATGATTGTATTTCGATCTAGCAATCCAGAAATACATGAGTCTGAATCCAAACCCAAAGTATCAAATAGAGAAAGGAAGTGATCTTTTAGCCAATCGTTTAAGGGGATCACGAAACCCTGCTTAGGTCTGTTGAGAATACCATCAGGCAACCAAGGAGCTACGGCCTCTCTGAGCAAGCGTTTACCTTCCAGGGGGAAAGGGCTGACCAAAAAGTTTGACGGAAGAGAGAGAGCAAATTCCACCAGTCGATGATCCAGAAAAGGTACTCTTACTTCCAATCCGTGAGCCATGCTCATGCAATCCACCTTGGTTAGCATATCGTCAGCAAGTGAGGTGGTGAGATCCATCCATAAAGCTCTATGTACAGGATGTTTATGGGCAAATTTCGCGATGGGTTTCGAAACAATCTCTCTGAGAGATTGTTCATATTCGGAAGTTTGTCTGTGGCCAAATAACGCAGCACGATCAGAAGCCGAAGTGATCTGCCTTTCAACAACATAACGCTCTTCATCTGGCAATTTTGCCAGGTCCAGCATTTGGGCAAGCGAACGTCGTCTTCCAGAACGCCAAGGTGGAAGGAAGCGGAGTCCACGAGCCAAGATACCAGGTGCTGGCACTACTGCCTTTAGGGCGGCTACACGGTACCGTCCTGTATACCCACCCAAAACTTCATCTCCCCCGTCACCTGAAAGTACGACCTTAGCTACCTTGCGAGCTTCTCGACACAAGGCAAAGGTAGGCAGCGCAGATGAGTCAGCAAAAGGCTCATACATATAGTTAACTGCATCTTTAAGCAGGGAAACAGGATCAATTTTTATTTTTACTTCGTGATGGAGTGTCCCCAAATGATCCGAGATTCGATGGGCTATTGGGGCCTCATCGATGCATGTATTTGGGAATGAAACGCAGAAAGTTTTCATGATCTTGTATTTCTGCGCCAGAGCAACAACGGTTGATGAATCGACTCCGCC
>JABAOH010000792.1_pt1 | contig 74115 bp, 62 predicted proteins | sample 7062181 | NCBI WGS metagenome assembly JABAOH01 (sample SAMN14538630, study PRJNA623070) | marine sediment metagenome | biome: marine biome [ENVO:00000428]; feature: marine pelagic biome [ENVO:01000023]; material: deep marine sediment [ENVO:00002113]; isolation source: pool of 5 deep marine... | reverse complement strand
CGCTCAACCGCAACCCCCTGGCTCTGCAGCCAGGCTCCACCCCCCTGCGCGTCGGGGTTCACCTCCCCCACCGCATAGACGACCCTGGCGATGCCCGCATCCCGGATCGCCTGCGAGCACGGCCCCGTCTTGCCAACGTGGTGGCACGGCTCGAGCGTCACGTAAAGCGTCGCTCCCTTCGCTCGCTCTCCCGCCGCCGCCAGCGCCTCCACCTCGGCGTGGGGTGCTCCCAATTCCCTGTGGAAGCCCTCGCCGATAACCTCATCCCCCCGGACGACTACGGCGCCGACCATCGGGTTGGGAGCGACCCGTCCCCAACCTCGCTCGGCCAGCTGGAGGGCGTGCCGCATGAAGCGGGTATCTAGATCTTGTGTCACAGCGTGAGGCGTATCCCTATTGATCCGAAGAAGTTACCTGACTCGAACTCATCTTCTCTCGAAGAGCTGAGCTTCTGCTCCTCCTGCCAACCCGCCTCGGCCACGATGTTGAAATAGAGGACGATGTACGAGAAATCGAGAAAGGCGGACCAGCGCTCCGTCTGCAACCCTACCGTCCCCCCCGCGGCGGGGAGCGCCACGGGCGGTGCGCTGGGAGGCGGGCTGATCACGAAGCCAACATCGCTCCAGTAGCTGTCATACCCCAAGGTCAAGGCCAGGCCGAAGGCGACGAAGCTCTTGCTCAGCCCGGCGCGGAGGCTGACGGCCTGCATATCGATCCCGAAGGAAGCTGCATCTCCCCGCGGGGCGTCTCCGTGCTCGACGCGGCCGTGCCACTTGTACATTCCCGAGATCGAGATCCCAGGAGCGGTAAACGACTCGCGCAGGATTCCGACACGTGCGCCCAACCCAAACCCCGTCACGTTGCCCCGGAATCCGTCACCGTCGGGCAGCATGATAGCGGCCAGCGATCCGAGAACTTCGACCGAAGCCAGGCCGCCCAAAGTGGTTCCCAGCCGTAATCCGTCGAACACGCCGACGGACAGATCAAGCTGAGCGACCGCTATGGAAAACGAGCGTCTGCCGGTCGGATCGCCTATGTTTTCGGGATAATCAAGCAGGTCAGGGATCGCCGCCCGGCCGAGCCCGATGCGTCCACCGATGTTGAATCTCGGTATGAAACGGAATTTCGTCCCGATCGGGCTGGCGGTTCCCAGCACGGGATTACCGCCGGCCAGCACCATCCCCAGCTCCGGCTGAAGAAGCTGGGCGGATGCCACCGCGTCATGGCAGAGGGAGTGAGCGTTGGTGTCCGCCGTGAAAGCGTCCCGGCACAGGTCGATTAGTCCCGGATCGAGCGATTCCTGACCACGCGCCGGCGCCGGACTTACAGGTACGAGAGCAGAGACCGCCAGGACCAGTATTGCACGCCTCATCGCTTCATCTCCAGCCCCCCTTACGCTCACATCCGCTCGGGCGCCTCGATGCCCAGAATTCCGAGCCCGTTGCGCAGGACGTTTTCCGCCGCCCGGGCGAGGCTGAGTCGGGCGGCGGTTACGGACGGTTCCTGCCCCAAGACGCGCAGCGATTCGTCGCGCGTGCCTGCGTGGTACCAGCTATTAAGCTGGTTGGCAAGTTCTTCGAGATAGGCGACGACCCGGTGCGGCTCACGATTCTGGGCTGCCGCCTCCACGACCTCCGGGAAGTCCAGGAGCGTCTTGATCATCTCGAAAGCGGCCGGCTCGACGATCGGTGCGAGATCGACATCGTGCTCGATCTTATTCGGATCGATGCCGCCCCGGCGGTAGACGCTCCGCAGGCGAGCGTGAGCGTACTGTACCTTATAGACCGGGTTCTTTTCTGAGCGTTCTTTGGCGAGATCGAGGTCGAAAACCATCTGCTGCTGGGAGCCGCGCTCGAGAAAGAAGTAGCGGGTCACATCGGTGCCCACCTCATCGATCAGATCACGCAGCGTGACGAACTCGCCCGCCCGCTTGCTGAACTTAACCTCCTCGCCGCCGCGCTCGACTCGGACCAGCTGTACGATCACAGCCTCGAAAAAGTCGGCGCCGAGACCCAACGCCTCCATCGCCGCCTTCATGCGCGGCACGTATCCGTGATGGTCGGCACCCCATACGTCGATTGCCGTATTGAACCCGCGCAGCGCCTTGTCGCGGTGGTAAGCGATGTCGGGTAGGAAGTACGTGTAGCTACCGTCGCTCTTCACCAGGACACGGTCCTTGTCATCGCCGAAGGAGCTGGTACCAAGCCAACGGGCCCCTTCCCTCTCATAGAGCAGACCGCGACGGTCGAGGTCGGCTATGGTTGCATCTATCTGGCCCGAATCGTAGACCGAGCTTTCCGTCCGAAACTCGTCGAACTGCACACGGAAGGCCCGCATATCGTCCTGCTGTTCGGCCTGCATGCGCTGGAGCACGAAGCTGCGCACGTCGCGGTGTTCGTCCGGGCCCCAGGCACCCGCCAGACGCTCGCCGTGCATTTCCTGTAGCTCGCGGGCGAGCTCGGTGACATACTCGCCGTGATAGCCGCCTTCCGGCAGCTCCGCGTCCTGCCCGTAGAGCTGGCGGCAGCGGGCCTGGACGGACCCGACGAGCTTGTCGATCTGGGCGCCGGCATCGTTGACGTAGAACTCGCGCTGAACTCGATGGCCGGTCCACTCGAGCAGCCGAGCGATAGCGTCGCCTAGCGCCGCGCCACGACCGTGACCGACGTGCAGCGGGCCGGTGGGGTTCGCCGAAACGAACTCGACGTTTACGGCATTCTCTTTACCCCAGTCCGCGCGGCCGTAGTCCCGACCCGCTTCGACAATCTCACGGACCCGCTGGCGCAGGTAGTCGCGACTGAGCCTGAAGTTGATGAAACCGGGACCGGCGATCTCGGCACTTTCTATCTCGAGGGTGCCGAGATCGAGGCGCTCGATCAGTTCCTGGGCCAGGTCTCGCGGCTTCCGCTTCAACCGCCCAGCCAGGACCATCGCCAGGTTCGTGGCCAGATCACCGTGCTCGAGGACCGCCGGGCGCTCCAGTTTCACCTCCACGCCGTCGGCGCCTAGCGCCGCAGCGGCCGTCTCGAGCGCCCGGGCCAGTCCGGGATGACGCATCTACTTGGAGTCCTCCTGCGAACTGGATTTCTCCGCGCCCTTGGCAGTATCCGATTTTCCGGAAGACGCAACGCTGGGCGAGCTGTCCTTCTTCGTCTCCTTCTTGGCCGCCTCTTGGTACGACTTGCTGCGATAGTCGGTTATGTAGAAGCCCGAGCCTTTGAACAGCAGACCCGCACCTCCAGAGATCAGACGTTCGGCGATGTTCTCACAGCGCGGGCACTCGACCCGCGAGGAGTCGGAGATCTTCTGGATCTTCTCGAACCGGTGTCCGCATTTACCGCACTGGTACTCGTACGTCGGCATGCTACCTCAGGTGATGTGACTCAAGTGACTACGCAGCCGAAAGTTATCCGAAGCGGGCGGTGCCTTCAACTCGCTGGCCGGTACTCGCCCCAGAGCTGCCGCAACGACTCGCTGATCTCGCCCAGTGTCGCGCGGGCCTTCACCGCCTCCACGATGTGGGGCAGCAGGTTTTCGGTGCCCGAGGCTGCCTTGGACATGCCAGCCAGGATGCGCTCGACGTCGTCCGAGTCGCGATTGCTGCGCAGCCTGCCCAATCGCTCTTGCTGCCGTTCCTCGAGCTCTGGGAAGGCGGGGCCCTCGATGCGCGGCTCGGCTTCCTCCTCGCGATAGTCGTTGACGCCGACGACGACACGGTCTCCGCCCTCGATCTGGAGCTGGTAGGCGTAGGCGGCGCGCTGTATCTCGTCGACGATGTAGGAGATCGATCCGGCGGCACCACCCCGTCCTTCGATCTCGCGCAAGTACCTACGCGCCTGTTCCTCGAGTTGGGCAGTGAGTGTCTCGACGTAGTAGCTACCCGCCAGCGGGTCGGCGGCACTGGTCACTCCCGATTCGTTAGCGAGGATCTGCTGAGTGCGTAGGGCCAACTTCGCAGAATCGGCCGTGGGTAGTGCAAGGGCCTCGTCGAAGGCGTTGGTGTGCAGTGACTGTGTTCCGCCGAGCACGGCCGCCAGCGCCTGCATCGCCACACGGACCACGTTGTTCTCCGGTTGCTGTGCGGTCAGCGTCGAACCACCGGTCTGGGTATGGAAGCGGAGCAAGCAGGCGCGGTCCGAAGCGCCGTACCGCTCGCGCATTAGGGTTGCCCAGAGGCGCCGCGCCGCGCGGAACTTTGCGACCTCCTCGAACAGATCGTTGTGGGCGGCGAAGAAGAAGGATAGGCGCGGCCCGAAGTCCTCGACGTTCAAGCCACGGCCGACTGCGCGCTCGACGTACTCGAGTCCATTGGCCAGGGTGAAGGCTATCTCTTGTACGGCGGTACAGCCGGCTTCGCGCATGTGGTAGCCGCTGATCGAGATACTGTTCCAGCGTGGCAGTTCCCGAGCGCAGAAGTCGAAGATGTCGGTAACCAGGCGCAGGCTCGGCTCGACCGGATAGATGTACGTGCCGCGCGCGATGAACTCCTTGAGAATGTCGTTCTGCACCGTTCCGGTCAGCGAATCGCGGCCAACGCCCTGCTCATCGGCCAGGGCGACGTACATTGCGAGCAAGATCGCTGCAGTGGCGTTGATCGTCATCGATGTAGATACCCGACCCAGGTCGATGCCATCGAACAGAACCGCCAGGTCGTCGATCGTGTCGATGGCTACACCCACGCGTCCCACCTCGCCGCGCGCCATCGGGTGATCCGAGTCCAGCCCCATCTGAGTCGGCAAGTCGAAGGCAACCGAGAGACCCGTCTGTCCGGAGTCGAGGAGGAAGCGGAAGCGACGATTGGTGTCTTCGGCGGTGCCGAAGCCGGCATATTGCCGCATCGTCCACAGGCGTCCACGGTACATCGTATCGTAAACGCCGCGGGTGAACGGAAAGCGGCCCGGCAGGCCCGGATCCGTGGCGCCGGCGCTCTCCGCATCTTCAGCCGTGTAAGTGGGCTTGATCGGAATGCCGCTGGTGTTGTCGAGCCTATCCTTCAAGGCAAGCATCCTGGTTTCTGAGTCGAGCGGATCTTCCTCAATATCCACTATCCCGTATCCAGTGACCAGACATCCAAGTGCTTCTCAAGCGTCAATCACCAAGACTCGATATCCAACAGAACCCTCGCTGCTAAGGTCCTTTTATGCTGTGTCTTGGACATTGACTCTTGAGTAAACCTTGAGAAGCTGATGATTGGATGTCGGATATTGGATACTGAAACACTCTCCAGCCTAGTCCCCACCCCCGTCCGGCTCTATGACCAGAAGCGTCTCGCCCTTGTCCACCGCCTGCCCCGACACGACCCTCACTTCCATCACCCGGCCCGCAGTGGTTGCCTTTAGCTCGTTCTCCATCTTCATCGCCTCGATCACGACGAGACCTTGCCCGCGTTCGACCTGTTCTTCTTCGTTCACCTCTACCTTGATGATCAGGCCGGGCATTGGGGCTGTCAGTTCGATCGGCCCGTGGCTGGCGGCGGCGCTGCCCGCCAGCTCGCGGATCGCCCGGCTCCGTTCATCGAGGGCCAGAGCACGGTGGCGCCGTCCATCGATCTCCACCTCCCAATCGCCGCGCCCGTCGCGCCGCCGGGCCCGCAGGGTGTGCGACCGACCGTCGAGCACCAGATGCCAGAGGTGCGAGCCGTGGTTCGCCTGCAGGTCGGCCTCGACCGGCCGGCCGTCCAGGCTCACGCCCTCGGGGCCGATATCGACCTCGTAGGTGCGGTCTCCGATCTCCACGTAGTACTTCATTTAGCCGGGTCGTTGGAAAGCCTGTGAAGCACCGTCCCGAGTATGTTCATAATCAACGACTTATCCCTGGTACGCAACAGGGGTGGCACCAAGATCGCCTGGTCGCGTCTGTCCTGTTGCGCCTGCAATCTCTAGATTTCTCACCGATGAGCGAACACTCCCCTGCGCGCATTCTCGTCATCGAAGACGAGCCGGATATCTCCGCGCTCGTGGCCTATCAGCTGGCCCACGCCGGCTTCCAGGTACGCACCGCGTCCACAGGGCGCGAGGCGCTCCGCGCCCTCGACTTGGAACCGCCCGATCTCGTCGTCCTCGACCTGATGCTCCCCGAGGTGGGCGGGGTCGAGATCCTGCAGACGATGCGTTCTCGCAGAGAGACCAAGGACACGCCCGTCATGGTCCTTACCGCGCGCAGCGATGAGGAGGACCGCTTGCGCGGCTTCGAGCTGGGCGCCGACGACTATGTCTCCAAGCCCTTCAGCCCCAAGGAGCTCGTGTTGCGGGTCAAGGCCGTGCTGCGTCGCGCTCCGCCGTCCGAACCCGGCGCCAAGGGCGGTCGTGTACTGCGTGCAGGCTCGATTACAGTGGACATCGGAGCGAATCGGGTCGCGGGTGAGGGCAGCGAGATCGAGCTGACGCCAAAGGAGTTCCAGCTACTGGTCTGTCTGATCGAGCGCCGTGGTCGTACTCAGAGCCGCTCCGCCCTTCTCGAGGCTGTCTGGAACACGACAGCCGCCATCGAAACACGAACCGTGGACATGCACGTGGGTCGCCTGCGGATCAAGCTCGGGCCCGCCGGTGATCTCATCGAGACCGTCCGGGGCTTCGGCTACCGCTTCCGACCCGAGGAGTAAGCACCCCGTGCGTGCACGGCTCCTCTTGAGCTATACCGCCCTCGTTCTGTTGTCGCTGGTCCTTTATCCAGTGCTCGCGTCAGCTGGGGTACCGGGACCGGCCGCCGTCACGTTCATCGCTGCGCTTGCCCTGGCCGCCGGCATGAGCTGGCTGCTGGACCGACCGGTCCGTCGGGCGAAGGAATTCGCCCAGGCTCTGTCGTCCGGCGAGTCGTCGCCGCGGCTCCCGGAAACGGCCGGCGGCGAGATAGGCGACCTGTACCGGGCGCTGAACCGGCTGTCGGAATCGCTGCAGTCGGTGCTCGAGGAGCGCGGGACCGAGAAGAGGGAGACCGAGCTTTTGCTGCGCGAGATGGGTGAGGGTGTCCTGGCCCTGGACCCGAGCGGTAGGGTCCAGCGTGCGAACCCCGAGCTGCGGAGGATGCTTAGCGCCAGCGAGGCGCTCGAAGGTCGGGCGGTCGCGACGCTTTTCCGCGACCCAGAACTCGTTGCCTATCTCGCGCCCGACGCGATTTCCGAGGAAGGGGCCCAGGGTGAGTTCGAAGTATTTGGCCGCACTATGCTGGTCACCGCCCGGCCGCTTCCAGCGGGCGGCATCGTTGCTGTCTTCTCCGATCTAACCGAGCTGCACCGGCTGGATCGTGTACGCACGGAATTCGTTGCGAACGCGTCTCATGAGCTGAAGACGCCGCTGACGGCCATCAGGGGCTACGCCGAGACCCTGCAGAGCGCCGACGTGGCCGACGACGACAGGAGCCGCTTCGCCGACCGGATCGTCGACCACACCGAGCGGATGACCGCGCTGGTCGAGGACCTCCTCACGCTCGCTCGGCTGGAGGATCCGGGAGTTACGGCGCGCCGGGAGGCGGGGAAGATCCTGCCGCTCGTCGAGTCGATCGTCGATGCCTGCAGCGGCAGAGCCGAGGCCGCAGGTATCGCGATCAGCGTGAGGATCGATCCCTCGGACCTGACTCTGACAGGTGAACGGGAAGGGCTGCGCCAGATATTGGAGAACCTGCTGGACAACGCGATCAGCCATTCCGGAGCTGAGTCGGTGCAGATCGTGGCCACGACCTCGGGGAGTGGTGAGGTGCGACTCACCGTCGGCGACGACGGTCGCGGCATACCTACCGCCCATCTGGAACGAATCTTCGAGCGTTTCTACCGAGTTGATCCCAGCCGGTCGCGGGCCACGGGCGGCACCGGGCTCGGCCTCTCCATTGTGAAGCACTGGACGGAAAGCATGGGAGGGAGAGTGTGGGCGGAGAGTGAGGTCGGCGTAGGGACCTCGGTACATCTCGCCTTCCCAACCGACGCGGGCTGACCCGGGAGCGCCCCGCCAGGCCGATGGAGTTCCACAGCTGTACCCGCCAACCGAGGTGTTAGGGAGACAACCGTCGGCGGTGGATCGATACAAAGTTGTTACATAACGCCTATGAGCCTGTGACACGGCTCCAGTACGATCAGAGCGACTCAACCCAGAGGAGTGATCATGAACACGAAACGTATTGCCCGGCTTGCCCTGCCCCTACTCGTCGCGGCGCTCGCCGCGTGCGGCGGCGAGCGTGGCCGGATCGAGAGTGAATCCGGGCTTACTGGCACGGTGCGGATCGACGGCTCCAGTACCGTCTTTCCAGTCACCGAGGCGGTGGCCGAGGAGTTCCAGATCGAGAACCGTAACGTCCGCGTGACGGTCGGGATCTCGGGCACCGGCGGCGGCTTCAAGAAGTTCTGTAACGGCGAAACCGATATCTCCGACGCCTCGCGCCGTATCAAGGATAGCGAACTGGAGACATGCCGGGCGGCCGGGATCGAGCCCAAAGAGATCATCGTGGCGTACGACGGGCTAGCCGTCATGGTCAACCCGGCAAACGACTTCGCCGTCTGCATGACCGTTGACGAACTGAAGCAGATGTGGAAGCCAGGCAGCACGACCACCACCTGGCAGGATGTGCGGCCCGAGTGGCCCGCCGAGGAAATCAAGCTGTACGGTCCGGGCACCGACTCGGGGACCTTCGATTACTTCACCGAAGCGATCGTCGGTGAAGAGGATGCCAGCCGGCCCGACTTCACCGCCAGCGAGGACGACAATGTGCTCGTCCAGGGTATCGCCGGCGACCCGTATGCGCTGGGCTATTTCGGCTACGCGTACTACGCCGAGAACACCGACAAGCTGAAGCTGGTGGCCATCGACGGTGGCGCGGGCTGTGTGGAACCCAGCCCAGAGACGGTTCAGGGCGGTCAGTACACGCCGCTCTCGCGGCCGCTGTTCATCTACTTGAGCAGCACGGCAATGGGGCGCGCTGAGGTGGCAGCGTTTGCGAACTACTACCTCGAGAACGCCGGGATCCTCGTTCCCCAGGTCGGCTATGTGGCGCTCGACGCCGCGAACTATGATGCATCTCTGGCTGAACTCAACCAGAGCAGCAGACCTGAGTAGCGGAGCGGAGCCGCGGCCTGCCTAACGTCGCGCGAGGGTCGCGACGGTCTCGACGTGTGCGGTCTGAGGGAACATGTCGAAGCCCCGGCAGGCCACGAGCTCGAAGCTCGAGCCCAGGTCGGCGAGGTCACGCGCCAGCGTTGCCGGGTCGCAGCTCACATAGACGATGGCCGTCGGCGGCTCGGCGAGCAGCGCTTCGACGACCGTGACCGAAATGCCGCGGCGCGGTGGATTCAAGATCACCAGGTCCGCGGGTAACAGACCAGGCAACCTTTCCTCCACATCAGCCACGACGAAGCGGACCTCGGCGGCCGACTCGACGGCGAGGCCCTGCGCCGCGGCGACCGCATGGCCGTCCGAGTCCATCCCCGAAACGCGTGCACCCTTGATTGCCAGTTCTATTGTTCTGAGTCCGAAGCCGCAGTAGGCATCGACCACACGGGCCCCTGCCACGTCTCCGCATTGCTCGATGACGTACGCGTCGAGTTGCGCCGCGACAGCCCGGTTGACCTGCACGAAGGCCTTCCCGGCCAACAGCAGCTCGTGCCCATCCCAGCGATCGGGCAGCTCGGCGGGACCTTCGTGCCAATCGATCAGACCGTCAGGGCCCAGCGACCAGACCGCCGCCAAGTTCTCGATCTGCTCTATCAGGTACTCCGGCTCGCCACGCCCCTCGGCCCCCTCGATGGCCAGACCCACCGCGCCGTTCGCCGAAGCTCGCAGGGTGAGTCTGAGCTCGCGCGCCGGAGGCAACCGTTTGGCCTCAGGGCCCCAGGCAGCGCGGAGCCCCTCCCAAGCGCGATTGACAGCCGGCTCCGCCAGCGGACAACGCTCGACGTCAATGATCTTGCGCGGGTCCTGGAAGGCGTGAAATCCGGCGATCACGCCAGCGCGAGTTCGCTTGAGACGGAACGTGACGCGGTTCCTATACTCGAACTCGGAGAGGGCGGGAGCGACCTCGGGGCGATCGACCTGCATTCCGCCGAGCCGGCGCAGCGCATCGGCGATGATTCCCGACTTGGCGCTGAGTTGCGCCTCATAGCGCAGATGCTGGAGCTGGCAGCCACCGCAGACATCGAAATACCGGCAGGTAGGCTGGCGACGTTCAGGGCTGGCCTCGACGAGCCTCAGCGGGCGAGCTCGGGCCCACTGGCGGCGTTCCTCAACGTACTCGACCTCGACCCGCTCACCCGGGGCGGTCCGCGGAACGAAGACAACGGGCCGGTCGGGTCGTCTGGCGAGGCCGTGTCCCCCGGCCACGATGGTCTCTATCTGGAGTGTTTCAGATGGGTTCAGCCGCGTGGCCCCCAGTTGCGGCCCCGCCAGCCCCCTACGGGCCAACGCCAGGCGCTTCGTCCACCGCCGCTCTCGGCCCCGTCGTCCATCCGAACCTTGCGGCGTTCTCCGTCCTCGAGAAGCGCGGCGACGAGGGCGACGGCCCTGAGCTTGTCTTCTTCCCCCTCACCCTCCAGCAAGCCGGCATGCTCATCCAGATAGCCGGTATGGAATTTCCCGGCACGGAAATCCGCTTCGTCCATCACGCGGCGATGGAAGGGAGCGATCGTGGCCACCCCATCGATCAACAGCTCGCCCAACGCCCTGGACATGCGGGCGATCGCCGCTCCACGGTTCTCCGCGTGAACGATGAGCTTGGCGACCAGCGGATCATAGTGCAGTCCGATCTCGGTACCCTGAACGATCCCACCGTCCCAGCGAACGCCGGTGCCGCCTGGCAACCTGAGCTGCTCCACCCGGCCCCCCGCCGGGAGGAAATCGTTGAACGGGTCCTCCGCGTTGATGCGGCACTCGATGGCGTGGCCGTTCGGTTCGACGGTACCGATGTCGATCCGTTCGCCGGCGGCGATCCTCAGCTGCTGGTGAACGAGATCGACCCCCGTGACCATCTCGGTCACCGGATGCTCGACCTGCAGCCGTGTGTTCATCTCGAGGAAATAGAACTCGCCAGCCGCCACCATGAACTCCACTGTTCCGGCACCGCGGTACTTCGCGCCGCGCGCAGCAGCCACAGCCGCCTCGCCCATCCGCATTCGGAGCTCCGGCGTCATGACGGGGGACGGCGACTCCTCGATCAGCTTCTGATGCCGCCTCTGGATCGAGCACTCGCGCTCGTTCAGGTGGACCACGTTGCCGTGGGTATCGGCGAGGATCTGGAACTCTATGTGACGCGGATTCTCGAGGTACTTCTCCACGTAGACCCGCGCATCCGAGAAGGCCGCCTGAGACTCGCGCTGCGCGGCGCCGAATGCCGACTCGAGATCCCCCGCCCCGTCGACCCGACGCATCCCCTTCCCGCCCCCGCCGGCCGCCGCCTTGAGTAACACCGGATACCCAATCTGATTACAGGCCTCGCGCACCGCATCGAGGTCGACGAGCGCCTGCTTGCTGCCCGGAACTACGGACACGCCGGCCTCTTCCATAGCGCGCCGCGCCTCTGTCTTGTCACCCATCAGTGCGATGGTCTCGGCAGTCGGGCCGACAAAGGTCAAGCCCGCACCTTCCACCGCAGCGGCGAAGTCGGAGTTCTCGGCCAAGAAGCCGTAGCCGGGGTGCACGGCTTCCGCCCCCGATCTCTCCGCAGCGTTCAGCAGACGCACGATCGACAAGTAGCTCTCGGCAGCCCGTGCCGGTCCGATCTCGTAAGCCTCATCGGCAAGCCACACATGGGGCGCCAGCCGATCGGCCTCCGAGTAGACAGCGACCGATTCGATGCCCAACTCACGGCAGGCACGGATCACTCGGACCGCGATCTCACCTCGATTGGCGACGAGAACCTTCTTCAGCATCAGAGCGGGATGTTACCGTGCTTGCGCGGCGGGCCGGGTTCGCGCTTATGTCGCGTCATCCGTAACGCCTCGATCAGGCGCGGCCGCGTCTCGCGCGGGTCGATAACGTCATCCAGGTAGCCGCGCGCTGCCGCGATGTACGGGTGGGCGAACCGGTCCTCGTACTCCGCGATCAACCTGTCCGTCTCGGCAGCCGGATCTTTCGCCTCGGCGATCTGCTTGCGGAACAGAATCTCCACCGCGCCCTTCGGGCCCATCACGGCGATCTCCGCCGTCGGCCAGGCGAAGTTGAAATCGCCGCGAATGTGCTTGGAGTTCATGACATCGTAGGCGCCGCCGTACGCCTTGCGCAGGATTACTGTCAGCTTGGGAACCGTGGCCTCGCAGTAGGCGTAGAGCAGCTTCGCACCGTGCTTGATAATGCCGCCGTGCTCCTGCGCAACGCCTGGTAGGAAACCCGGTACGTCCTCGAACGTCACGATCGGGATGTTGAAGGCGTCGCAGAAGCGAATGAAGCGGGCTCCTTTCATCGAGCTGTCGATGTGGAGCACTCCGGCGAGCACCGCCGGCTGGTTGGCGATGATGCCGATCGATTGTCCGCCCAGATGCGCGAAGCCGACGACGATGTTCTTCGCGTAGTCGGCATGCACCTCGTAGAAGCTGCCTTCATCGACGACCCGCGAGATCACATCGTGAACGTCGTAAGGTTTGTTGGGGCTGTCGGGCACGATGCCCAAAAGCGAATCGTCCATGCGATCGGGCGGATCTTCTCCCTTCCCCCGCGGAGGGTCTTCCATGTTGTTCTGCGGGATGTAGTGAAACAGACCGCGGACCTTTTCCAAACACGCCGGTTCCGACTCACAGACGAAGTGCGCCACCCCCGAGGTGTCAGCGTGGATCTGTGCGCCGCCGAGTTGCTCGAAGTCAACCTCTTCATGCGTGACGGTCTTTACGACGTCGGGGCCGGTCACGAACATGTAGGACGAGCCGTCCACCATGTAGATGAAGTCGGTTATAGCCGGCGAGTAGACCGCACCGCCGGCACACGGCCCGAGAACCGCCGTGATCTGCGGAACGACACCCGAGGCCTGCGTGTTACGCCAGAAGATCTCCGCGTAGCCGCCCAGCGACACGACGCCTTCCTGGATCCGGGCACCGCCCGAGTCGTTCAGTCCGATGACGGGGCACCCGGCCTTCATGGCCATGTCCATCACCTTGCAGATCTTCTCGGCGTGGGCCTCGGAGAGCGAGCCGCCGAAGACCGTGAAATCCTGGGAGAATACGAGGACCTGGCGACCGTGGATACGTCCCATCCCGGTAACGACGCCGTCTCCCAAGAACTTCTTATCAGCCAGACCGAACTCGGTGGTACGATGTGTTACGAAGCGATCGAACTCTCGAAACGAACCCTCGTCGAGGAGCAGATCGAGGCGCTCACGCGCTGTCAGCTTTCCCTTATCGTGCTGAGCCTTGATCCGCTCTTCGCCACCACCGAGCTCCGCCTGCGCCCTCAGCTCAGCAAGCTGCTTGAGCTTTTCATCCATCGTCATCGGCCAGGCTCCCGTTCGTTGCCGGCAGCTCCGGCCTGCAACTCTTCGTAGGCCGGCACCAGTTCACGGTCCTTGAACTGGAGGATGAACGGACGACGAGTTATCGCGCCGCTCTCCACCGAGAAGATGCCTGTAGCACCCGGCAAGCCGCGAATGTCGCGGAAGGATCTAGCGATCGCCGAGCGGCGCGGAAAGCCCCACGGCAGAGCGGCCAGGATCAGGCGCGTAGCGTCATAGGCGAGCGCCGGTACCAGGGAACCCTGCAGCCCCTTGCGATACTCACGCTCGTACATCTCGACGAATTCCTGCCAACGAAGCGACGTGCTCGAGCGATGGAGGAAGGTCGAGATGACAGTGCCGTTGATGAAGCGCGGCTCGACCAGGCGCAGGACCTCAGGCTCCGACCACTCGGCATCACCCAACACCTGCACGCCTCTCATCCCGTAAAAGGAGAACTGTGGCGCGAGCACGATAACGTCTCTCGCTCTGCTCGCTGGCGCATAGATCGCCTGCGGGTTGAACGTATCGAGGTAGGCGAGCGGCTCCTGGAACGTGGTAGCCGTATCGTCGTAGGCGACCGAGCCAACGATATCACCACCCCGCGCTCGCACAGCATCGGCAAAAGCGGCGAACTGGCTGCGCCCCTCCTGGGTGCTCGGATACATCACACCGAAGTAGTCGATCTGCAGGTCACGGACCGCGAAGGCGGCCAGAGCTCGCGCCCCGCGCGTGACACGCTCGGTCGTACTGAAGAGCGAGAAGGTGTTACGCTCGAAGCTGATGTTCTCGGGTGCCGTAGGGCTGACGACTAGCAGGTCGCGGTCGCGGCGGCGGCGCGCCACGACCTCGAGGCCCTCGCTGCGCAGCGGCCCCACGATGGCAACTGCACCCAGCCGTTCCAGCTCACGCACCAGATCAGCCGCCCGATCGTACTGGTCGGCATCGTCTCTCACGATCAGAGTGACGGCATCGAAGTGGCGCTCGTTGTACTCGTCGATCGCCAGCCGGATTCCCTCCTCCGCCATGCGACCGTAGGCGGCCAGCGGCCCACTCAGGGGCAAGATCGCGCCGATGATCGGCCGCCACTGCTCGGTCTCGAGCTCGCCGGACGCAATGCTCCGGGCACGGTCCCGCTCAGGCTGCAGCGGCTCCAGCCCCAGGGCACGCTCCGCTACCTCACGCCCCTCCTCGCTGTGACCCGCAGCGAGCAGCAGCGAGGCCCGCTCCACATCGAAGACCGACCGCAGCAAGTGGCCAGCAGGCCAGCGGGCGACCAGCGTATCGATCTCGCCCAGGCCGAGCTCGGAAACGACCTGCCGTGCCAGCTGCGCCGCAGCATCGCGGTCCGCACCGGGCTCGAGAGACGTGGCCAGCAGGCTGTCGGCCGCCTCCAGCGTCCGCCCCTCGAGCTGGAGAACCCGGGCGACAACGATCAGGCCTGGTGCCCGCTGGGGATCGGATGCCCTGAACAGCCTCAGGTAGCGCGACGCCGTCGAACGGGCGCGCTCGGGCTCGTTCAGCTCGAGCGACACCTCCGCCGACAGCAGCAGCGCCGGCCCCAGCCAGCGCGTGTCCGGGTACTCTTCTGCCAGAGCGCCGGCCAGCGAGTCGGCCGTAGCGAAGTCCGCCTCCCCGAATGCACCCTCGGCAGCGCGGTAGATCCGTGCGGCCTCGCGCTCCCGAGCGCGATCTTCAACAGTCGAAGGTTCGGGCAGCGGCCTCCCCGGCGCCGGGGGGCTGCTGGCCCCGGCACAGGTGAGTCCAAAGCCGGCGAGCGCCAGCGTCGCCGCGATGGCCGCGCGACGCGTCCATTTCTGCTTGCTCTGTTGTCTCATCGACTGAAATCATAGGGAACAGTTGAACGGAAGAGCAATAGAGCGGGTTCTTCTCGACAATCGACAGGGCCTCGGTAGCCGAATGTCCGCTGTTGAACGTGCCTTTCTCCAGCCGGATACTGACTTCTGATCGCCGCCGTCGTGCTTGCACGCCAAACGAGAAGGGGACGGATCAGATCCGCCCCCCTCGCTGTTCAACGGTCACATGACAAGGTTGCCTCAGTCCTGCTTCTCCTCCTCGGCAGCCTCGTCGCTGGGCTCCTGTTTCTCCTCCGCCGAGGCTTCAGGCTCGACGGTGGTATCCTCCGCCTCCGGCTCGCTCTCCGGCTCGGTCTCCGCCTCGACCTCGGAGCCTGTCTCCGACTCGACCTCCGCATCGAGCTCAGCGACGGTTGCGGTCTTGGCATCCGGCGCCGCCTCGGCTTCGGTCACAGCCTCGGCCAACGTCTCCGCCTCGGGCTCGGGCTCCGCCTCGGGCTCGGGCTCGGTATCCGACTCGGCCTCGGGCTCTGCCTCTGCCTCTGCCTCCGGCGCCAACTCGGCGGTCGCTTCTTCGGCCTCGGCACCGGCGGCGGCCGCTGCCACGGCTTCCGGCTCGGCCGCCATAGCCTTCAGTTCTTCTTCAGTGCGCTCGGGCAGCGCTGTGACCTGGAGGACGATCCGGCGGTTGATGGGATCGGACTCCATCACCTTCATCTCGAGCTCATCGCCAGTCCTGACCACATCGGACGGGCTGCGGACTTCTTGATCTTCGGCGAGTTGCGAGACCGGCACGAAGCCTTCGACGTCATCACCGAGGTCGACAACCACGCCCTTGTCGAGCAGTCGGACGGCTGTACCCTTCGTTTCGGTCCCCGGGGCATACTTCTGCGCCAGTGTGTACCAAGGGTCGTCCTCAGTCTGTTTCAGACCGAGTGAGATACGTTTCTGGTCGACATCGATGCTGAGCGCGACGACCTCGACTTCGTCACCCTTCTTCAGCACTTCCGATGGATGCTGGATCCGCTTGGTCCAGCTCATGTCGGAGACGTGGACGAGCCCATCGATACCGGGCTCGACCTCGACGAAAGCGCCGAAGCTGGTCAGGTTGCGGACCTTGCCGCGGATGCGCGTCCCCGGCGGATACTTTTCGGGCAAAGCGAGCCAAGGATCCTCCTCGGCCTGCTTCATCCCAAGCGAGATCTTCTCATCCTCGGGATCGACGCGCAGGACGACCGCCTCGATCTCGTCGCCGATGGAAACGAGCTGCGATGGGTGCCGTACGTTGCGAGTCCAGCTCATCTCGGAGATGTGGACGAGACCCTCGACGCCACGCTCCAGCTCGACGAAGGCGCCGTAGTTGGTGATCGAGACGACCTTGCCGCGCACGCGCGAGCCGACCGGGTACTTCTCCTCGACATCCTTCCACGGATACGGTTGCAGCTGCTTGAGGCCGAGAGAGATTCGCTCGCGCTCCCAGTCGATATCGAGGATCTTGACGTCGATTTCATCGCCGATGTTACAGATCTCGCTCGGGCGTCCGACGCGCCCCCACGACATGTCCGTGATATGCAGCAGGCCGTCCATGCCGCCGAGATCGATGAAGGCGCCGAAGTCGGTGATGTTCTTCACCACACCCTTGCGAACCTGGCCCTGCTCGAGCTCGCCCTTGAGCTCTTCGCGTTTCTCACTGCGCTCATGCTCGAGGATCACACGACGGGAAACGACTATGTTACGGCGCCGCTTGTTCAGCTTGAGGATCTTGAAATCGAACTCCTGGCCGATCAGCTCGTCGACGTTGGGCACGCGCCGCAGCGCCACCTGCGACCCGGGTAGAAAGGCGTCGACGCCCATTATGTCGACCGTAACGCCGCCCTTGACCTTCTTCTTGATCGTGCCGCGGATCGGCTGGTCGCTGTCGTAGGATTCCTTGATCTGCTCCCAGACCCTCAGGAAGTCGGCTTTCTTCTTCGAAAGCACGACCACGCCCTCTTGGTCTTCCAGACGTTCGAGGAAGACGTCGACCTCCGCCCCCGGCTGTGCTTCCTCCGCTGAGCGGAACTCGTCCAGCGGAACGGAGCCCTCGGACTTGAAGCCGAGGTCAAGGATCGCCGCGTTCTCCGTGACCCTTAGGATCTTCGCTTTGACGATTTCGCCCTCTTCGATGTTCTTAAGAGTATCCTCGTACATCGAGAGCATCTGCTCGTACTCTTGAGCCGAATACTCACCTTCTTCGAAGAGGTCGGGGCGGACACCCAGTTCCCGAGCCTTCTGCTCGACTTGTCCCTCTGTCAGCTCGTGCTCGGGCGGCTTGGGTTCGGGCGGCGGTTCGGGAGTCGCAGGCTCGGAGGAGCTGGCTTCGGGCGTCACCTCGCTCTGCTCAGGGCTGGGAATGTCGGACTCCGCGTCGGTCGGTGTGGTGGTCTCGTTGTTTTCGTTTAGCATCGGGTTTGGCATCCTCGCCGGCGTCCGGTGCCGGCGTACTCAGAAATGTTAAGGGTCCCAAATACATGACGGGCGCTGGCTGTGAATCCCGGCGGCGTACCGGACCCGCTCGCTAACTTCTTCCGCCACAGGGACTAAAGCTGCGCCCGGGAAACGACTGTGAAATGTACCCTACCGTTTCGGGCCGTGTCAAGCGCTATGCCGAGCCAGGCAGGCGTCGTGCGGCCTCGACGATCCGCGTTACCTGCTCCTCGAAGCTGAGGCTAGTGGTGTCCACCACGATGGCGCCCTCAGCCTTCTTGAGCGGCGAGGCCGCGCGTTGCGAGTCCTGCTTGTCGCGGGCGACGAGGCGAGCCGACTCCCGGCTCACGTTCTCGCGCGACGCCTCTTTGCCGCGCTGGAGCAGGCGCCGTCGCGCCCGCTCCTCGGGCTGGGCGTCCATGTACACCTTGAGCTCCGCCTCGGGGAACACGACGGTGCCCATGTCACGCCCCTCGCAGACGATTCCCGTCGGGTGCTGCGCCGCGAGGCGGCGCAGCACGGCGTTTACCTGCTCCCGGATCTCGGGATGGGCGGAGACTTTCGAGGCACAGGCGGTGACCTCGGGCGTGCGGATCTCATCGCCGAGTTGGCGCCCTGCGAGTACAGCCACGATGGCTCCCCGGACGGCCTCTCCACCAACGTCGAGCGCTGCGAGCTGCGCGATACGTTCCCGGGGGACGTCGCCCGCCGGGCCCACCCAGCCGCGCTCGCAAGCAGCGAGGGCGAAGGCGCGATAGAGCGCGCCGGAGTCCAGATGGAGAAAGCCCAGGCGGCGCGCCACCTCCTGAGCCGTCGTGGTCTTGCCTGAGCCGGCAGGCCCGTCGATGGCAACTATCATGGCGCGGCCCCCGAGACGGCGACCCGGGCCAGCTGTTCCCAGAAACCAGGATAAGAAACTTCGGCGCAGCCCCGGTCATCCACCGCGATCGAGTTGCCCGGCACGGCGCCGAGTACGCCGAACGCCATGGCGATCCGATGGTCGCTGCGGGTCTCTACGACGCCGGCGACGGACCGATCGGCGCCCTCGATCTCCAGCCCGTCCGGACGTTCCCTGCACGAGACGCCGAGCGCCACCAGGTTGGCGTGCAAGGCAGCGATCCGATCGCTTTCCTTCACCCGGAGTTCCTGGGCACCGCGGATGATCGTCCTACCTGCCGCACGGCTGGCCACACAGGCGAGGATAGGGATCTCATCGATCAGCGATGGTACCCACTCCGGTGGTATCTCCACGCCGCGCATCGCCGAAGGACGCACCACCACGTTTCCCACGGGTTCGCCCGCCTCTTCGCGCGTCGTCACCGCATCCAAGCTCACACCCATTGCCTCTAAGACACGCAGGAAACCGGTTCGGCCGGGGTTGAGCCCGACACCCTCGACGCGGAGCTCGCCGCCGCAGCCGCCGAGCACGGCCAACCCGAGCCAGAAGGCGGCGGACGAGAAGTCGCCCGGCACCGTCATGTCGATGGGCTTCAGCGGACCGGAGGGAGGGTCGAGGCTCACCCGCATCCCGTCATCTTGAGGGTCCACTTCGATCTGAGCGCCCAGCGCCCGCAGCATGCGCTCGGTGTGATCACGGGAGACGCCGGGCTCGATCACGGTCACGGCTACACGTGACGCCAGCCCCGCCAGCAGCAGCGCGCTCTTGACCTGGGCGCTGGCCACCTCGCTCTCGTGCTGTATCGGGCTCAGAACGCGACCCTCGATCTCGAGGGGGAGGTGCCCCGGTTCCCTCAGCTCCCGCACCGACGCGCCCGCCCGGCGCAGCGGTTGAGCGACCCGGTCCATCGGCCGGCGGCGCAGCGACTCGTCGCCGTCCAGCGCCGCTGCGGCCGAGCTGCCGGCTATGAGCCCCATGATCAGGCGAGCGGTGGTCCCACTGTTTCCGCAGTCGATAACCGACCCGGGGGATCGCAACTCGACCGGGCCACGGATTTCGATTGGCTCTCCCTGCCCCAGCGGCCTAATCGAAGAGGCGCCCAAAGCCTCCATGGCCGCGCCCGTGGCTCTCACATCAGCACTGAGCGCCAAACCGCGAATCAGGCTGGCGCCCTCCGCCAGCGGCGCCAGCATCAGGGCACGGTGGCAGATCGACTTGTCACCGGGTACGTGAATCGTGATCAAGGGTCCGCCGACTCGTCCTCCCGAAGCGACACCTCGAGCGCCAGCCCATCGTAGGCGACCACGACATCACAGTCACTCGAACAAGCACGCTTCGCCTCACGCTCGAGCACATAAGGTCGATCGGAATAACGGGCGCTCAGGTGTGTCAGCACCAGCCGACGAACACCGGCACGTCGTGCCAGTTCCCCGGCCTGCGCCGCCGTCGTGTGCCCGGTTCGCTGTGCACGCTCCGTCTCCTCTTCCGAGAACGTGGCTTCATGGATGAGCAGGTCGCAGCCCCGCGCCGTAGCGACAGTCCCCTCGCACGGCCGGGTATCGCCCGTATAGACAACGGCGCGGCCGGGTCGCGGCGGCCCCATCACCTGCTCCGGTTTCACTTCCGTACCACCCTCCGAGCTGACCGTCTCGCCACGCTGCAACCGTCCGAAGAGCGGGCCCGCCGGCACGCCGAGCGCCATCGCCCGGTCTGGGTGGAAACGGCCGGGGCGCTCGTCCTCGCGCAACACGTAACCGTTGGCACCACCGGGGTGGTTGGCTCGGTATGCGGAGATCGCGTAGTCACCGTGCCGGATCGAGACACCCGGCTCGAGCGGCGCGATCTCCAGCCCGAACGGCAGCTCTTCCATCTCGAGCGTCACCGCCTGCTTCAGAAGGTCATCCCCACCGGGCGGCGTGTAAATCGTCAGAGGCTCTTCCCTGCCCTGCAAACCCATCGTGCGCAGCAGCCCGAACGTTCCCAGGTAGTGATCGGCGTGCAGGTGGGTCAGGTAGATCTCCCGGACGGTGAAACCGACCGTGTAACGCATCATCTGCCGCTGCGTTCCCTCACCACAGTCGAACAGGTAGAGGTCGCCCTCCCGCTGAACGGCCAGCGCACTCGTGTTGCGCGACACAGTCGGCCGCGCCGATGACGTACCCAAAAACACGACCCTGAGCATGGCCCTGATTATGGGCGGACAGCGGGGGACGGGCAACTTTCCGGTGTGCGGTATTAAGTGTGCGGTGTGCGGTAAGCGGTGATTCGCACCCACTGCACACCGCACCCCGCACACCGACTACCGGTCACCGGCCTTTCATGCTGGCGAACATCCCGTCGACGCCCTCCGGTGGCTTCGTCAAGCGGCTCACGATCAACGTCGCCAGCAGGCCGCCCAGGAAGGCGGGGATCAATTCGTAGAGCCGCGAACTGAGCCAAGGCGTCAGTTCCCAAACGAAGGTGATGGCCGTCCCGGTGAGCAGACCGGCGATGACACCGGCCCGGGTCGTGCCACGCCAGTAGAGGGCGAGGATCGAAGTGGGACCGAACGACGCACCCAGTCCCGCCCAGGCGAACAGCACCAACCAGAAGACCAGCGCTTCGGCCAGCAGGCCGACAACGAGTGCTGCGATCACGAGCAGCGCGACAACGATCCGGCTATAAAGGACGAGTCGCTTCTGCGGGATCTCCTCGCCGCGATGAAGGATCTTCTCGTAGAAGTCCCGTACGACGCTCGATGTGGCGACCAGCAACTGCGAGTCCGCGGTGGACATGATGGCGGCGAAGATCGAGGCTACTACAATCCCGAAGGCGACTGGATGTAGGTGCTGCGCCGCGAGGAGCGGGTACAGCTGTTCGGTGTCGGCGTTGGGGAGCATGGCGACGTCGGGAAAGTAGACCCGGCCGGCAAGCCCGATGAAAAGCGCGCCCCACGCCATCACCACGTTCCAAACGGTCCCCACCACCGCCGATGTGCGCAGCTGGTCCGGGTCGGCGATCGACATGTAGCGAACGATGATGTGCGGGTTGCCGGGTGATCCCAGCCCTATCCCGAGAAAGCCGATGATCACGCCGACGCTCAAGGCGAACGGATCGATCATGGTCGGGTCGAAGGCCCTGAGCTCGTTCACCACCGCCAGCAGCCCACCGTGGTCCAAGATCGCGATGACCGGCACCACCACAAGCGCCACAATCATGAAGCACGCCTGCACAGTGTCGGTGAGGCTGACTGCCAGAAACCCTCCCGCCGCGGTGTAGGCCAGGACGATCAGCGCAGTGAGGAGAACGCCGAGGTTGGGGTGCAGGCCGAAGCTCGCGGCGAAGGCCTTGCCGCCGCCGACGAACTGCGCCGACACGTAACCCACCATGAAGATCAGGATGATCGCGATCAGAACGGCTCGCAGACTACCGTCGCGGTCGCCGAAACGCGCGGCATAGAAATCCGGAACGGTGACGCAATCGTGAGCGGCGCTGAAGCACCGCAGCCGCCGGGCATAGAACAGGAACAGGAAAACCTCAACGGTGATGAAGCCGGTCACCGCCCAGACGGCGCCCGCTCCGATCGAGTAGGCCATGCCGGTCACGCCGAGCAGCAGCCAAGCGCTGCGGCCCGACACCACCGCCGAAAGTGCGACGACGAACCGGTGCATCTTGCGTCCGCCCACGAAGAACTCGCTCACGCCAGCAGACGAGAAGCGGGCCGAGAGCACACCGATTGCCAGAATGACGACCAGGTAGCCAAGGAAGGCGGCGATCGCCACCGGATTCGCGGAGACCTGAACGACTGCGCCCTCCTGCATCAGTCGCTCCGATCCTTGGTGACAAGTGCGAGCAGCACCGCGGTCGCGATAATCGCGGCGGGCAGCAGGAACATGACGAGGATGAACGAGAAGGTCATGACGTTGCGAATTGGCGTGGCTCAGTTTGTCAGGGCAACCGCCTGGGCACCTATCTTAGGGCGCGACGCGGGAAACGCCAGGGCAGTACGTCGGTACGTCAGCCGGTTGCTGCGTCCCCTGAAACCGCGCCGGATGGACTGGCGTAGGAAGAGTTGAGAGCGCAACTTGAGACCGAGGTAAGAGAGCATGGGACCCTGGGACCCGGCGGTAATCGGGCCGATCGCCGGAGCGGTGATGGTAGTCGCCATCACGGCGGGCGTGGCTAGTGTGGCGATCTTTCGCCCGTTCACCAAGCAACTGGGCGAGTTGCTCGAGCAGATGCGACGCGACCGCCAGCAGGCCGGCCAGCTGGACCCCAACCGCATGGCCGAGGTCATGGAGACGATGCTGGACCGGCTGGAGCGGTTGGAGACACGCCAGGAGTTCACCGAGAGCGTGATCGGGAGCGGCGGTTGGAAGGGCGATGCCGAGGTTCCGCTTCCGCCGGGCGCGAAAGGCGAACGTCGCGACCGTACCGGCGGTTAGTGCTCGAAACTCGCGAAGCGCCATGCCCGAAGAGCTAATACCGATCGTACTGTTCATCAGCATCGCTGCTGTGGCCATCTTCCGGCCGCTCACCACCCGCATCGGCCGGGTGATCGAGCAATCACAGGCGAAGAAACACCTCGGCCAGGATCCGCAAATTCAGCGGATCATGCAGCTAATGGAGCGACTGGTCGATCGCATGGACCGCCTCGAGGACCGCGTCGACTTCACTGAACGCGTGCTCGAGCGCCAGCGGCTGGAGGCCCGGCGGATCCGCGGGTCGGGAAGCGGCGAAACCGGGGAGCAGGGGAGCGAAGCTCGAGACCGCCGGGAGGATACTCCTTAGACCTGGCCGCTAAGCGGAGGGACGCTTATGCCTCCTCATGATCTAGCGCCGTTTCTACTCGGTATGACCTTCATGCTGTGCACCGCGGGTGTCATCATCCTGCGCCCGCTCACCAAGCGTCTAGGGGACCTCATCGAAGCACGGAACCGCGAGCGGGCGGCGCAGTCGCAGCTGCCCGGCCCCGAGATCGCTCGCCTCACCGAAGTCGTGAACCGCCTGACGGACCGAATCGAGTCGCTCGAGGAACGGCAGGAGTTCTCAGAACGGCTCCTCGACTCGCTGGAACGCCCCGAAGCCAGAGCCCGCCTGCGGGACCCGACGCAGGGCTCGTAGGAGCCTGGAACTTTCCACACCCCGGTGCTCTTCATTCTGTGACCGGGTCGCCGCGGCCGCGGGGACCTAGCGTCAACCGTCAAACGAAGCGAGACTTGTCAGGTCACACCTGAAATCCCGATAGCGACAGGAGAGAGGACATGTTCAACCCGCTCACAATTCTTGCCATGCTCGCAATTCAGGCCGGCACCGTATCGGCAGCCGCGAGCAACGACATGCCACTGCTCATGCGCAATGTCACGGTGAGTGGCTCACACGTAGTCTTTTCGCTGGCCGGCGACTTGTGGCGCGTGGAGCAGACCGGTGGGGTAGCAGAGCGGCTGACTGACGGGCCAGCGGAAGACGATTTCCCAGTGTTTTCACCCGACGGGCAGAGCATCGCGTTCTCGCGGCGCGGCGCCGACGACTGGGACGTCTACGTGATTGGGGCAACGGGCGGCGAGCCGCGCCGGCTGACGTACCACCCCGAGCTGGACATCGCGCGCGGCTGGAGCCCCGATGGACTCAACGTCCTCTTCATGTCGCACCGCGATGAGGAAGCAGTCTTCCGGCTGTACAGCATGGCCGTCGATGGGGTCTTCCCCGAGCCGCTCCCTCTGCCCCGGGCCTGGTCGGGTTCGTACGCACCGGATGGGGAGCGGATCGCCTACGTCCCAATAGCCCTACCGCTCGACCTGATGACAGTCGATTGGCGCCACTATCGCGGCGGCACGACCTCGCGAATCTGGATCGCCGAGCTCGAGGACGGTGGCCTGCAGGAGCTGCCACGTCAGGACTCCAACGACAGTCACCCGATGTGGGTCGATTCGACGGTCTATTTCCTGTCCGACCGGTCTGGAGCCTCAAACCTCTATAGCTACAATCCAGAGACGCAGCTGGTCGAGCAGCTCACCGAGTACGAGACGTACGGGATCGAATCGGCCTCGGCGGCCGGCGGCGTGATCGCGTTCGTTCAGGACGGGCACCTTGGCATCTTCGACCGCAGCACTCGATCCGTCCAAGCGGTCAGCGTTCAGGTCGACCCCGACCGGTCGGAACTGGAGCCGCGCACCGTTAACGGAGCGCGCTGGATCCAGTCGTCGTCGCTCACGGGTTCCGCCGATATGCTGGCTTTCAGCGTGCGCGGTGAGGTCGTGACGTTCGATCCCAACACGGGCACCTCGGTCAACCTGACTCAGACGCCAGGCGCGGCCGAGCGCTTCGCCGTGATCTCTCCCGACGGGCAGTGGATCGCCTATATCACCGACGAGCCGGGTGATTATGAGTTACACGTGCGTCCCGTCAGCGGGGACGGTCCGCTGCGATCGTTCGAAATAGAGACACGGCCCAGCTTCTATCGCGAGCTCACCTGGTCGCCCGACTCCAAGCACCTCGCCTTCACCGACAAGCGCTTGGCGCTCTGGGTGCTCGACGTCGAGACGGGGGGCGCGCGCCGCGTCACGACCTCGAGCTACTCATACCAGGATCGTTACTATCCGAGCTGGTCGCCCGACGGTGCCTTCCTCACATACTCGAGGTACGAGTCGAATCGCTTACGCGCCGTCTATCTATATGAAGTCGAAAGCGGTCGGCAGGGCCAGGTCTCCGGCGGCCGCGTTCACGCCGAGCACCCGGTGTTCGACAAGAGCGGCAGATACCTCTTCTTCGTCGCCAGCAACACCGCCGCCCTCGGCGAGTTCGGTTGGAGTGTTTTGTCAGGCGAACTGTTCCGGCCGCTGGTCGCCCGCCGACTGCAGATCGTACTGCTGCGTGGCGACGGTCAGATCCCCTTCTTCGCGGTGACCGGTGAGCGCAACCCCGCGGCGTCAGCCGGCGGACCGACGCCACCACCGCCGGCGAGGCCCGCCGCGCGACCGGGACAAGAGGGCCAGCCGGTGCCGCGCACGATGATCACCCCGCAGGGCATCCAGAGACGCGTCGTGCCGCTGCCCGCGCCGGTCAAGGACTACGCGGCGCTCGCTGCCGGCGAGCGAGGCGAACTGTACGCGCTCGTCCGCGAATGGCCGGAGTCGCAGGAGCCCGGGGCCCGGGCACCGCTGACGCTCTATCGCTACGAACTAACGAACCCGCGAGAGCTGACCAAGCTAGTAGAGAACGTCCGCGAGTTCCGCGCGAGTGAGGACGGCACCACGATCCTGTATCGCGACGACGACGGCTGGGCTCTGGTTCCCGGCAACGAGCCGGCCGCTTCTGACGCCGGGCGCCTCGACCTCGCGTCCATTGAGGTCGAGGTCGATCCGGCCGCGGAATGGCAGCAGATCTACCGCGAGTCGTGGCAACTGATGCAGGACTACTTCTACGACCCGGACTACCACGGTCAGAATCTCCGCGAGCTTCAGCGGCACTACGCGGCCTACCTGCCGTCGATCACGCGGCGCAGCGACCTCAACAGATTGCTGGGCAAGGCGCTCGGACACATCTCGGTCAGCCATCTCGCTGTGCGGGGCGGAGACATTCCGCCGTCCGCCGGCGACCGCGGCCGCATCGGCTTGATCGGTGCGGACTACACGATCGAGGATGGCCGCTACAAGATGACCCGCATTTTCCCCTCGGGTCACTACAACTGGGGCAACCCGCTCTTCCGGTCGCCGCTGGACGAGCCCGGCTTCTACGTCCAGGACGGCGAGTATTTGCTCGCCATTGACGGCGAACAGATCACCGCCGACAGGAACCTCTACTCGTACTTCGAGGGCACGGCGCTCAGGCCGGTCGAGCTCACCGTTGGTAGAAGCATCGACGGCAGCGACGCACGCACCTTCACGGTGGTGCCCATCCCCGGCGAAAACACCTTGCGGCGGGTGAACTGGGCGGAGCGCAACCGCCGGGTAGTGGAGGAAGAGTCTCAGGGCGTGCTGGGATACGTCTGGGTTCCGGGTTACGGTTCTCGGGCCATCGAACTGGTACTGCAGCAGCTGCTCGAGAGTTCCGACAAGCGTGGCCTGGTCATCGACCAGCGGTTTGCCGGCGGCGGAATCACCTCCGACTACCTGATCGAGATGCTCCGCCGGATGCCGCTTTACTACTACACGTTCCGGCACGGCGACGATCTCGGCGTGCCTGTTAATCCGATGCCCCCGGCCAAAGTCCTGCTGACAAACGATGTCAACGCATCGGCGGCAGAGACGTTCGCCCTCATGTTCAGGCTGGGCAACGTCGGTCGGATAATCGGCACGCGCACCAGGGGCGCCGGCATCGGGCCCTACGTCTACATACCGCCGCTCATTGACGGTGGTCGCATCAGCATACCGAATCGGGCCGCGTACGATCCGGCCGGCTCGTGGGGTATCGAGAACATCGGTGTCGAACCACACCTCGAAGTAGAGTGGTATCCAATCGACTGGCTCGAGGGGCGCGACCCGCAGCTGCAAGCGGCGATCAACGCGGCACTACAAGAGGTTGTCGACAACCCGCCATACGAGGTCGTCAAGCCCGACTACCCGGTACATCAGTAGCGTCCAGCGAGGCGCGAGCAGACGGAAGTTACTGCAATGCCCCGACGAAAGCGTGCCGACACGTCTCTGGCGACGGTACTCGCCGTCCTGGCGCTAACCGGACTGCCGGGCGCACCTCAGGGGGAAGAAGGCTGCGATCCCACAATCAGTCTACCCGACGGATTCTGCGCCCGGATATTCGCCGACTCCATAGGACGTGCCCGGCATATCGTCGTCGCAGAGAACGGTGACGTGTTCGTTGCACTTCGCCGCAGCCGCGGCGGCGCAGCGGTCGGCGTGGTCGCGCTGCGCGATAGTGACGGCGACGCTAAGGCGGACATCCGCCACCACTTCGGTGACTTCGGCGGTACCGGCATCGCCCTGTACGACGGGTACCTGTACTTCGGCGCCAACGACCGAGTGATGCGGTATCCTCTTCCGGCCGGCAGCCTCGATCCGTCCGGAGCACTACAGACGATAGTCTCCGGACTGCCAGACGACCGCAGCCACAGGGACAAGTCGATCGCGGTCACAGCAGCCGGCGGGCTGTACGTCAACATCGGCGCGCCCTCGAACGCTTGCCAAGAAGAGAGTCGCACGCCCGGTTCGCCCGGGATCGACCCCTGCCCGGATCTCGAGCGCCGCGCTGGCATCTGGAGGTTCGACGCCGACCGACAAGGTCAGAATCAGGACGATGGCGAGCGCTTCGCCACCGGACTGCGGAACGTCGTGGCGCTGACCCTGCACCCACAGACGGGCGACGTCTATGGCGCACAGCATGGTCGTGACCAGCTGGGCAGCATCTGGCCCGATCTCTTCACCGTCGAGGACAACGCCGAGAAACCCTCGGAAGAGCTGGTGAAGATCGAGCGGGGCGACGACTTCGGATGGCCGTATTGCTACCACGACCCCGTCCTTAACCGCCTGGTGCTGGCACCCGAGTACGGCGGAGACGGCAACGCCGCGGGACGATGCAGCTCGAAGAAAGAGCCGCTCGTCGCGTTCCCAGCGCACTGGGGCCCCAACGCGCTGCTGTTCTATACGGGCGACCAGTTCCCCGAGCGTTATCGTGGCGGCGCCTTCATCGCCTTCCACGGCTCGTGGAACCGGGCGCCGCTGCCTCAGGGCGGGTACAACGTGGTCTTCGTGCCCTTTGCGGGAGATGAGCCGGCGGGAGATTGGGAAGTGTTCGCCGACGGCTTTGCCGGAGAGGAGGTGAGCCCGCGCGGTGCCACCCACCGGCCCTCGGGACTGGCCCAGGGGCCTGACGGGTCGCTCTATGTCACGGACGATCGTGGTGGCCGGATCTGGAAGATCGTCTATACCGGGGATGACTGACGCTCAAGAACGTCGACCAGCGGACATCCCACATCTAAGGCCCGGGTCGCGCCAGAACTAGTCTTCCTGCCAGGTTGCGCGTCCCCGAGGTATGCCCTATCTCAATGCCGTCAGCACAGAAGCTGAGTTCACCCAACCGGCGATCAGCAAGGAGGAACAGATGCGACCGCTGCTTCGGGCTGTGACCGTCGTAAGTACCGCCTTACTCTCGTATGCAACGAGCGTCCCGGCCCAGGTCGCCCAGGAGGCCGTCGACCTCGACGTCGTTCGCCGCATCCGAGAAGAGGGACTCGAGCGCTCGCAGATCCCCGAGCTGGCGGGCTATCTGACGGACGTCATAGGCCCTCGACTGACCGGCTCGCCGGGGATGCGCCGGGCCAATGACTGGACCGCAGAGACGCTGCAGGGGTTCGGTCTGCAGAACGTGGTCGTCGAGCCGTGGGGCGAGTTCGGGCGCGGCTGGGACAACATGTACTACAGCGGCCGCATCACCGAACCGTATGTCCAGATCCTTCAGGCTCTCCCAGTTGCCTGGACCGGCAGCACCGACGGGAAAGTGAAAGGGCCCGCGATGATCGTGGGGGCGGAGAGCACAGCTGACCTTGAGCGCTATCGTGGGAAGCTGCGGGGAGCCTTCGTCCTCACCCGAGAGCCTCAGGTGATCGAGCCGGAGTGGCGGCCGCGGCCGCTGCGCAGCTCGCTGGAAGACCTGCTGGCGCCGGTTGAAGTCCGCGAGCGCCCGCAGGTCGATCCGGCAGAGCGGGAGCAGATGATGCAACGATGGCGGCGGCGACGCGCCATGCGCGACACGATCGCCTCGTTCATGCAGGACGAGGGCATCGCAGGCATGCTGTCACCCTCGTCCCGCACGTACGGGATCCTTCGTGTCTGGGGTGGCTCGGGCCGAAACCCGGCTAACGACATCCCGGCTCCCGAGCTGGTGGTCGCTCACGAGCAGTACGGCCAGATCTATCGAAACCTGGAGCGCGGCATCCCGGTACAGCTCGAGATCGAAGTAGTGAACGAGTTTTATGAGGACGACCTTCAGGAGTACAACACGCTGGGCGACATACCGGGCACCGATCTAGCGGATGAGTACGTGATGCTCGGCGGCCATCTCGATTCGTGGTACCCCGGCACCGGCGCGACCGATAATGTTGCCGGCTGTGTGGTGATGATGGAGGCGGTGCGGATTCTCAAGGCGCTCGACCTCGAACCGCGGCGGACGATCCGCATTGCGCTGTGGAGTGGTGAGGAGCAGGGTTTCCTCGGCTCGCGTAACTGGGTGCAGAACCACGAGGAGCTGTGGCCTAAGATCTCGGCCTACGTGAATGTCGACAACGGCACCGGTCGCATCCGCGGCGTTTGGGACCAGATGAACGAGGCGGCCATCCCGGTATTCGAACAGATCCTCTGGCCGTTTAGGGACCTGGGCGTGGTGGCAGTGAAGCACGGAAACACAGGTGGCACGGACCACCTGTCGTTCGATCGCGTCGGCATCCCCGGCTTCAACTTCATCCAGGACCCGATCGAGTACTCTACACGAACGCACCACACGTTCGCGGACCGCTACGAGCGCTTGGTGATCGACGATCTCAAACAGGCGGCGGTGGTAGTAGCAGCAACAGTCTACCACCTGGCCATGCGCGACGAGATGATGCCGCGCAAGCCGAGGGAACAGGATACGGCAACGAACTGACGATAGGGTCGATAGCAGGAGGGACCGCCGTGTATACCCGTCGCAAGTTTCTGGGCGCCGTCGGACTGCCTGCAGTCGCCGCGGCCGCGGGCGTACCGCTGACCCCGCTACGCTTCTCGCGAGCGGCGGAAATCGCCGAAGAGCTGCGCAAGCATCCCGGCTCGCCGTCGGAAGTGGCAGGGGATGAGGACTTCTGGTTCGAGGTGGCGCAAGCGTTCAACGTCGACCGCAGCCTGATCAACTTGAACAACGGCGGCGTGAGCCCGTCGCCCACATGGGTCCAGGAAGCGATGAAGCAGCACCTGGACTACTCTAACAAGGCACCCGTCTACACGATGTGGCGAATCCTCGAGCCACAGCGCGAAACGGTGAGAGCGGGGCTCGCGCGCGAGTGGGGCGTCGACCCGGAGGAGATCGCGCTTACACGCAACGCCTCCGAGAGCTTGCAGATCTGCCAGTTCGGCTACGATCTGCAGCGCGGGGACGAAGTCCTTACGACGACTCAGGACTACGGGCGCATGCTCACGACGTTCAAACAGAGGGAACGACGCGAGGGGATCGTACTCAAGCAGTTCTCGATCCCCGTCCCCTCCGAGGATCCGACGGATATCGTGCGGCGATTCGAAGAGAACATCACGCCGCGTACGCGACTGATCTTGATGTGCCACATGATCAACCTGACCGGGCAGATCCTACCGGTGCGGGACGTGGTGGCGATGGCCCGACGGCATGGGGTACCGGTGATCGTGGACGGCGCGCATTCACTCGCACACCACGATTTCAAGATCTCCGACCTCGAGTGCGACAATTATTCTGTGAGCCTGCACAAGTGGCTTTTTGCACCGCACGGGACAGGACTGCTCTACGTGCGACGCGAAAGGATCAGGGATATCTGGCCTTTGATGGCGGCGCCCGAAGCGAAAGATGACGACATCCGCAAGTTCGAAGAGATCGGCACGCATCCCGCCGCGAACTATCTAGCAATCGCCGAGGCGCTCACGTTCCACCAGGGCATCGGCGGAGCGCGCAAGGAAGCCCGGATGATCTACCTGCGGGACTACTGGGCGAAGCGCCTGCTGGAGCACGATCGGGTGCGGCTGCATACGAGCCTCGAGCCGGGCATGGCCTGCGGTTTGGCTAACGTCGAGATCGACGAGGTCGACCCGGGAGCGCTGACCGATTGGCTCTGGCAGGAGCATCGGATCATCGTCACACCCATCGGGCACGCGGAGTTCCAGGGGATCCGCGTCACGCCCAGCGTCTACACAACGCTGGAGGAGTTGGACCGATTCATCGACGCCACGGAGCACGTGGTCAACCACGGGCTCCCGGGCTAGCCAATCTAGTACGAGGGTACGAGGCTAGGCCTGGTTCTCTCGTAACATTGGTGGCGTTAGCAGAGAGGCAGTGGCAAGAAAAGAACAGATTCTGGAACCCGGCGACCCTCGCCCTGACCCCCTAGATTTTGTCCGGGCGAAGGTCGCCGAGGATCTTAAGACCGGCAAGTACGGCGGCCGGGTGGTGACCCGCTTCCCACCGGAGCCCAACGGCTATCCGCACATCGGCCACGCCAAGTCTTGCTGCCTCAATTTCGGCATCGCGCTGGAGAACGAGGGCGGCGTCTGTCACCTGCGCTTCGACGACACGAACCCCGAGACCGAGGACATCAAGTACGTCGAGGCGATCAAGCAGGACGTGCGCTGGCTGGGCTTCGACTGGGGCGAGCATCTGTATCACGCCTCGGACTACTTCGAGCAGCTCTACGACTTCGCCGTCACGCTGATCCAGCGGGGGAAAGCGTACGTCGACAGCCTGAGCGAAGAGGAGATCCGAGAGTACCGCGGGACGGTGAAGGAGCCCGGCCGCGCGAGCCCGTACCGTGACCGCTCGGTCGAAGAGAACCTCGATCTCTTCGAGCGGATGCGTGCCGGCGCCTTCAAGGACGGCGAGCACGTACTGCGGGGCAAGATCGACATGGCACACCCCAATATGCTGATGCGCGACCCAGTGCTCTACCGTATCAGGCATGCGAGCCACTACCGGCGCGGGGACGAGTGGTGCATCTACCCGCTCTACGACTTCACCCATTGCCTCTCAGATGCGATCGAGGACATCACGCACTCGCTCTGCACGTTGGAGTTCGAGAATAACCGCGCGCTCTACGACTGGGTTCTCGACAGCGTCGGGATCGAGCCGCCCCGGCCGGAGCAAACCGAATTCGCCAGACTCGACCTCGACTACACCGTACTGAGCAAGCGCAAGCTCATCCGGCTGGTCGAGGACGGACACGTGAGCGGCTGGGACGACCCGCGGATGCCGACGATCGCCGGCCTGCGGCGGCGCGGCGTGACGCCGGAAGCGATACGCGACTTCTGCGACATGATCGGCATCGACAAGGTCAACAGCCGGGTCGACATCGCGAAACTCGAGTACGCGATTCGCAACGACCTGAACCAGCGTGCCCCGCGGGTCCTATGCGTCGAGCGGCCTCTCAAGGTGACGATCACCAACCTCCCCGACGGCGAAGTCGAACTGCTCGAAGCGTCCTATTGGCCGCACGACGTGCCAAAGACGGGTTCGCGACAGCTCCCCTTCTCGCGCGAGATCTACATCGAGCGGGACGACTTCATGGAGGATCCGCCGAAGAAGTTCTTCCGGCTGGCCCCGGGTCGCGAGGTGCGGCTGCGCCACGCGTACATCATCAAGTGTGAGGAAGTCGTCAAGAACCCCGACAGCGGTGCGGTCGAGGAGCTGCGTTGCACTTACGATCCCGAGACGCTGAGCGGGCCGCCCGCCGACGGCCGCAAGGTCAGGGGCACCATGCACTGGCTCTCTGCATCCCACGCACTGCCCTGCCAGGTGCGACTGTACGACCGCCTCTTCAACGCGCCCGATCCGGATGAGGTCCCAGAGGGCAAGGACTTCACAGTCAACCTGAACCCCGACTCGCTGGTCGTGCTGCAGGGATCGTTCATCGAACCGAGCGTCGCCGACGATCCATTGGGAACGCGCTACCAGTTCGAGCGGCAGGGCTACTTCATCAGCGATCCGCTGGACTCGAGACCCGGGGCGCTCGTCTTCAACCGCACGGTCACGCTGCGGGACAGCTGGGCGAAAATCGCCGCGAGGTCCTCTTAGGTTCGGTGCGTCGGTGTGCGGGCCTCGGCTGACTTTCACGACCATGGCGGCCACCCGCGTACCTGACGTACCGGCGTACCGACGCACCGACTACTGATCCACGGTCAACGGCCGCACCTCCGGCAGATACTCCTTGAAGGCGATTCCGTAGATATCCCACACGGTGACGAAGAGCGCGGCTACGATGGGGCCGATAACGATACCGACAGCCCCGAAAAGTAGGAGGCCGCCCAAGGTGCTGAGCAGGATAAGCAGGTCGGGCATCTTCGTGTCCTTCCCGACCAGCCACGGCCTGAGAAGGTTGTCGACAGTTCCAACGACGGTTGCGCACCAGATGAACAAGGCGATCGCCGTGCCGATCCTGCCGATCGCAAACAGATACACGACCGCCGGGGCCCAGACGAGCGCCGTGCCGATACCCGGTATGATGGAGAGGACGACCATGATCGTGCCCCAGAAGACAGCGCCTTCGATCCCGGCCACTGCGAAGGCCAGCCCTGCCAGTCCACCCTGAACGATGCCGATCACCAGCGTGCCCTTGATCGTCGCCCGAGCCACGGAGACGAACCTCTCGACCATGCGATCCTCGTCCTCGGGGGCGAGCGGCATGTAGTAGAGGATCTTGTCGAGCACCGAGCGCCCGTCGATCAAGAAGAAGAACAACGCGTAAAGCATAATAAACAGCTGGAAAAAGAAAGCGGCGGTGCCCCGCGTGGTCGCGGCCAGGGCGTTCACCAGAAAACTGCCGATCCGGCCTGCGAACTCGCCGACCTTCTGTATTATCTGGTCCCGATAGGGCTCGAGCCGTTCCGCGAAGGGCAGGCGCTCCAGTAGCCGGTCCACCTCGGTGGGCTCGGCGACCAGCCGCTCGATCGTCGGTCGAACAGTCTGGCTCACCTCGACCGCCTCCTTCGCCACGAGACCCAAGAAGCCGGTGAGCGGCATGATGATCGCCAGCAAGATGACCAACAGGGTCACACCCGCTGCCGCACCCCTGCGGCCCTTGAACCAGCGCAGCAGCCCTCTGTAGAGCGGCTGGCTCAGGCCGGCGGCGATCGCGGCCAGGAAAACAGCCACGAGGAAACCACGGACCATCTGGTAGAACAGGAACGAGATACCGATGGCCAAGAGCAGTAGGAAGAGCTTGCGGAACTTCTCAGGCTCAAAGGGCTGGGTCATGTCGTACGCTCCGTCCCGGGGCACGGCGGCGGCGCCCGTCGTTAGTCGCTGCTAGTGTCGCATAGAGGGTGGGTCACTCCGACAGGATCGGGAAATGAACTCCGGGCGTCAACCGGCTGCGACCGCCTCAGCGGCCCGAGCACGTTCTCTAAGGATCTCTCGCACAGCCGAAACGAGACCTGCAGCGCTCCAAGCGAGCAGCGCCGGGAAGATCAAGGCGAGCAAGAGGACGGCAAACCCGGGCAGCCCGAAAATCGCGCCCAGGGTTCCGGCGAGCGTCAGCAGCGGCCCGCGCGTCGCGCTCGATGCCAGGAGGATGGCCCAGGCTGCTGCAGCGGCGAGCGCGGCAGCCCGCCACGGCTTTCCGTCGTAGGCGGTCACTACACCCCACGCGCCTCCCACGACCGGCACCGTCCACCAACCCACGAAGGCAGTGCCCAGCACGAACGCTGGCAGCATGACGGCCCACGAGATGGTTCGTTTCATCGCTCAGCGCTCCGGTCTGAGCTCGATTACGGAGGCTACCCGCGCCTCAGGGAGATCCGAGTCCACTCGCGGGAACAGGGCCGGATCGAGCTCGCCCGCCACCCATTTGTCGACGCGGTCGCTGTAGCGCGAGCTGAGCGGATGGCCCGACTGCCCACCCGGGTATATGGTCCAGGCCGAAACCTCCTCTCCCAGCTCTACCACCATCCGCCAGCTGGCACCGTGCGTGCCGCCACCCGAGGAGGGGTTCAGACTGCCGGGTCCACCCTGCACGGGGAGGTTGAGCTCCGACAGCGCCGGTAGCTCGAGCAGGTGGTAAATGTTGGCATGGCGGACCTCATCCCAACGCCAGCCGCTACCGTCCGGCTCGCCGAGCTCGTACTTCGCCCGCGCAAACGCAGCAGCTAGACTGGCGACGAGAATCGCATCCCGGTCCTCGACGACGTCCTCGGTCCGCCGATCATCCCACCAGATGCTCTGCGGTTGGTGCATCAGGCTGGCGAGGACGGTCGAGGACGGCGTGTAGACGCGGCGCGTCCCGTCTGGCGGGAGCAACTCGTCCCAGGTGCGATCCGCCAGTTCGCGCATAGCGTACTCGAACAGCGCCGCGCGCCGGTTCTCCTTCGTATAGCGACGATCCCACTCGGCCAGCAGGTCCGCAGCCCCCACAGCACCGTCATCGAGTGACTCGACCCCGGCTTGCAGTCGTACCGCGTCGAGGAAATACGGCAGGAAAAAATCGGCTCGGGTATTGCTCGGATCGGTCTGGTAGCGACGCATCGCGTCGGGCGTGACCGCTGAGTCGGAGCTTAGCAGGGAGTTGATGCGCATGGCACGCCACGGCGACGGCCAGTCGGCCCCCATATAGGTGGGGTCGACCTGTGGATCGATGGGCTGCTGGTTTGCCGATGCAAGGTACCCCTGCTGGGGATTGATAGAGTAGGGATATCGCTTTAGCGGCCAGAAGCCCAGCCAATCCTCATCACTGGATCGGCCATCTCTGATCTCGAGGCCGCTGCCGTCAGGGTGGATCGGGTAGCTGCCGGTGGAACGTATCGCGATGGTCCCGTCGCGATCGGCAACGGCCATGTTCTGGGCCGGCGTCCGGTAGACTTCCATGGCAGCCAGCCACTCCTCGACGCTCGCTGCCCGAGCGGCTTGCCTCAGCCCGATTGTCTCCACGGCCCCCTCGAGCACCGTCCAGCGCATCGAGAGCGGGCGCTCTTCGTAGCGGATAAGAGGCCCGCGATAGGTGAAGTAGAGCGTATCAGTTGCGAGCAGTCTTCCTCGATACCCACGGTACTGCTCGACACGGACCTCCAGCGGCCGCCATTCGTCGTCGACGCGATGGCGGCTCGGTGACCCAAGATCGTCCAGCTCCTCCTCGTAGTAGTCGATGACATCGGCGCCCGTGTTGGTGAAGCTCCAGGCGACATCGCGGTTGAAGCCGATTATCACGAACGGCACGCTCGGGATCGTCACGCCGTAGACGTCGAGCTCGCCTGGCACGACCAGATGAACCTCGTACCAGGTGGCGGGGAGCGTCAGCGCGAGGTGGGGGTCCCCGGCCAGCAGCGCTCGTCCCGCAGCCGTTCTCTTTGGGGCCACTACCCAGTTGTTGCTGCCGAGCACGGGTTCCCGTTCCGTTGCACGATCGTCGAGCAGCGGACCCAGGGCGGCCTCGAGAGCATCGGCACGCTCCATAGCCAGCGGATCCGGAGCGCCCGGAGGCGCGATCGGCACGAAGTCGAATCGCGGCTCGGCCGAGGCGTTGGGCTGGATGGGCTGCTGGATGGGGCTGTTGACCGGCGAAAGCGCAGCGGCTGCCTCCCTTCCCACCAGAGCCTCCAGCCGCCGCCGCCGCAGATCGCTGGTCACGCTGTAGGTCAGGTCCCAGCCCATGAGCTTCAGGAGGTAGACCGAGTAGACGGGCTCCCAGGGTGAGGGTTCGGCGCCCAGCAGGTGGTACTCCAGGGGGATGTCACTCGGGCCCAGTCCGTCGATCCAGGTGTTCACACCTTCGGCGTAAGCGGCGATCTCTCGCGCCGTCGGCGATGCAGGGTCGAGGGCAGCGAAATCGCGCTCGGCGCTCCAGGCGAGCCCGAGCCGCCGTACATACTGGTCGAATCCGAGGGCCGCAGCGCCGGCAAGCTCCGCCATGCGCCCGGCCGCCGTCCGCCACCGCATCTCCAGCTGGAAGAGGCGGTCGCGGGCCACGACGTAGCCCAACGCCCGAGCCGCATCTTCGGAAGTCGACGCGAAGATATGTGGTACACCGCGGTCGTCGAATGCCACCCGTACCGGCGCTTCGAGACCCGGCAGGGCTACTTCCTCCAGGTCTGCCGGCTCGGCGCCGCGGGCGGCCGCCCACACTCCGTTCAGCGGATCGAGGAAGGCACCCAAGGGAGGCAGTGGGCCTGTGCGTCGGGCCCCGAGATGGAGAACGGCCGCCAGGACGGCCGCCGACAAAACAACCCGCATCAAAGCTGATCGCTGCACTCGCACCACTCCCATCTCCAGGTCGCGCGCCGCCCCATGCTCGCGGCGAACCGCGGTTGACGATCAGCCGGGATTCTACGACCCGCCAGCCTGATCGGCCAGCCGCAAATCAGTCGACGCCGACCCGCTCGCTTCGCCGCTCCAGCAATAACACGTCCTGCCAGCGCCCCCGGAGCTTGCCCAACCGCTCGCGCCGCCCCACGACCCGGAAGCCATGCCTCTCGTGGAGTGCGATGCTGGGCTCGTTCTCGGGGAAGACCCCAGCCTGCAGGGTCCAGACCCCGTGATCTTCGGACTCATCGATGAGCTGACGCATCAGCTTGGACCCGACACCGCTGCCGCGTGCCTCCTGCCCGACATAGATGCTCACCTCCGCCACGCCACCGTAGACGCAGCGATCGGATACGGGCGAAAGCGCTGCCCACCCGACTACGCGGCCCTCCTTCATCGCCACCAACCGGCAGTATCCGAGGTGCTCCTCCGACCAGCGCTCCCAGTCGGACGCGGGCTCGGTCTCGAAGGTAGCCGCCCCAGTGTCGATGCCCTGCGCGTGGATTCGCCGCACCTCATCCCAGTGCTCGCGCGTCAGCGGGACTATCTCGATCATCTTTGGCCCGAACTGAGAGGATCTCGCGCACGAAAGTCAAACAGTGAATATCGAAAGGCCAGCCCTGTCCGCCAGAGCGTCCTGCTGCTGAGTGGCCGCGCCGAGATCGAGAGAGAAAGCCGGGCGGTCGGCTAGTGCCAGTTGACCAGCGGGAGCCAGCGCCGCCCCGGTGGGTTGTTGGCTGCGTAATTCAGTAGTCCGATCTGGACCCCGTGCAGGTTGTGCGTACGATTGTATATGCCGATGGTCAGTCCATCCTGGCGCCTCACGTCGTTGTAGACCGCGACCGCCATCCCGCTGAGACGCCAGCTCTTGGTGTAGGCGACGGCGACGGCCAGCCCTTTGATATCGTCGGCCTCCACCTTCCAGAGGCCGCCGACCGTCACACCCTCGACGTCGTCCCCGGCTTCGACCGCACCGAGGCTGACCGTAAGACCCGAAACGTCCCTGTCGCTGACTACCGCCAGTCCCCCCACCGTGAGTCCGCGCACCTCGTGTTGCGCCACCGCCGCCAGCCCGCCCACCGTTAGACCCTGGATCGGACCCTGTGCCACGGTGGCCAGGCCTCCAACGTTGATTCCCGTTAGCCCTTCCTGCGAAACCGCGGCCAGACCGCCGAAGTTGAGCCCCATCATCGCGCCCTGCGACACCACCGCCAGGCCGGCCAAGTTCAGGCCCCGCATGCCCGCCTGAGAGACGTTGGCCAACCCACCGACGTTGAGCCCCCACATCGGACCCTGGGAGACGTTGGCCAGAAGCGAGGCGCTGATCCCGCCCAATCCCTCCTGCGACACCACAGCCAGACCGCCGACGTTGATCCCTTCCATCCGGCCCTGAGTCACCAAAGCCAGGCCACCCACGTTGATCCCGTACATCGAGCCTTCCCCCACCCCGGCCAGAACCCCCACCGCCAAACCCGCCGAGTAGTCGCGCGGCATCACCGCCAGACCCAACGAGATCCCGTGCAGGCGCCCCGCTGCCGGCGCCAGGCCCACAGCCAAGCCGTTGATCATTCCGCGCACCCTTCTCTTCGGCCGCCAGAACGTGATGTTGATCCCGTTGATGACATCGAGATCGCCATCGCGCCAATTGAATCGCAGCCCGTTGATGCGGTCGGAATCGCCGAAACCGATACCGGTGCAGCCCACAGTCAGATTGAGGCCCCCTCCACACCGGCTTTGCGGGTACCCCGTCGCGCACGCGACGAGGACCAGAATCACCGCGAACGCCGTACGCCGTCGCATGCTAGACCCCTAAGTCCTTGGAATGTGAAGAGTTGTCGCGCTGGCTGAGGGGGCCGATCACCTAACCCTACGAGGCCGCCGCGGACGCGGTTTCAGACCGAAGACTTGAGGCTTGAGACGAAGGACCTCGAATCCCCCCTTAGGGTATGATGAGTTGACCCATCCCCCGGCCTGCAGACGCTCCCACTCTGCTCCCCCCAAGGAAGTAGAATCATGAAACGCCCCCTCCTATGCGCCGCCGCGATCGCCATTCTGATCGGTAGCGCAAGCGCCACGGTCGCCCAGACCGATCCCGACCTCGCCGAGGTCCAACTCGGGGCCTTCGCCGCCCTGACCCTCGCCGAGAACTGGCAAGACTGGCGACAAGACGGACCCGACAACGCTGGGGTTTGCCTACTCGGAAATGTCGAGACGGATGGCAGAGGTATCCAGGTTAGCACGATCACTTCGGCCGTCCGTGTTGCCAGGCTCAGCGGCTGCTCCAACGAACGCACGATCGGAGCTGCGATCCTCGCGCCAACTGGTCTCTTCGACCACGATCAGCTGGAGGAACTGGCGTGCGCCGCCGTCCGCGCTCACGATGACTGGCTCGTGTTCGGAATCATCACCGGGACCGAGAGGAGGATCCTGAGCTCCGGCGAGGTGATGTTCGTGGCTCAGGGACTCTGGTGTACGATCGTACACGACCAAGCGCCACTTCTGGCCGGCCTCCCGGCTGGTGTCCCATAGGCACAGGGTAGCCGTCGCGATCCTCACGCCCTAACTATTACCGAGACGAAACACACGGCGTCGCTCGAGTATCGTCCGGCGCGCCAGCGCTATCAGGAATCCAAATCTCCTGCGGCAAGCGCCGATCAGGACGAGGAGCGCGAGATGCTGAGGATCAAGAAGGTACTTTACCCTACAGATTTTTCCCGCTGTGCCGGCCACGCTCTGCCGCACACGTTGCACCTGGCCGAGCTGTACGGGGCGGAACTCCACTTGCTTCACGCCCTGGTGCTGCACGAGGCAGATCCCAGCAACCTGTCGCATCGGCTTCCCGACATGGAGGACCTCTATCTGGCGCTAGAGGAGCACGCGGATACGCAGCTGAAGACGGCGATCGAGGAGCACGGTCGAGCCGGCTTTACGATCAAGAGTGCCCAGGTTCGAGCGATCTCAGCCGCCGGCGCGATTCTCGACTACGCGACGGAGAACGAGATCGACCTGGTGGTCATGGGCACACACGGGCGTCGCGGCCTGAGAAGATTGCTGTTAGGAAGCGTGGCGGAGGAGGTCGTGAGGCTCGCCCCCTGCCCCGTGCTCACAGTGCCGGAGCGCGAGGACCGTGCGTCGCCGACCCAGATCGATCGCATCGTCGTGCCTGTGGACTTTTCGGAACACGCGAAGCTGGCTTTGGCGTGCGCAGTACAACTAAGCGAGGCTTACGACGCGCAAGTACACCTCCTCCACGTCGTTGACGAGGTCATCTACCCCGACTTCTACCCCCCGGTAATCCCATCCGGCGGCTCGATCACCGAGGAGTTGCGTGACCAATCGCTGGAGAGGATGAAGACCCTGCTCTCGGGCTTCGAGGGCATAGATGCTTCGGTCCACGTGCGTGCCGGCCGAGCCGCGCCTGAGATTGCCGACTTCGCCGAGGACCGTGAAGCCGACCTCGTGGTCATAGCCAGCCACGGCCTAACCGGCCTCAGCCACGTGCTCCTCGGCAGCGTGACCGAACAGCTCATTCGCCGGGCGCCCTGTCCCGTCTTCACCGTCAAGGGTTTTGGCAGAAAAGTCTGGCAGGCTGCAAATACATGAGCCCGGGCGGGCCTGCCAGTCCTCGTGCGATTAGCCCCAACCATCTTTTTTCCGGCAGGCTACCCGGGCTCACTTTTGCCCTCAAGCCCAGGCGCTGTGGCACCGTGTAGTGCGCATGGAGCTTTCGAGCGCCTGTTTTAAGAGCACAACACGTACCACACCCCAACCCACATCTCGAATCCCTTGCTATTACATGGTTTAGCAGCCTCGGTCACTTCAGCCAGATCCAGAATCGCGTGACACCATGACACAGACCGGGACAGCGGCGCCTCCCCCGCCGGGCACAGAACGCCACGAAAGCCCTTGCCCGGATTGACGATTCGCAGATTCCCCTTGCGTTGTGACACAGAAGAGGGAAGTTACCGCTGTGGCAGTTTGCCCCATCGCGCGGGCCCGGGGCCGGTCTCCAACTCGGACTTCGGCTCCACCCGCGATGGAAGTCGCTCGCATAACTTTAACGATATTAAAGCCTTATGGTGATCGCCCGGCCCCGCGGCACGCAGGGCCAAACGCGGCACGGAAAATTCATTAGCGTTGAGGACCAAGCCTGACTGTAGCCAGCAGGGGGAAGTGTCTTGACGCTGGAACTGACAATCCTGGACGGTTTGCCCGACCCGATCTTCTTCGTGGATCGGCGGGGCGCGCTGGCGTACCTGAACCGGGCATGCGAGGCCGCTCTGGGGCTGGCGGCCGAGCGAGCCAAGGGGCAGCTACTAGGGGAGCTTCTGGGAGGCGAGTTGGACGAGGGTCTGCGCGCACTCCTGTGCCCGCCCCGCGGCGCGGCCACCCCGACTTCCCTGCCCTCGGTACGAATCGGGACGTCCTGCTGGGATGCCCGGGTGACGCCCGCCTCGGCTGGATTGACGGCAGTCTATTGCCTTCCCCCCTCGGGCCAGGAGGCTCGCTGGCCCGAGCTGGTCGCCGATTCGGCCGACGCCATCTGGGCAGTCGACGGCGCGGAGCGGATCATAGCCTGGAACCGGGGGGCGGAAGAAATCTTCGGCTACACGTCAGACGAGATCATTGGCGAGCCGGTGACACGACTGATCCCCGCTGACCTGATCGAGCAGCGTGAACCGGAGCGCCTGCGTAAGGCGTTGAGCGAACTGGGCTCGGTGCGGGATTACCAGACGCGCCGGCTGACCAAGGATGGACGTGAAGTAGAGGTAAGCCTCACCAGCACCGTCCCGCGGAACGGCTTGGCGAACAGCGTGGCGGCTTCGACGATCGTGCGCGACCTGTCGTACCGCCGGCAGGTAGAGCGCCAGGTCATCGAGTCCGAGAAGATGGTCACGCTGGGGCAGCTGGCGGCCAGCGTCGCTCAGGAGATCGGCGCACCGCTCACCACGATCGGGATCGTCGTGGAAAAGCTGCGCAAGTCGGGGTTGGGGGATGGAGACGCCGACAAGCAGCTCGAGACAGCCGCCGAGCAGCTGAGCCGCATCGCACGTCTCACCCACGGGCTCATCGAGCTGGCGAAGCCCGGTGAGTTGCGCCTGTCTCAGGTGCAGCTCTGCGAGATCATTGACCGGGTCGTGGAACTGCTAGACCCGTCGCTGACACGGGCGGGTGTAGCCGTGGAAACGAGCTGCGAGTCGCTACCGCCAGAGATCTTGGCCGATGCCGGACAGCTGCAGCAGGTATTCTTGAACTTGCTGATGAACGCCCAGCGGGCGCTGGAGCCGTCGGGCGGCGGCAAAGTTGGGATCACCGTGGAGTTGGTCGGCGGCTTCCCTAGAGAAGGGCGGCCGCTCCGCCAGGCGATCAGCATCGAGATCTCTGACGACGGCCCGGGCATCCACCCGGCGGACCTGCACTACATCTTTGCCCCGTTCTTCTCCCGATCGGGTGGCTCGGGGCTGGGGCTGGCGTTGGCGAAGCAGATCGTCCACGCCCACGGCGGCACGATAGAGGCCCGCTCGGAGCCAGGGAGCGGCGCGACGTTCACAATACTTCTACCGGTGGAATCCGATGCATGACGAGGCGGGCACTCTGGAGATGACTGCCAAAGTCCTGGTCGTAGAGGACGATGAGGTTCTTCGGCAGCTTCTCATCGACGTTTTGAGTGATCAGGGTTACGAGGTCGAAGCAGCCGAGACGGGTGAAGAAGGGTTGCGGGCCATGGAGCAGGATGTCTTCGATGTCATTCTGCTCGACATCAACCTCCCCGGGATGGACGGCATGGAGGTGCTCAGGCTCGCGCCCGCTAGGCAGCCGGATGCCCAGGTCGTCATGATGACCGCCTTCGGCACCGTCGATACGGCGGTGGAAGCGATGAAGCAGGGCGCCTTCGACTACATCAACAAGCCCTTCAGCACTGAGGAGTTGCTGCTTACGATTTCCCGCGCCCTAGAGGAGCAGGACCTGCGACGTGAGGTGGCTCGCCTGCGCCAGAAAGCGCGTGGCGTTGGCGGTGATGTGCAGATTGTAGGGAAAAGCCCTGGGATCCAGCGAGTCATAGACCTGATCGCCCGCGTCGCTCCCAGTCGCGCCACGGTGCTGGTCACCGGCGAAACCGGTACGGGCAAGGAGTTGGTCGCGCGCGCGATCCACGAGGCGAGCAACCGGGCGAACAAACCTTTCATGCCCATCAACTGCGCCGCTATCCCTGAGAACCTGCTCGAGTCGGAACTGTTCGGCCACATGAAGGGCGCCTTCACCGGCGCGATCCAGAACAAGAAGGGACTGTTCGAGGAAGCCTCCGGAGGGACCGTCTTCCTCGACGAGATCAGCACCATGTCGATGTCGCTTCAGCCAAAGCTGCTGCGGGTCTTGCAGGAGTACGTGATCATGCGGGTCGGCGGCCGGCAGCCGATACCGGTCAACATCCGGCTGGTCGCGGCGACGAACCTGGACCTGAAGAAACGGGTCGCGGAAGGCAACTACCGGGAGGACCTCTACTACCGGCTCAACGTCTTCCCGATCGACGTGCCGCCGCTCAGAGAACGAGCCGATGACATCCCGCTCCTCTCGAACTACTTCCTGCAGAAATACTCCGAGCTGTACACGATCGATGCACCCAAGCTACCGGCCCGGACTCTGGACCGGATGATGAGCTACCAGTGGCCGGGCAACGTCCGTGAACTGGAGAACTTCATCGAGCGCGCAGTGGTGCTGCACGCCAGCGGCGGCAGTGCAACCATCGGGTTCGAGTTGCCATCGGACGCCGAGGAGGAGGATGGCGGCAGCAACATACTTGACGAAGCCCAGAAGAAGCGCTGGACATTTGAAGATCTGGAGCGGGAGTATATCTTCCGGGTACTGGAAAGCGTGCGCTGGAAGAAGACCGAGGCGGCCGAGATCCTCGGCATCGACCGGCGGACCCTCTACCGCAAACTCAAGAGGTACGAGACCGAAGGTGCCAGTGGCCCTGAATGAAGAACGCTACTCGCACACAGGAAGATAGACTCCGCGCTCTAGCCGCGGTCAGTCGCGCCGTAAGCGCGTCGCTCGCCCACGAAGAGATCCTCGCACAGATTTGCACGCACGCCGCCCACTTGCTGGGTGCCGAGTCGGCGGTGATGACCGAGATGTGTCACGATTGCGGGCCGGACGCCGGGCCCTGCCTGAAAGTCGTGGCGACGAGCCCCGATGCCAGCATTGGACTGGGCGAGTTTCTCTCCTTGGAAGGCAGCCTAAACGGCATCGCGATTACCGAGCGTCGCACATTCTTGATCAACGACGTGATGGGCGACGAACGGGCCGATCAAGCCATGGCCGCCAAGCTCGGTGTTCGGCAGGAGGTTATCTCGCCGCTCTACTACGGCGATGAGCCGCTCGGCACGATTTTCAGCTTCAACTCGATACAAGAGAGAGATTTCGACGAAGCCGACGCGGAGATCCTAGAGGCGCTGGCAGCTCAGGCGGCAATCGCACTCCATAACGCCCACATCTTCGAGAGCGAGCAGAAGCGTCTCGAGGAACTCACAGCACTGCGTGCCGCTCAGGACGACAACATGCGGCGGTTGCAGGCGCTGATCCGGGCCGGCATGGCGCTCAACAGCCGGCTCTCCCTGGACGAGGTCCTGCAGACGCTCGTAGACTCGGCGCGCGAAGTCATCAAGGCTCGCTATGCAGCCTTGGGTGTCCTCGACAGCTCCGGGAAGTCGCTGGCCCGCTTCCTCCACTCTGCCATTGACCCGGAAACCGTGATCCGAATCGGGCGCTGGCCTACGGGCGGCGGTACCCTCGGGATCATGCTTCGTGACGCCGAGACGGTTCGTTTGCGCGACCTGAAGGAACACAAGGAGTTTGCCGGTTTCCCCGAGGGGCATCCGCCAATGCGCTCGCTGCTCGGGGTACCGATCCGTATCGGGAATCGAGTGTTCGGCAACCTCTACCTGACCGAGAAGATCGGGGCCGACGAGTTTAGCGCCGAGGATGAGGAGCTGGCAGAACTCCTGGCCGCCCAGGCAGCAGTAGCCGTAGAAAACGCACAGCTGGCGGAACAGCGCAGTCAGTTCCTTGCTATCGTTAACCATGAGATCAAGAACGCCGCCGCTGGCGTGGTCGGTTGGACAGACCGGCTGCGAAAGCTCACCGGTCACGCGGATCGGCGAGTCCGGGAAGGCGCCAGTTATGCCTCCGAAGGTGCGCAACAATTGCACCGGCTGGTGGTCGATCTTCTCGACCTCAGCCGCATCGAGGCCCGCCAGCTCGAACTCGACTTCCGCGGCGCTGACCTGCGGGCGTTGATCCGCGAGGTGGCGGCAACGGTGCGGCCCACCGCAGAGAGACAGGAGATCGAGCTTCGCGTCTCCGGACTCGATAAGCGCACAATCGTGCAGACCGATGGCACACGCGTACGCCAGATTCTGCTCAATCTGCTGTCGAACGCACTCAAGTTTACTAAGAGCGGCGGTCAAGTCGATCTGGAACTGGCACCCTTCGACAAAGGCTGGGCGATAACCGTCAGCGACACCGGGCCTGGTGTTGACCCTGCCGTCGGCGAACGAGTCTTCGAGGCGTATCGTGCCGGCACCTTCAAGGTGCCGCAAAGCGGCGCCGGCCTCGGCCTCGCCATCTCGCGCGAGCTCGCCCGACTCCTCGGCGGTGAGCTCTCTCACGTCGACGGCGACAGTGCCGGCGCCCGCTTCAGACTCTGGCTCCCCTCTCAACCGCCGGCAGCCGCCCGACAGGACAGGCAGTCCTAATCCTCACAGCTGGGGCATTAGCGTGCATCGGTTCGACAAGTCGGGGCAGGATGTCCCTTGGCGGCGGCGCGGGGCGGCTCGGGCCGGGTTCTGTAAGATATTGTAATACAATCATTTACACCCTACGACGGACCCGGCACGATTCATCCATAGCGGTGAATGGTCCGGGCGATCTCGGATTCGAGTGCCAAAGAACTGTCACAAGCTGGAAGACTCGGCAGGTGATCACGCGAGCAATATTCGTTCTGACGAGCACGGAGGCCGGTGAGCAGTTTCTGAAGGTTCTTCCCGACCTGCGTGCGCTCGGCCTCTCGGAAGCGACGGTCCTCCACTTGGTGTCGGCGCAGCCGGGACCGGCGGAGCCGATGCCCGAACTGGCGACCTGGGTTCGCCACTTCGAGGCGTCGTTACCCAAGGTTGAGCTGGCACTGAAGCGCGGCGATCCGGTCAAGTGGATATACGAACTGGCCCGGGTGCGTGCGGTAGACATGGTGGTCATCTCGGGCGTCCCAAACGGGACCGATTGGGATTTCGAGCGCGTCTCCTCACCGTTGCGTGCGCTCGGTATCCCTATCCTCTTCCTACCCGAAGAACATGTGGAGGGCCGGCTTTGCGATCAGGTGCTTGTGGCGATCAGATCACCCGACACGCTCGAGCGCGCCGTCGCGGGACTTCAGGATTGGTTCGGCGCCGGGCGGCTGCGCGCCGTTCATGTCGCGCCCAACTTCGAAGCCGCGGTGCAACGCGAGTGTAACGGCGTGGGGCTCGAGGTCGTGACAAACAGGGGCGACGTCGCCGGGACGCTACTCAGTCACGCCGAGGAATGGGGAGCGACGCTCCTGACGATCTTGGCGGAGGGCGAGGCCAACGGTGTAGAAGAAGGTGGGGTCCCTGTAGTCAAACCGCTGATCGAATGCTCGGCCTGGCCGATTCTCATCTGGCCGGCGCAGGGGAAGGCGCACCTTACCCGCTAGCGGGGTTAGTGGTTGGGCCGCCTGCTGGTGGATTATCGCGACATTCTACAGCGGACAGCCGACCGTCGACGGTCGGCTCCCTTCTCAGCTATCGACGACCAGTAACGGACTTTCGAAGCCCAACACTGTGCGACGAACGTCCGACGTCCGGAGTCGGTAGCTGAGCAGAAGCCGAGAATCGATAGTCGGCTGTCCGCTGTAGGATGTCGAGTAAGTACCACTCGCCGGGCTCTTTCTCGTCAGCTGCGTCCTGGGTCTCCTAGAACGGAGATAGACCCCGCGAGCCAAACGTCTCCGCACCCAAGTGCTGGACGATCGGAATAGCGTAGGCGGCAATAATCAGCACTACGGCCACTGCGACCCACAGACGCCAGCGATCCAGAATTGGAGCCCTGTCACCGGGCGACTCCAACGGCTCGGCGAACTCGATCGCCGGCTGTTCGCGTCTTTGACCGGCGAGCCCCGTGCCGAACATCACGGCAACGAAACATAGCGAGCTGGCGAAGAGCAGCACTCCGCCTACGGCAGATATACCCGTGCCGGCTATCCAACTCTCGGCGATCTCGCTCCCACCGTACTCGAACTGGTAGATGCGGCGCGGCATGCCGGCCAGACCGGTCAGGTGGTTGGCGATCGAGAACAGCAACATGCCGCCGAACCACAGGTACGGCTGGATCCGCGCGAGCAGCGAGAGTTCCAGGTCACGACCGAGCAGCTTCGGCACCAAGTAGTAGGAGATCCCCATGAAGGTCAATGCCACGGCCGTCCCAACGGTCGTGTGGAAGTGGCCCTGAACCCACGCCGTATTATGAACCATGGCGTTCATGCCGAACGAAGCGTTGATCGCGCCACCGAAGCCGCCGACTGCGAACATCAGCATCGCCAGGGCTACGCTGGAGAACGCCGGGTTGCCCCAGGGCAGCTCCTCCAGCCAGTCGAACCAGCCCTTCGCCCCCTTCATGCGGCCCGCCACCTCGAACGAGGCAATTACGGTGAAGGCCGTGATGAAGCTCGGGAACAGTATCCACATCGTATTGAAGGTGTGGAAGAGCTTCCAACCGGCCGATACACCGGGGTCCATGAACTGATGGTGGAACCCGACCGGCGTCGACAGCACGATGAAGAGCACGAACACCAGTCGCGCCAGGGGGTCGCTGAACAGCTTACCGCCGGCGATCTTCGGCGCCATCGTGTACCAGACCACGTACGCCGGCAGCAGCCAGAAGTAGACGAGGGGGTGCCCGAACCACCAGAAGAGTATCCGCGCCAACACCGGATCGACCTTGTCCACGATCCCCAGGGACCAGGGGATGAGCATCAGGACGACCTCTGCCGCCACACCGATCGTGGCCAGGATCCAGATGATGACCGTCGCCAGCATGCCGTGCACTGCCAGCGGTACCCGCTGGTCAGGATTCTCTCGCTTCCACACCCGGTAGCTCTGGATCAGGACCCAACACCAACCCCAGGAGCCGATCACCAGAAGCGCCGCCCCGATGTAGAACAGCGGGTGAGCCTTGAGCGGCGGATAGAAGGTGTAGAGCACCGAGGCCTTGCCCCAGAGGATCGACCAGGCGCTCAAGACAGTGCCGAGCAGCGCCACCCAGAAGGAGCCCCAGGCAAGCTTCTTCAGCTCGAGCGGCCGACCCAGGGCACGCTCGCTGATCACATACCCCAGGCCCATGATGAAGAACGTGGTGAAGACAAGTGCCATCAGAACGCCGTGCGCCGTGACCGACAGGTAGTACATCTTGGCGGTGCGCCACGGCAGATCGAGATCCGCCCGCGACAGCGCCTGCATCACCGCCATCGCCGCCGCCACCGCGAAGGCCGAGATGGCCACCCAGATGTTCGCCATAGCGAGTCGCCGGGATTCGATCATCTCGAACCTCCCATCTCCTCCACCACGAGCTTCGCCGACATGGCGTGATGGCCCAAACCGCAGTACTCGTTGCAGACGATCAGGTACTCGCCGGCCCGGCTGAACTCCGTCGTGAATTGGCTCACGTAGCCGGGGACCACCATCGTGTTCCCGTTCGTGCCCACGATCTGGAAACCGTGTATCACGTCAGGGCTGGTGAGCCGGAAGGTCACTGGACGCCCGCGCGGTACATGGATCTCGTTGGGCAGGAACGCGAATATCATCGCCTGTATCACGACAGTGGCGCTGCCATCCTCGTGGATCGTGACCCCCGGTTGACTGAACTCAGGATCGCTGCGCACGGTCTCCGGGTCGATCATTTCGACATGGCTGGGCGGCCGAACCGCCATCCCGAACGTCGTGAAGCCGATCGAGGCGAGGAAAATCACGATGATCCCTATGGCCGCCCACATCCAGATCTTCTCATAGAAGTCGACGTGCATCGCGGCCTCACTGGGTTAGCGTCCCGCGGGGGACGAAGACGAAGAAGTAGATGATCAGCCAACCCAGGGCGAACAGCAGGCCATAGACCCCGACGATTGCCAGGGTCCCCTTCGGATGGCCGCCGACACCGGAAGGCTGATCGGACGACGGTTCGAGGTGCTCGTCGTTCACACGTGCCTCCACGTGCTAAAGTATCTGGTTTACTGACTTAGGTGCCCGGTTATGGGATGGGAACGACGCCATTCTATCCGAAACGGCGCGGATGTCAATAACGAGAAGGCCTGGTGACAGGAGGCGCTCCCCTCAGTTGCGCGGAACCGCGCTGGGGGCTTTGAGAACCTCGGCCAGCGTCGTCTCCTGAAAGAACTGGCACACCGGCTCCCTCACCTTCTTCCAGCGCTCGTGCAATGGGCAAGAATGCACTTCCGAGCAGCGCGGAAGTCCCAGCAGACAACCGCAATCGAGCCAGGTCGGGTCGAGCGGCTCCAGCACGTCGGCAAGCGAGAGGTCTTCGGGCGACCTGGCGAGTCGGAAACCACCCCGGGGACCGCGCTCGGAGCTTAGTATGCCGGCCCGGGCCAGCTGATGCAGTGTCTTCGAGAGGTAGTTGGCTGGAACGCCCAGCGCTTCGGCAATCTCGTTGGCCCGCAGCGAGGCGCCCTTACCTTCCGTTACGATGTAGACGACCGCGCGCAGCGCGTACTCTCCTGTCTTCGAGATCACGTCTCCCACCCTCCCGTAATCTGATCCAGTCCGGCGATAATCACCGCCTGGCCCGCCGTCGGGCAACCCTACCCAGATTGGGGCCAGATGCCTCTACAGCCACGCGCTTCCCCCACCCGCCAGCTGCCCCCGACGACCTGAGGGCTCACAGGTAAGCCGTTTGAGCGACCGCCGCCTGATGTTTGGGCATCGCTCTAAGGTCTAGGGGGCACACACCATGCCAACCGGGCTCAGGCGCTTGCCACCGTCTGTCCGGTTGCCAGGAATACCCCTAGATTGTTGGCCCGATCAAACCAGTGTAGGGCCCCACCGTTCGCCGGCAGTCTCAGCACGAATCGTGCAACGCGAACGGCCGAACCTCTTGAAGGAGAACACGATGCGGGAAGCAGTGCAGGAGCTCTGGCCCGAGCTCGACTGGATAGGAGACAGAGAGCTGCGTGAGAAGGTCACGCAGACCTGGATACGTGCCTTCGAACTGAGCCCTCTGGAACCGCAGGACCTGAACGAGATCCCGTTCACACTTCTGGTCCCCGATTGCCCCGCCACGTTCATGGAACACAAGCGTTGCGTGGTGCACATCGCACGGAAAGCGGCCGAATCGATGCAGGAGTTTCTGGGAAAGGCTCTGAAGATCGATCTCGACACGGTCATCGCCGGAGCTATTCTTGCCGATGTTGGCAAGCTGCTGGAATACGAGAAAGTCGACGGCGAGGTGCGACAGAGCGACCGGGGTAAGTCATTGCGCCACCCATTCACCGGGGTAAGCCTCGCCATGGACTGTGGCGTACCCGACGAGGTATCCCATATCATCGCCGCGCATGCCGCCGAAGGAGACCTGGTGAAGAGGAGCACGGAGGCGTATATCGTACACCACGCAGACTTTATGTCCTTCTTGCCGTTCAAAAACCTGTGAGTTCAGTAAGCAGTGAGCAGTAGGCGGTAGGTGGGGTTCGACGGCCAAACACTTACTGCTCACTGCTCACCGCTCACTGACGTAGGAGCTCGACATGTCCGAGACGATCACTGCAACCATGTCCCGCTGGGCAGCCGACATCGAGTACGCCCAGATCGGCGAGCGCGCCGTCCACGAGGCGAAGCGGTACCTGCTCGACTCGCTGGGCTGCGCTTTCGGCGGCTACCGCCAAGAGGATGCTCTGCACGCGTTGGACGTGCTGGACGAGATCGGGGGAGCCGGAGCGGCGACCATTCTGGGAAGCGGCAAGAAGACCGACGTGGTCTCGGCGTCGCTGGCCAACGCGTTGATGGTCCGGGTAATGGACTACAACGATATCTACTGGCAGCAGGATCCCTCGCATCCGTCGGACATCATCCCCGCAGCGCTGGCGTGTTGCGAGCGGCAGGGAACCGGAGGGAAGGAGCTGATCGTCGGCATCGTCCTGGGTCACGAGTTCGAGATGCGGCTGTGCGAGGCGGCCTTTCCCGGCATCAGAGAACGAGGCTGGCATCATGCGACGCTTACCGCGTTCGTCGCTCCGATCGTGGCGGGTCGCGTCCTGCGCCTACCCTGGGAGAAGATCCAGCACGCCATCGGCATCTCCGCGTCGCATCACTGCACCTTGGGCGCGGTGACGGCCGGCAAGCTGACGATGATGAAGAACACCGTCGACCCGATGGCGACCCAGGCGGGCGTCATGGCCGCCCTGCTGGCCGAGAAGGGCTACAGCGGCCCCGAGCACGTCATCGACGGCAAGGAAGGGCTCGTGCACTGCATGGGCCCCGAGTGGAAGCTCGAGCTCCTGACCGACGGCCTCGGCGAGTCCTGGCGCATCGAGCGCTGCGGAATGAAGGCCTTCCCTACCGAGGCTCTCACCCACGCTCCGATCTCCGCCGTACTGAAGCTGGTTCAGGAGAACGACTTGCAGCCCGATGATGTCGAGAAGGTCCACATCCGCTCGCTGGCCCGCGCCGCCGACATCCTTGCCGACCCCTCCAAGTACGATCCGCGCACCAAGGAGACCGCCGACCACAGCCTGCCCTACGTGATCGCAGCGGCGATCGTCGACCGGCAGGTCACGCCGGCGCAGTTCGAGCCGGACAAGATCATGGACCCGCGAATCCGTGCCCAACTCGAGAAGGTGGAGGTGACCGCCGACCCCGACATCGAGGCGGTGTTCCCCGAGCTGCAGCGCGTCATTGTCACCATCACCACGAGCGGCGGTGATGAACTGAGCGCGCAGCTCGACTACCCGAAGGGCGATCCACGCAACCCGCTCACCGACCAGGAGATCGAGGAGAAGTTCGATGCGCTGGCCGCGCCGGTCCTCTCCGACGGTGCCCGGACACGAATCAAGGACGCTGTCTGGAAGCTCGACAAGCTCGACTCGGTGACGGCGCTGATGGAAATGTGCAAGGCGGACATCCAGTAGCCGGTGGCCGGTGGACGGCCACTGCACGATCGCACTGGCTACCGGCCACCGGTCACTGGCCACCTTCCGCAACAGAACGGGACAGGTTAACGCAGTATGGCTCAGACTATCGTAGAGAAGATTGCTCAAGAGCACCTAACCGAGGGCCCCGACCGCCCGCTTCGCGCGGGCGACGTGGTCTCGCTGCGGCCGCGGCACGTGATGACCCACGACAACACCGCGGCGGTAATGAAGAAGTTCCAGGCGATCGGCGCGTCCAAGATCCACGACCCGCGCCAGCCGGTCTTCACTCTCGACCACGACATTCAAAACAAGTCGGACGCCAATCTAGCCAAGTACCGAGATATCGAGGCGTTCGCGCGCGACCAGGGCGTTGACTTCTACCCTGCCGGGACCGGGATCGGCCATCAGATAATGGTCGCCCAGGGCTACGTGACGCCGGGTTCGCTGGTCGTGGCATCCGACTCGCATTCCAACATGTACGGAGCGCTGGGCGCGCTCGGCACACCGGTCGTCCGCACCGATGCCGCGGCGATCTGGTGCACCGGCGAGTTCTGGTGGCAGATCCCGCGTACCGTCCAGGTCGTTCTGACCGGCGAGCTCCGCGACGGCGCCACCGGCAAGGACGTGATCGTCACCCTCTGCGGCCTCTACAACCAGGGCGAGGTCCTCAACGCGGCCGTGGAGTTCGGCGGGCCCGGTGTGGCGACGCTCAGCATGGACGAGCGGTTGGCCATCGCCAACATGACCACCGAGTGGGGAGCGCTGGTCGGTTGGTTCCCGGTGGACGAGGTGACAATCGAGTACCTGCGCACGCGTAAGGCGACTCTCGCGGCGGCCGGCCTCGAGCGTTTCAGCGACGCCGAGCTCGCCTCGTGGTCCAGTGAGCCGCCGGCCCCCGACGCCGACGCTTCCTACGCCGCCCGCATCGAGCTCGACCTCGGCGATGTGAGCCCTCACGTCTCAGGCCCCGACAGCGTCCAAGTCATGCGCTCCGTCGCCGACATCGAGCGCGACCAGGTCGCCATCCAGAAGGCCTACCTGGTTTCCTGCGTGAACAGCCGTCTGGAGGACATCGAAGCGGCCGCCGCGATTCTGCGTGGCAAGAAAGTCGCGAAGGGCGTCGACCTCTACGTCGCCGCCGCCAGCGCCGAGGTCCAGAGCGACGCCGAAGCCAGCGGCGCCTGGGGCGCACTCCTCGAGGCCGGCGCACACCCCCTGCCACCCGGCTGCGGACCCTGCATCGGTCTGGGCGCCGGGCTGCTCGAGCCCGGCGAGGTCGGCATCTCGGCCACCAACCGCAACTTCAAGGGCCGCATGGGATCGCGGGAAGCGCAGGCCTATCTGGCCAGCCCGGAGGTCGTCGCCGCCTCAGCCGTCGCAGGCCACATAGCCGGCCCACGACCTTCCGACGGTCGTGTTCCGGCGAAGAGCTTCACCACCCTCGAGGGCGGCGCCGAACCGCTACAGGAGACCATAGCCATCCAGCCGGGCTTCCCGGAGAAGATCGAGGGTCGCCTCGTCTTCCTGCCCCAGGACAACCTGAACACCGACGGCATCTACGGTAAGGACTACACCTACAAGGACCTCAGCCGCGAGGAGATGGCCCAGGTCGTGATGGAGAACTACGACCCCACCTTCCGCGGCAAGGTCCAACCGGGAGACGTTCTGGTCGGCGGTTACAATTTCGGCACCGGCTCGAGTCGCGAGCAGGCCGCTACGGCGCTGCAGGCCGCCGGAATCCCCCTGGTCATCGCCGGCAGCTTCTCACAGACCTATCTGCGCAACGCGTTCAACAACGGCTTCATATGCATCGAATGCCCCAGCCTGGTCGAGCGCCTGAGGGCCCAGCACACCGAAAGAATCGACGCCGGCGATCTCACGATCGTCCCCGGTGATCTCTTGGAAATCGATTTCTCGACCGGCCGCGCGACGGCGCGCGGCGAGGAGTTCCGCTTCCCACCGCTGGGCAGCGTGCCGCAGTCGCTGGTCGTGGCGGCAGGGATCGAGAACCTGGTGAGGGAGAGGCTTGGTCTGGCAGATCAGTAGACGGTAGCCAGTAGCCGGTGACCGGTAACTGGGAATTTACTGGCTACCGGCCACTGGCTACTGACCACGTTCCTACGGATTGACGAACTAGAACGAAGAACCAGAGGCAGAACATGGCACGATACACAATAGTAGAAATGCCCGGCGACGGGATAGGCAAGACGGTGTTACCCGAAGCGATCCGCGTGCTGGACGCTCTCGGGTTCGATGCCGACTACGTTCACGCAGACATCGGGTGGGATTGCTGGATCAACGATGGCAACCCGCTGCCCCAGGAAACCCTAGATCTGCTGAAGCAGCATAAGCTGGGGCTCTTCGGCGCGATTACATCGAAGCCGAAGAAGGAGGCGGCTAAGGAGCTGCGCCCCGAGCTCCAAGACAAGGGATATGTCTATTACAGCCCGATCGTCGGGCTGCGGCAGAAGTTCAACCTGGATGTTTGCATCAGGCCCTGCCGGTCGTTTCCTGGTAACCCGCTCAACTTCGTTCGCCAGAAGGCGGGCGGCGGATTCGAGGAACCGAAGGTCGATGCGGTCATCTTCCGACAGAATACCGAGGGTCTGTACGCCGGCATCGAGTGGACGAACCCACCCGAGCAGGTACGGTTGGCTCTGGCGACGCACCCGAAGTTCAAGGCGTTCGAGAGCGTTCCCAGCGAGGAGATCGCCATCTCGACGCGCGTCTTCACGCGAAATGCCTGTCGACGGATCAACGAAGCCGCCTTCAAGTATGCGAAGAAGCACGGCTACCCGTCGGTGACGATCTGCGAGAAGCCGAACGTGCTGCGTGAGACGTCCGGCATGATGGAGGAAGTGGCGAAGGAGGTCCACGCCGACTACCCCGACATCCAGCTCTGGTCGACCAACATCGACGCGCAGATGATGTGGCTGACCAAGAACCCGGAGGACTACGGGGTGATCGTCGCCGGCAACATGTTCGGCGACATCGTCTCGGACGCCTTCGCCGGGCTGGTGGGCGGCCTCGGCTTCGCCTGCTCGGCCAATATCGGTGATGAAGTGGCGGTCTTCGAGCCGACTCACGGTTCGGCGCCGAAATACGCTTTGCTCGACCCGCCGATCGTGAACCCGCTCGCCATGATCCTGAGTGCCGCCATGATGCTCGACCACATCGGTGATACCGACAAAGCGGACGCGATACGTAACGCCATCGCGGCGGTGGTCGAAGAGGGAACGGTCCGCAGCTATGACATGATGCGGATTGCGGGCGGTCCCGAGGCGATCGCCAAGGGCGCAGCGTCAACCACGCAAGTCACCGACGCGATCATAGCTCGGCTGGGCTGAGGAGGAGCGCATTATGTCAGCTGGCACTGGACACGGCGCGGCGGGCCCGACAGGAGACGACGTACGCTCCGACCTGCACGTCGAGATCGAGCTGGCCGACAAAGGCGGACTGCAGATAAAGCTCGATTCCAGGGTCGCTGCGCTCTACGGCGATTCGATTCACGAGACCGCTGAGCGCGTGCTGGCCGCACTCAGCGTCAAACACGCCCGCGTCGCGATCGACGACAAAGGTGGTCTCCCTTTCACCATCGCTGCGCGTGTGGAGGCCGCGGCGCGCCGGGCCGGGGCCAAAGGCAAGGGCGACCCACGGCCCGAGCGGACGGTAACTCGCGAAGCGCCGACCGAGCGCGACAGACTGCGACGCTCACGACTTTACCTGCCAGGCAACCAGCCCAAGCTGATGATCAACGCCGGGCTCCACCGCCCGGACGGGATCATTCTCGATCTGGAGGACTCAGTCCATCCCGACGACAAGGACGCCGCGCGCCTCATCGTGCGCAACGCGCTCCGTTCGATCGACTTCGGCGGGGCGGAGCGCATGGTGCGCATCAATCAACTGCCGCTGGGCTTCGAGGACTTGAAAGCCATAGTCCCCGAGGGGCCGGACCTAGTCCTCATACCGAAGGTCGAGGAGGCTGAACAGGTAGAGGAGGTGGCCGAGCGAATCGAAGGGCTGCGCGCCAAGGAGGGCGACAGCCACTCGATCTGGCTCATGCCGATCCTCGAGTCCGCGTTAGGGATCGAGAACGCGTTCGCCATCGCCAAGGCAGCAGATACCGTAGTGGCGCTGACCATCGGGCTCGAGGATTACACCGCCGACCTGGGAGTCGTGAAAACGAAGCAGGGCGACGAGTCGCTCTACGCCCGCACGCGCCTCGTCAATGCCGCGCGTGGCGCTGGCATCCAAGCGATCGACTCGGTTTACGGCGACGTGGGAGACATGGACGGCCTAGCGGCTTGGGCGCGGCGCTCCCGGGCGCTGGGTTTCGAAGGCATGGGCTGTATCCATCCGCGGCAGATCGAACCGATCCACGATGCTTTCGCGCCCTCTGGCGACGAGATCGAGAAGGCGCGGAAGGTTGTCTCCGCCTTCGAAGAAGCTCAAGCCGCAGGACTCGGTGTCGTTCGACTGGGTACCAAGATGATCGATCCGCCCGTGGTACTGCGGGCACAGCGTCTGGTTGACAACGCGCGACGAATGGGCCTGATCCCGGAGGAGGAATCGTGAGCCGGCGTGCGGTTGGCACTGACTTCGTGGTCAACGCGGTAGGGCGGCGCGTGCCCACCGTGGTCAATGGTAGGGAACAGGTGGCCTTCGCCGGCGTCGGCGCCTACGAGCCGCAGGGTACCAAGCAGGCGCCGCCGATCCGATCGTGTCGCGACTACCCCGCCGACGGCGACAAGCGTGTTCCAGACATCAAGACGGCACTCAAGAAGTGTGGCCTCCGCGACGGGATGACGATCTCCACGCACCATCACCTGCGGAACGGTGACGCGGTAGCCCTGATGGCGCTCAATGCCGCCGCCGACCTCGGAACCAGGGACCTAATGTGGTTCCCCAGCGCTTCGTTCCCCTGCCACGCACCGGTCATCGACCTGATGGACCGGGGCGTCGTCCACCACATCGAGGGCAGCATGAACGGCCCGCTGGGCGAGTACTGCTCCCACGGCAAGATGCGGGGTATGGGCGTGCTGCGCTCGCACGGCGGCCGCTGGCAGGCGATCCAGGACGGCGAGGTGCCCATCGACATCGCGGTGATCGCAGCGCCCACCGCGGACCCGTTCGGCAACGCCGATGGCTCGCACGGACCCTCCGCCTGCGGCTCTCTCGGCTTCGCCCTTGCTGACTCGATCTATGCCGATCATGTGATCGTCGTCACCGACAACCTGGTCCCCTTCCCCTGCATCCCCTGGCAGATCCAGGGCAACAACGTCGACTACGTCGTGGAGGTCGACTCGATCGGCGACCCGGCGAAGATCGTCTCGGGCACCACCCAGATCACCAAGAGCCCCGACCGGCTGATGATCGCCGAGTACGTTGCCCGCTTCCTGCGCGACACCGGCATCATGCGGGACGGCTTTTCCTTTCAGGCGGGCGCCGGTGGCATAGCGCTGGCCTTCGTCGGCTTCTTAAAGGAGCTCATGAAAGAGGCTGGGGTGAAGGCCCGCTTCGTTCGTGGCGGCTCGACCCAGTACCTGGTCGACCTGATGAGAGAAGGCCTGACCGACTTCATCCTCGACGGCCAGACGTTCGATCTGGCCGCCGTGGAGTCGATTGCTTCGGACCCCAGGCACATTGCCACCTCACCGTTCACTTCCTACAACTACCACGGGAAAGGCAACTTCGCATCGATGGTCGATGCCGTCGTGCTGGGCGCGACCGAAGTCGACGTCAACTTCAACGCCAACGTGAACACCCACTCCGATGGCGTGCTGCTGCACGGAATCGGCGGCTGGCAGAACTGCCTGTCCTCCCGCTGCACGATCCTCGCTCTGCCTTCCTTCCGCGACCGGATCCCGGTGCTCGTGGACGAGGTCACCACCGTGACGGGACCCGGCGAGCTCATCGACGTCGTGGTCACCGAACGTGGCATAGCCATCAACCCACTCCGCAGCGACCTCTTGGACAGCGTGAAGGGTTCGGATCTTCCCATAAGGCCCATCAAAGAGATCAAGGACGAAGTCGAGCGCATCATGGGGGGTCCGCCGGCGGAGGCGCGGATCACCGATAGGCCGGTCGCCGTGATCAAGTGGGTCGACGGCACCGTGCTCGACACCGTCTGGCAAATCGAGACCGCTAGCCCGTAGTCGGCGGGCCGGTCGCATGGACACCGACAGAATAGAGCAGATCGTCGAAGCGGCCCGGGCGGACGGACGCGACGTGCTGCTCGAGAATGAAGGGCTGCAACTCCTCGCTGCGACGGGAATCGCGACACCCGAGTACGCGGTAGTCGAGCATGCCGGCGCCCTAGCCTCCCTGGACCTCGCCGTCTTCTCAAGTGACAGAGTCGTCCTCAAAGTGCTCGCCCCCGAGATCCTGCACAAAAGCGATTTGGGCGGTGTCCGCGTCGTGCCTAGCGACAAGGACGCTCTGGACGCAGCCATCCGAGAGATGGACGAGCGGCTCCGGGAATACGACGTCCGCGGATTCCTGCTGGTGGAGCACGTAGCCTATGATCCGTCGCTGGGCGGTGAATTGCTGCTGGGTATCCGCTGGACCGACGATTTCGGGCCGGTGGTGACGTGCGGCGCCGGCGGCGTTCACGCAGAGTTCCTAGCCGATGCCCTGGTACCGGGAAGCGAGATCGCCATCACCACACCCCACGGTCTCGATGCTGCTGCGGCTGAGAAACTCCTGCGCAGCCTGGCAGTGACGAGGCTCATCACCACTGAGTCGCGTGGCCAGGCGGCTCGCCTCGAGCCAAGTCGTNNAGTTCGCACAACTCGCCCGCGAGTTGTCGCCGCGCTACATAGGTGAGATCGAGATCAACCCGCTGGTGGTCGCCGGCGACCGACTGCTACCCCTGGATGTTCTGGTGAGATGTGGGACTGACACCGAGGTGTCCTCCGCCGCCCGCCCGCTGCACAAGATCAAGAACCTGCTGGAGCCGAGCTCGATCGCCATCGTCGGCGTCTCCGAGCGGATGAACCCCGGCCGCCTCATTCTCGACAACCTGATCCGAGGTGGGTTCGATCGAGCATGCATCCATCTGGTGAAGCCGGGCTCGGAGACGATAGACGGCTGCCGGTGCTATCCCGATCTCGATTCTCTACCGGGTCGCGTGGATCTGCTCATCCTGGCGGTCGCCGCCCCGCAACTCCCAGAGCTTCTTACTACCATCGTCGAGCACGAGAAGGCGGAGACCATCATCCTGATACCGGGAGGGCTGGAAGAGAAGCAAGGCAGCGAGGAGGTCGTCGCGCGCGCAGGGGCGGTTCTTGAACGCGCCCGCGCTAGCGACTGGGGTGGGCCGGCAGTTAATGGCGGCAACTCGATGGGGATCCGCTCCCGGCCGGGCGGCTACGACGCGACATTCATCCCCGACTATAAGTTCCGCAGCGCATCGGTTGGCGCTCACCCCATCGCGTTCATCTCACAGAGTGGTGCTTTCTTCGTCGCGAAGGGCGGCAAACTGGGCCTCGACCCCAGGTACGCCATCTCGATCGGAAACCAGATGGACCTGACGATCGGCGACTACCTCACCTACCTGAAGGACGACGACGAGCTCGAGATATTTGCCCTGTACGTCGAGGGGTTCAAACAGCTGGACGGACTCAGGTTCATCGAAGCGGCTAGGCAGATTACGGCCAGAGGCAAGGCGGTCATCTTATACCGTGGCGGCCGCACCGCGGCCGGCGCAGCCGCATCCGCCAGCCATACGGCGGCCATCGCCGGTGACTACGTAGTGAACCGTGAGCTCGCCAGACAGGCGGGCGTGCTAGTCTGCGAGACCACCGCAGATTTCGAGGACATGGTCAAGCTCTTCGCGCTGCTGGGCGCGGCACCCATCAGCGGTAGGCGACTGGGCGCGGTCTCCAACGCGGGTTTCGAGTGCGTGTCCATCTCCGATCACCTCGGTGATCTCGAACTGGCCGAACTCACGGAGCGGACTCGATCGGGATTGCTCTCACTCCTGGAGGCGTGCCGGGTCGACGAGGTCGTCGACATCCGCAACCCCGTCGACCTCACGCCGATAATGCCCGATGCTCCCTTCGTGGAGGGCTGTCACCTCGTCCTGGAAGACGAGAACGTCGACCTGGGCCTCGTGGGGTGCGTACCGCTGACCGCAGCGCTGCAGACCCTGGCGCCCGCCGATAGCCATGGGGAGGATGTATACGCGGACGAGTCCGTGGCGCGCCGGCTGGTGAAGCTCAAAGGCCGCGTGCAGGTGCCCTGGGTGGCAGTCGTCGACGGCGGGCCGCTTTTCGACCCCATGGCCCGGATCCTCGAGGGGGGTGGGATCCCCACCTTCAGAACCGCCGACCGTGCCGTGCGTTTGTTAAGTAGGTTTTGGAGTGCTAAACTAGGGCAGTAACCTGCCCCGACCCTGATGACGCAGTCTCTGCGCCCCGCACGAGGGAAAAACCCCATGACGAAGGCACACCAAATGTACCCTAAGGCCAGAATACCCTACGGCACATGGGGAAGCAGCTACTTCCCCGCCTGGCAGACCTCCGCCCTGGCCGAGGTCAATATCGGCCAGTTCGCCGGCGAATCGATGGGCCGCATCCTGGGCCTGCGCAACGTGCCCAAGAGCGAGCTCGAGTACCTGATCATCGGCTCGACGATTCCCTGGCACTGGAAGTTCTGGAACGCGCCGCTGGTGGCGAGCTGCATGGGGCATCGCATCCCCGGCTACCACATGGAGCAGGCCTGCGCCACGGGGCTCCAGGCGGCCCTGCTGGCTGGGGCAGAGGTGGATTCCGGTTCCAACGACGTGGTCGGCGTCCTGACGTTCGACCGGACAAGCGACTCGCCGGTAGGAGTCTTCCCGGAGCGCCGGGCCCACGAGCGCACGCAAGCGATCGCCGACGTGTGGGACAACTTCGGTTTCGACCCCGCCACCGGGAACGCCATGATCACCGCCGCCGGCATCACGGCGCGCAAGTACAAGTGCGATCGAGCGGAAACCGACGATGTGGCCTTCCTGCGTTATAAGCAGTACTTCGACGCCAAGGAGTCCGGGTTCCTGGACCGGGTCATGGTTCCCCTCGACGTGCTAAACGTCCAGGGCCGCCCGCTGGGCCGTGTCGACGACGATTATGGAGTGCGCATGGTTACGATGGGTGGCCTGCGGGCGATGCGCGAGCTCGATACCTGCGTCACCGGCGGCGGCCAGACTCACGCCTCCGACGGGATGTCGACCCTGCTGGTCACGAGCAAGGAGAAAGCCAAGGAGCTCAGCCCACGACCGGAGATCGACATCCAGTTCGTCGCCAAGACGGAGGCCCGGACCCATCCCAGCCTGATGCCCGAAGCTCCCGCGTTCGCCGTTCAGAAGCTCTTGGACAAGACGGGACTGACCATGGCCGACATGGCCGTGGTCAAGAACCACAATCCGTTCGCCGTCAACGACGTCATCTTCTCGAAGCTGCTCGACTACGACTGGCGCAAGTTGAACAACACCGGCTGCCCGATGGTCTGGGGGCACCCCCAGGGACCGACGCTGACCAGGGTCTTGATAGAAGCGCTGGAAGAAGCGGTCGATCTGGGTGGGGGCCACGTTTTGGTCTTCGGTTGTGCCGCGGGCGACGTCGGTATCGCGTCTGTATTCAAGGTCTCGTAAGGAGATAGGTAAATGTCCAAGGTCATGAGGGAATCGACACTCCAGACGCTCGGGCTGGGGAACGTCATCGACATATTCAAGAACGGACGGACCCCGGCCGATACGGCCGGCCTCGTCGACCAGGTGTTCGGGAACTCCGGTAACCGGGGCTCGCTGGTCATCTCGGGGGCCAACGGCATCGTCGGGGCGGGAAAGACCATGCAGCTCGGCTCGCGGCTCGAGCCGTTCGGCGTGCGGGTCGTGGGACTCGACCTGCCTAGTGCCCCGGACGGGATCGGGCGGCAATACCCGGGCCTGGTGCAGGCCTTCGGCCGCGAGGGCGCCGACCGGATCATGGCGAACATCACCCGGCTGTCGTACGACGGCGCCAGCCTACCGGACGAGCTCGAGAATCTCCGGCCACGCTTCCTCTTGGAGGCGATCCCGGAGATCCTCGAGATCAAGCGCGCCCACTACAAACTGTTCAGGGACGCCTTCCCGGGGATCGAGATCCGATCAGTCACCTCGGGGTTCCCGGCCTCTGAGCTGGGGGTCGGCATCGCTCACCCCGCCTTCCCCCACGAGATCAACAAGGTCTGGGAGATAGTTGAGCCCGAGCCTTCCGCCATCAGCCAGTTGCTCTGGTCGATGGGCCTCATCCCGCTACCCGTCAGCGATAACTGGTCGTTCATCCTCGACGTGCTGTTCTGCGGCGTGACGCTGGCCGGCCTGCGCTACCACGACGCGAGCAACATGCCGTTCTGGAAGATCGACAAGTTCACCCGCAAGCTGCTAGGACCCAACCCTTTCAGGGCCCACGACGCCATCGGGGCAAAGGGAGCCGACTTCTTGACCTGGTCCTGTCTCCACCACCTGAGTGAGACATACGGTGAGCTGTTCAGCCCGACCGCAGTCCTGGAGGAGCGCAAGGAGACGGGCCAGACCTGGTATCCACCCAATCATTTCCGTCCGCTGGTCGACTGGTCGCTGGACGCCGAGGCGGATAAAGAGTTTCGGACCTGGATCCTCGGCCCGATGTTTCAGATGACCAGCCTGATGCTCCACGAGCAGCGCGGCCACCTGTCGCACCTCAACGCCATCGGCGAGCTGTGCGCCCAGTTCCGCCGCGGCATCCTGGCGGTGATCCGCGATCTGGGCCCCGACTCCGTGATCGCCACGGTGGAGGACTATCACCGGCTCTACCCCGATGCGAAGACCGGGAAGAGTTGGTACCCCGCCGTCTTCGAGGCCATAGAAACACCGGAGTGGCAACAGCTCTACGTCAACGCCGAGCACGACGGCACGGTCGGTGTGATCACCATCAACCGGGAGACCTACAACTGGGATGTCGATCACGAACTGAACCGGGCCATCGACTGGCTGAAGGCCGAAGGGATCGACCGAGTGATCGTCACCGGCGACTTCCACATCTCGACGCAGATGATCGGCGCCGATACGAGCGACTTCTTCTCGGCGCTGGAAAACTTCGAGGACGGCTACCGCATCACCAGCGGCTGGCCCGCAACCGCCCGCCGCCTCAACGACGAGTTCGCCGTCTCCGTCGGCTTCGTCAACGGCAAGCGCTGCCTCGGCGGCATGCTCGAGCTGCTCATGCACTGCCACTACCTGGTCGCCGTCGATGACGCGCAGCTCGGCTGGCCGGAAGTCACCCTGCCGGTCGTCCCCGGAATGGAAGCCTGTCACTGGCCGTTCAGGAAGGCGAATCCGGATCACTGGCCCAGGCTGCAAGGTCTGCTGCTCACCGGACGACCGGCCCGGGCCAGCGACGCGCTGGGCTGGCTGGTCGACTATGCCGGGCCGCTCGACCAGGCCATCCAGACCGCCTGGAAAGTGGCGGCCGGTGACGATCACGGCCTGCAGCAAAGGCCCGTGGAGGCGGGCGCGCTGAAAGACATACCGACCGAGTTGCGCGACCTGCCGACCGCGGACTCCCCAGCCATGGAGACGGCTCGCGGCGCGATCATCGAGTGCGTGCAGCAGACGTGCGCTCTGCCCCTCGCCGAGGCACTCGAAGTGCAGGCGAAACGCTCTGCCGACTTCCTGGCCTCCGCAACGTGCCGTGAAGGACAGGTCGGGGCCGAGTACACGCGGACGATGTCCGTCTGAGGCCGTACCCCCAGAGGCTCGATCGCGCCTCGCACCGGCGCGGCCGGTGTGCGGCTGATCGTATACCCCTTTCCGGAGAAGGGCGGTCAAGATGCCTTTCGAATACACCAGGGCCCAGCAGATGATCGAGATCAACGAGGAGCTGTGCAAAGGCTGCGATATCTGCATCGACTTCTGCCCCCTGGAGGTGCTGGCCATCTCCGAGATCATCAATAGAAAGGGCTACTACCCCCCGAAGGTGGTGGACGAGGAGAAGTGCATCGGCTGCAGGCTGTGTGAGCTCGTCTGTCCGGAGTTCGCCATCACGATATGCAACGAATGATGACTCAGAGGCAGTCCCGTCTGAGCGGATTCGATGACCGTACCCTCTTCCTGCTTGGGGACGAGGCGGCCGCCTACGGCGCCCTCTACGCCGGCTGCGATTTCTTCGCCGGCTATCCTATCACCCCGGCATCCGAGATCGCCGAGGTCATGTCTCGTGAGCTGCCACGTGTGGACGGGTACTATGTGCAGATGGAGGATGAGATCGCTTCGCTCTCGGCTGTCATCGGCGCCGTCTGGGCCGGAGCCAAAGCGATGACCGCTACTTCGGGCCCGGGCTTCTCGCTCATGCAAGAGAACATCGGCTACGCGATCATGACCGAGACGCCGTGCGTCATCATCGACGTACAGCGCTCCGGCCCCTCCACCGGGCAGGCGACCAAGCCGGCGCAGGGAGATGTCCTGCAAGCGCGCTGGGGCACTCACGGTGATCACGAGATCATCGCCCTGGCGCCTTCCTCGGTGCAGGAATGCTTCGAGCTCACGGTCGATTCGTTCAACCTCGCCGAGAAGTACCGTATCCCGGTTATCCTGCTGATGGACGGCGAGATCGGCCATCTGCGGGAGAGCATCACGTTCCCGGACTTCGACAACGTCGCCCGCGAAGAGAGGAGACTCGCGGAACGGGACACCGATTCCTTCGGCGGCGAGGATGTCCCGCCCATGTCGCACTTCGGCGAGGGACGCTTCATCCACGTCACCGGTTCCACTCACAAGGCGTCGGGGATGCGAGACGTCTCTACACAAGCCGTCCACGAAGATCTGGTGACCCGGCTATGTCGAAAGATCTCCGACGCCCGGGCGCGAATCATCAGCGTGGAAGAGGATTTCGTCGATGGGGCAAAGATCGGTGTCCTCGCCTATGGGGCCACCGCCCGCCCTGCGCGCGGTGCGGTGCTCGAGGCTCGCAGCGCGGGCTGCGCGGTCGACTTCCTGCGCCTCATCACGATCTGGCCCTTCCCGGAGGAGGCCGTGAAGCAGCTGGCCGAACGGGTCGATATAATCTTGGTGCCGGAGATGAACCTCGGTCAGCTTGCCCGGGAGGTGGAGCGCTTCGCCCCGGTTCCTGTCGTTCCCGTCTCCAAGATCGGCGGCGTCGCGCACACGATCGACGAGATCCTCGAGACGATTCTTGCCAGCAGCCCCGATCTCGGGTCCCCGGTGGGTTAGTGTCGATGAACGATGATGCCGGCATCCCCGGGCCAGAGAGGCAACTCAAGCCGCACCGGCTACTGAAGTTTCTCCGCCAGGAGATCCTTCCCACCGCCTTCTGTCCCGGCTGCGGTTGCGGAACGGTGCTCAACAGTTTCGCCCAGGCTGTTGAGGAGCTGAGCATCGATCCCAAGGACATGGTCTTCGTAACCGGAATCGGATGCTCTTCCTGGATCCCGAGCCCCTACTTCAAGGGAGACACGCTCCACACGACCCACGGAAGGCCCATCGCCTTCGCTACCGGGGTGAAGATCATGCGTCCCGACCTCAAGGTGGTGGTCATCGCGGGTGACGGGGACATCGCGGGCATCGGGGGCAACCACCTGGTTCACGCGGCGCGGCGCAACATCGACATGACTGTCCTCATGGTCAACAACTGGAACTACGGCATGACCGGTGGTCAGGTCTCGCCGGCGACTCCCTTCGGCGTGCCTACGACGACGACTCCGTATGACAACGTGGAGCACCCACTGGAAGCCGCCGAGTTAGTGGCCGCCGCCGGGGCGAACTACGTCTCGCGTTGGACCACCTACCATGTCTTTCCGCTCATGGAATCGATCCAGAAAGCGCTCGAGATCGAAGGCTTCTCCTTCATCGAGATCCTCTCTCAGTGCCCCGTCAGCTACGGGAAGATGGTGGACATGCGGAGGGCCTCCGATTTCCTGAAGTTTTACCGTGACCAGTCGGTGAGGGTCCACAAGGCCCAGGAGATGAGCGCCGAAGAGCTCGAGGGGAAGATCGTCGTAGGCAAGCTGGTCGAGCGACAGCGCAGTGAATTCGTAGCATCCCTGAGACGGATCAACGAACGATTCCGAGAGGGATGATCGGATGACGAGGCGATGAACATCAGGTTCAGCGGCTTCGGCGGACAGGGCATAGTCCTCTCCGGCTACATCTACGGGGTGGCGGCTGTGTTCGACGGCAAGAAAGCTCTACAGACCCAGTCTTACGGGAGCGAGTCACGGGGAGGCGGCTGTCGAAGCGACGTTATCATATCCGAGGACGAGATATTCGAGTTGGCTCCTCCTAGCCTCGATGTACTGGTCGCTTTGTCGCAGGCGGCTTACGACACATACCTTCCGGCACTCAAGGAGAATGGGACCCTGATCCTCGAAGACGACCTCGTGGACACGGGAAACGGTTCTGGTCACCGCACGTTCCGAATCAAGGCGACCGACATCGCCCACAAGAAGTTCGGGCGGAAGATCATGGCCAACATGGTTATGTTGGGCTTCATCTGCGCCATCATGGAGGCCGTGTCCAGGGAGAGTCTCGAGCGGGCGATTATGGACAATGTACCCAAGGGCACAGAGACTGCTAACCAGCAGGCCTTCGAGGAAGGATACCGCATAGGAAGGGGCGAAGCTCGGTGAGGAAGGAGATCCAGCTGGCAGGATTCGGCGGTCAGGGGATCGTGCTCTCCGGCCTCATTCTCGGGGAAGCGGCGATACTGGACGGGATGAACGCCGTTCAGACCCAGTCCTACGGCCCGGAGTCGCGAGGTGGGGCGGCCCGCTCGGACGTCATCATCTCCGATTCTCCCATCGACTATCCGAAGGTCGTCTCCCCCGATGTGTTGGTCGTGCTCTCGCAACCCGCCTATGACAAGTACCGGGGTGAGGTCGGCAAGAAGGCGATGCTGATCATCGACAGCGACCTGGTGGAGAGCGACGAGTCCGCCCTCTGCGTTCCGTTCTCGAGGCTTGCCGATGAATTGGGACGCCGCATCGTGGCTAACGTCATCATGCTGGGGACGCTGGCAAAGGTCAGCGAATGTGTCACCCGCGACTCGCTGGAGCAGGCCGTGCTAAGGAACATCCCCAAGGGGACCGAGGAACTGAATCTGAAGGCGCTGGACGCTGGGTTCCGGAGCGCTTGATGGAGAAGCAGCAATACGACGCCACCCGCAAGCTACTCGGCGAGAGTCCGGCCTTCGTCCAGGGCGATGTCGCCTGCGCCTACGGTGCCGTACTCGCCGGCTGCCGCTTCTTCGCCGGTTACCCCATCACACCCGCCACCGAAACGGCAGAGGCGATGGCATCACTCATGCCCGGCTGCGGAGGGACCTACATCCAGATGGAAGACGAGATCGCCTCGATCGCCGCGGTCATTGGAGCTTCGTGGACCGGGGAGAAGGCGATGACCACCACCTCGGGGCCGGGGTTCTCGCTAATGCAGGAGAACATCGGGTATGCCTGCATGACCGAGACTCCCTGCGTGATAGTCAACGTCCAGCGCTCGGGACCGTCGACCGGCCAGCCGACGGAGCCCGCCCAGGGTGACATGATGCAGGCCCGCTGGGGCTCGCACGGCGACTACGAGATCATCGCCCTCGTGCCGAACTCCGTCCAGGAATGCCTCGACCTCGTTATCGAGGCGTTCAATCTGGCAGAGCGCTTCCGCGTCCCGGTTATCGTGCTCACCGACGGAGAGGTCGGTCACATGCGGGAAAAGACCGTGATCCCCGAGTTCAGCCACCTGAATCTCGTGGAGCGAGAGAGGCCCACGGTCCCTAAGGAGTCGTACGTACCGTTCGGCGGCGGCGAGGCGGCGGTGCCCCCCATGGGGTTCTTCGGACTCGGTTACCGGACCTACGTGACCGGCTTGACCCACACCGAGAAGGGGCTCCCCGCTACGAGTAGCGCCGAGGAGCACACCAAGCTCGTCAGCCGCCTGTGTGAGAAAATCCGCCAGGCGAGCGATTCGCTGGTCAGGGTCGAAGAACGCTACCTGGACGATGCCGAGTTCGCCGTGGTCAGCTACGGCATCACATCGCGGGTGGCTCTCAACGCGGTACGCCGGCTCCGGAAACGGAAGAAGAAAATCGGTTATCTTCGGCTCGTCGGCCTCTGGCCCTTCCCCGAGGAACGCCTCTTCAGGCTCGGCAAACAGGTCGAGGGAATCCTGGTGCCGGAGATGAACCTGGGACAGGTCTACCATCCGCTCCGCGAGGCGGTGGCCGGCAAGTGCCGGGTCGCGCACCTACCCAAGATCGGGGGCGAGATCCACACGCCGGCCGAGATCGTGGGAGCCGTCGAGAAGTTATTAGAGGACTGAGGGAGGTAGGGACCGCATCATGTTCAACAAGGCGGAGCGCATCAGGGAGTATCTCCGGTCGGAGATGCTTCCCTCCATCTTCTGCAGCGGCTGCGGCAACGGTAATGTCCTCAACTACACGCTCCGCGCCATCGACGAGCTCCGCATCGACATCGACAAGGTGGTCTTCATCTCCGGGATCGGCTGTTCCTCCCGGCTACCGGGCTACATCGACGCCGACGGCCTGCACACGACCCACGGACGCGCCATCGCCTTCGCTACCGGTGTGAAGACGGCGAACCCCGACCTCACCGTTATCATCTTTACCGGCGATGGTGACTGCGCGGGCATCGGCGGCAACCACCTTATCCACGCCGCGCGCAGGAACGTCGACCTCACAGTCATCGAGATGAACAACTACAACTATGGGATGACGGGCGGTCAGCTTTCCCCCACCACACCGGTCGAGGGCCGAACCACCACCTCGCCATTTGGTAACCTCGAGGAGCCTTTCGATCTGGCGGCCCTCGTGGTCGGCGCCGGCGCACCATTCGTCGCCCGCTGGCCAGTAGGCTATCCCTATGAGACGGTCGAAACGATCAAGCGAGGTATCGAGAAGAAGGGCTTCTCCTTCATCGAGATCTTGACCCCCTGCCCCACCGGCTACAGCCCCGAGAGCGGCCTCAAGGGCAACCGCCAGATCTGGGAGTGGTACAAGCGAAACACGCTACTGGCCAGCAAGTACAGACAGCTCTCGGACGAGGAGCGGGCCGCCGAGGATCGGATGCTCATCGGGGTCCTCCAGGACGTGGAGAAAAGGGAATTCACCGAGGAGTGGGCAAGGCTCGTGGCGCAGTTCGCGGCAAACCATGAGTAGACTCTCGCACCTGACCCGACCCTTCAGCGGACCGTGGGGCTGGCTCGTCCTGGCCGTCGCCCTGCAGTTCGTCGCAAACGGCCGCTGGATCATACCACAGGCGACGTGGCTGGCACCGATCGCGTGGTTGGTCTACCTGGAGCGGTCGCGCACCCTGCGCGCACTGGCGGTGGCGTTCGCACTCTTCGTGCTGGTGCAGTTCGTTGTCTGGCGTCCGATCATTCCGGCCCCGGGACTTCTGTATTACTTGATCGCCGGCGTCTATGCGATCGTCTACTTCCTGCCCTTCGCGCTGCATCGCACCGTCGCCGCTAGACTCACCGGGTTTGAGGCCACGCTCGTTTTCCCCACGGCCTGGGTGGGCATCGAGCTCGTCTTCCATCGCTGGATAACGCCCTACGGCAGCTGGTTCTCTCTCGCGTACACACAGACCGACTTCCTGCCCCTGCTTCAGCTCGCCGCGATCACCGGGGTGGCCGGGATATCGTTCTTGATCACATGGTTAGCGGCGGTCGTCGCCTGGAGCCTCGATCCAGAGCGTACTGGGGACCAGCGTCGGCGCGCCGCGGCTATCTACGGGCTCGCTTTTCTCTGTGTTCTCGTCTTCGGTCAGGTGCGATTGGGCGGCCACGGGTCAGAGGGCGAATCGGTGCGCGTTGCAGGCATCGTCCCGTCACCCGAGCTGATGGCCGAACTGGAGACGGCGCTCGCACCGGTCCGCCGCGGCGAGCCGGTCACCGTTTCGGAACTCGCGACTATCTCATCGATCGCCGAGCGATTGAACGACGACCTCTTCACCCGCACCATTCGTGAGGCGCGTGCGGGTGCGCGGCTGGTGGCGTGGTCTGAGACGGCCGGACGCGTGATGGAGAGCGATGAGACCGTCCTGCTGGACCGTGCGAGCCGGCTCGCCAAGGCCGAAGGGATCGACCTCGTGTTGGCGTATGGGGTTTGGATTCCGGATGGCCAGCCGCCGTTCGAGAACAAGGTCGTCGCCGTCTCCGCGACCGGGGAAATCGCCTGGGAATACCAGAAGGCCAATCCCATCGTTGGTGCCGAGTCGGCCTTCACCGGGGCGGGCGACGGCGTCGTGCGCCGGCTGGAAACGCCGTACGGTGCGGTGGGCGCCGTGATCTGTCACGACCTGGACTTCGCGCCGCTCCTACGGCAGGCGAACCGCGAGGGGATCGGGCTCATCGTGGGGCCCTCGGCCGACTGGCCGGCGATAACGCCGCTGCACGCGAACATGGCGATCCTGCGCTCGATCGAGAGCGGCTTCTCGCTGCTGCGACCGACCAGTACCGGCCGCTCCATCGCGACCGACACGCGCGGCCGAACCCTGGCGTCGATCAACTACGCGGACGATGCGATGATCGCTCACGTCAGGGCCCTGTCCGTACGCACCGTCTACGGGGCGATCGGCGACCTATTCGCCTGGCTGTGCCTGGGGATCTTTATCGTCTTGGTTGGTCTGGCCGTCGTCGAGCGGCGGCGATAGACGCCCTCTCGGGCGACCGCCAGCCTCAGCTACCTAGAACCGCACCCAGCACCGACACACCGGCCCCCCGCGCCGCATCGAGCGCCGCGATGACCTCCTCGTAGATCACTTCGCCGTCCGCCTTGATGAACAGGACCCTGTCGGCGCGGCCCAGGTAGATCTCCCGCAGCGAGGCTTCCAGTTCCTCGTGGGGAATCGGTAGCTTGTTGATGGTGTAGCTTCCGTCCGCATCGATTTCCAGCACGATCGGGGGCGCCTCTGCCGTGGCCTCGCTCGGCTCCTTCCGCGGGATCTGGACGTCGATGGTCCTCCGCAGCATGGGCTGCGCGATCATGAAGATCGCGAGCAGCACGAGTAGCACGTCGATCATCGGCGTCATGTTGATGTCCGACATGTTGGACGGCTTCTTCCCGTTCCCAACTTCGAAAGCCATCTATTATCTCCTCCGATTGTCCATCGATGAGACCTCGCGTTCGCGCCGCGACTCGTCCTCAGGACGTTTGTCCGTAACAGCGCCGACCACCCGGGCGCCGGCCTCCCGCGCCAGACTCATCGCGTCGAGGATCTCTTGGTACTTGAGACCGCGATGCGCCTTGATGAACAGAACCTTATCCCCCGCCCTGCTGGCGAACTCCGCCCGCAACAGCTCGAGCGCATCTTCACGGCGGATGGGCCGCTTGTTCAGGTAGTAATTACCCTCGTGATCGATGCCGAACTCGATACGGTCCTCCCTATCGGTTCGAACTTTCAGATGCTCCCCCTGCGGAACCTCGACCTGAAAACCCGCCACGATTGCCGGTGTGACCACCATGAAGATGATCAGCAGGACCAGCATGACGTCCACCATGGGCGTCACGTTGATCCCGGCCATCGTGTGCGTGCTGCTCAGTGGCGAATGCCGCTTCATGGTACCGACTCCGGTCTAGTACGCGGGCGCGGGCTGGCGCGTCCCGGACGCCTCAAGCCTGTTCGCCGTTTCGCGCCCCTCGACCCCCTCACGCTCCAAGGGACCGGCCAGAAAGTCGACCAGCTCCTCGGCCGCGTAATTGAGCTCCATAGCGATGAACTCGATGCGGTTCGTGAAGTAGTTGTACAGCCACACCGCGGGAATCGCGACGAGCAATCCGATGGCGGTGGCGACGAGCGCCTCGGCGATCCCCGCCGAGATGGCGGCGATGCCTCCGCCCCCGGCCAGCGCCATGCCCGAGAAGGCGTTGACCACACCTACCACCGTACCCAAGAGCCCAACGAACGGGGCCGTCGCGCCGGTCGTCGCCAGCACGCCCAGACCCTGCCGGAGCTGCGCCACCTGCTCGATNNGGTGAATTCGCCGCCTGTGCGACGGAACTTCGAGGACGCGAAGACACGGCGTAGGCTGGCCGCCAGGTAGCTGTCGTCGTATCGCTCGACCAGTTCGCGCGCCAGCACGAAGTCGGCTTTCCGTAGGGCCTCGGTGAACGCCGCCGAGAATTTCAGCGTCGCCTTCTTCGAGCGGCGCAGCTGCAGTCCCTTGCGAATCGCGACCGTGGCCACATAGACCGACATCACCAAGAGGACGAGGATGATGCCTCGGGCGAACCAACCCATCGTTCCCCAAAGCTCCAGCAGCGACATATTCATTTGACCACCCTCCAACAGCTCACTTCACCCGGAACTCGATTGGCATCACGACCCAGGCGGCCACCGGCTGATCACCGTTCAGCGCCGGCTTGAAGCTCATCACCTGCGCGACCTCGAGCGCCGCCTCGTCGAAGCCCGCCCGACCACTCGACTGGCCGATCACGCTCCTGACTACCCGACCTGCCGCGTCGATCTGTATCCTGACGATGACCACTCCGCTCACTCCCGCCCTCTTAAGCATCCGGGGATAGTGGTCGAACATCGCTTCGGCCACCTCCGCCCGGTTGATTAACACCGGCGCGACCGTGTACACGTTTACGGGTGGATAGTCGCCGTTATCGGCACCAGCTTCTGCCTCGGCTCCCAGCGGTCCGCCGCCTCTACCGCCCTCCACACCCTCACCGCTGAAGTCCGACTCGTCAAAGGCCACACCCGAGGATGCCGGTATCTCATCCGGTACCTCCTCAGGCTCGGCTAGCGTCTGAAACCCGCCGACCTCTTCCTGCTCCGGCTCGACGACCACCTCGGGCTCGGGTGCCGGCGGCGCGGTCGTTTGCGACGGAGGCGGCGGTTCCGGCCGGCGAATCGGCGGGGCCGGCGGCGGCTCACGAACTTCCGCGCGGAGCTCTAACAGCGTGATCTGCTCCTCCGGCTCAGCGATCACCTCTTTACCGAAGGCGAGCGTGGCCCACACCGCACCAGCAACGATCACTGCGTGAAAGGCCAGAGAGGTGAGCGTCGCCACGGCAGTCGACTTGCCCGCCCGCGACGTCGTGTTCGCCAGCAGCTCGCCGAACAGTCTTTCCTCGCTTCGCCTGCCTGATTTCATCGTCTTCCGCTCGTCATTCCGCCAGGTCTTCTACCAGAACGTTCGAGTCTGTAATGAGGGTTCCACCAACGGTTTTTCCCGTTTCTTTCCCGCGAAGCTCNNTAGTCGTTTCGCTGAATTGTGGGGGAAGGTCGGACTACATGGAGACGTCCCACTGTACCCGCAACCGCAACTCGTTCCGCTCGCCGAGCCCCGGGAAGTCGTAGGTGAAGTACGTGACATCCGCGGTCAGCTTGTTCAGGTGACCGTTGAAGAACCAGTTGGCCGCCAACGAGAA
>JABAOH010116132.1_pt1 | contig 74575 bp, 69 predicted proteins | sample 7062181 | NCBI WGS metagenome assembly JABAOH01 (sample SAMN14538630, study PRJNA623070) | marine sediment metagenome | biome: marine biome [ENVO:00000428]; feature: marine pelagic biome [ENVO:01000023]; material: deep marine sediment [ENVO:00002113]; isolation source: pool of 5 deep marine... | reverse complement strand
GCGGCAATGACGCGCACTGGCTGAACGGCGGCTTCCAGTGGTTGCTCGACGACCGGCGGCAGATCGACATCAACGCCGGGGCAGGCTTGAACGACGAGGCCGGCGATTACCGGCTCGGCGCCGGATTCTCGATCCTGTTTTAGAGACTCAGGCCGACGGCAATGCGGCAACGTACTCGGCCATTCTCCGCTGCATCGCTTCATCGGGCAGCTCGCCGTAGGCCGCGCCGATGTTGTCGAGCATGTTGGCCGGCTTGCTCGTCGCGGGCGTCACGCAGGTGATGGCCGGGTGCGCGATCACGAACTTGATGAAGAACTTGCCCCAGGTGTCGGCGCCGAATTCCCGCGCCCAGCCGGGCACTTCGCGGCCGCGGACCCGCGCCCAGAGACGCGTCCTGCCGAACGGGACGTAACCCAGTACCGCGATGCCCAGTTCCTGCGCCAGCGGCAGAATCTCCTCCGCCGCCGTTCTGTTGTCCACCGCATAATCGACACCGATGAAGTCGAGCGGATAGTCGCGCATCGCTTTGGCGAGATCCGGATAGCGACGGGTACTCGTCGATGTCGTGCCGATATAGCGCAGGCGGCCGGCTTCCTTGAGTTCCTCGACGATGGGCATCTGCGTTTCCAGATCGGCAAGATTGTGGACCTGCATCAGGTCGATCGGGTCCTTGCCGATATAGTCGAACGAGCGCTCGATCTGTGCCCGCGCCGCCGCCGGATCGGCCGACCCGCCGCCGCGTGGCGCAACGTTGACCTTGGTCGCCCAGAAGAATTCTTCGGTCAGCCCAAGGTCCTGGACGATCTGCCCGGCGACCTCTTCCGATGCGCCATAGCCCGGCGCGGTGTCGAAGACGGTGCCGCCGTTGTCGATCAGGGTCTGCAGGACACTGCGCAGCGCAGTGACGTCTTCACTCTGTGCGACCGAACTAAACGTGGCCGAACTGCCGAGACCAACGACGGGGAGCTCCTCGCCGGTGCCAGGTATCGCCCGTTTGATGATCTCGCCTCTCAACTGGGCCTGCAGCAGGCTGCCGGGCAACGTGCAGGCGGCACCCGCCATCGCCGTGTATTTGAGGTAGTCGCGCCGTGTCAGCATCAGGGTCTCCCGAAAAAATGCCGCAGTCAGTGATCGGCCAAGTCTTATCGACAGGCGATTGGATCGCAAGTTTCCGGCCGGTCACCCGGGTCAAGAATTGTCAGTGAGTGACAGGATCGTGAAATCCAGTGAAGCGCGGCTCACAGCGCGTCGTAAGCCTGCGAGAAAGTATCGCCGTCCGCAAAGCGTCCACTCTCCAATCCACGTCGGAACCATCGCATACGTTGTTCTGACGTTCGGTGCGTAAACGCATGCGGCGTGACCCGTCCGCTCGAACGCGACTGGATCGCGTCGTCGCCGATCCGATTGGCCGCCCGGATGGCCTCTTCGATATCGCCGCGGTCGAGGTATTGCCGGTTGTGGTGTGCCCAGACGCCCGCGAGGAATGCCGCGGAACCGCGTGGTGGTTCAGGGCAGCACGGCAACGAATGCGTCGGCGATCACGCTGTAGCCGGCAACATTGGCATGGATATCCGGGCCGACCGGTGCCGGGTCGCACTGGTAGGTGAAGCTGCAGATGTTGGCGACGCTGACCGGCAGCATGTCATTGGGTTCCGGAAACGACGTCGGCACCATGTTGACGAAATCATCCGATTCGAACGCGGTTGCAACATCGGCGACCGGCATGCCGGCGGCTGCGAACGTGGTATTCAATGTGCCGGTCGCGACAGCCACGGCCTGCGACGAGGCGACGGCGAGCACCTGCCCTTCCGGGCCGTCCAGCCATGACGACAGGTAGGGATTGTAGTAATTCATGCCGACGATCGTGACATTGGCGCCAGCGGCAGTTTGCAGAGCATTCAGCACGGTCGTCAGGTCGTTGCCGATCTGGATCGACACGTCGGTGGCGCAGGTAATGTCGACGGTATCGGTGATGCAGCCGGCATTGCGGAAGTCATTGGCGCCCATGTCGATGGTGACGAGGTGGACCCTGTCACCGTTGTCTGCCAGGAAATCGACCGCTGCATCCAGCTGCGACCCTGCAAGATAGGGACAGTTACCGCCATTGATCATGTCATCCAGCGTTTCCCCCGGACATCCGAGCTTGACCAGGCGCAGCTCCCTTGGCTGCGAACCACCCGCATCGAAATCCGTCCTGATCGCATCGAAGAGCTGATCGGCGTAGCCGTCATCCGTCGGCAACACGGTGCCACTGCCGTTCGGCTGCACGCCGACGGACAATGAAGTCCCCAGCGAAAGGTAGTAGTAGACTTCGGCGTCGTTGCCGATATCGTTGATGTTGTCGACGACCTCGTTGACGGCGTCGCAGGCGCTAGTGGCCAGCGCTGCGATAATGAGTACCAAAGGCCGCAGGCAAGCGTATGCGCTATTACCGGAATCCATGTCTCAACCTCCATGCCGCAACGATCGGACGCCCGGAAGGAGCGAGCGGCCGCTGCGGTATCAGCGTCGGCCTTGCCAGGTCCGCGCTGTTGCCCAATGCTTACCATTATTGGCCGTGAGAACGGGCAAAACCGAGACCGGGATCACAACTGTCGGCAAAAAACGGATAAAAATCAGGGTCTTTGCGTACCAGAAGCATTCGCCATCGGGATTGGAATTCCGGCCGCCTGGCCGGGGCACAGGCGCCGTGCGAGGATCGCCTGGTTTTGGCGGTGCACGAAGCCTGTCGCGGACGACGCTGTCCCGCCGCGGTGCACCGCAGTGTGTTGCCAACCGCTACCCGCTGCGCTCCCTGCGCATAGGTGATATCCATAACTGCTATCAGGAGGTAAATGCCCTGACAATGAAACAGACAGGAGCATAAGTGACTGAGCCTGAGAAAATTACCCACGCGGATGCCCAACTGCGAGCAATCGAAGAACGGTGCCGGGCGCTCGAATCAAAATACGCCGGGGAGCTGTCGGCGGTGCATCCGGAATACCGGGACAGCGCCCTTAATCTCGTGCATTACCTGGCGCTGAGAGAGAGCGATATCCGGGAACTGCAGGAGGAACTCGCAACGCTCGGTCTGTCGTCGCTCGATCGTGCCGAGCGCGATGTGATGGCATCGATACAGGTGGTGCGAAGGGCGCTGGCAGCGATGGCGGGAGCGCCTGCCACGGTGGAGGACTTCGATCCCGGTACGCTCGGGCTCAGGAACCCTCGGGCCGACGCACACAAGCAGGCAATTCTCGGCGCAGCGCCGGATGATCGTGATGTGAGCATTATGGTCACGCTGCCGGGTGGGACCGGCGACGATTATTCGCTCATCAAGGAAATGATACTGGCCGGAATGAGCGTCGCACGAATCAACTGCGCGCACGATGACGTAGACGTGTGGGCGCGGATGATCAGGAACGTTCGCACGGCCAGCCAGGACACCGGCAAGCATTGCCGGGTCGTCATGGACCTGGCCGGACAAAAAATCCGTACCGGCGATCTCCAGGCAGGCCCCAGGGTATTCCACGTCCGTCCGAAACGTGACCCGATGGGACGGACGATTGCTCCCCGGCGCGTCCGCTTCATTCCCGATGACATGGTGTGGCGGGGAACCAAATCCGCCGTCGTGCCGGTTCCCCGTGCTTGCATCGAGTATGCCCACGACGGCGACGAAATCCGCTTCAAGGATGCGCGCGGCAAGAAAAGAAAATTCACGGTCGTCGCAAAGGATGACAAGGGTCTGGTGCTCGAAATCTACCAGGGAGCCTACCTGGCCAGCGGGATGAAACTGCGTCTCGTCCGCAAGGAAGAAGGCGAAAAGCTGACCTATCGTTTCGGCGAACTGCCGATGGTCGAACAGCCGATACTCTTGCGTCCCGGCGACTCGCTGGTGCTGACGCGGGCGGCCATTCCGGGCGCACCGGCCATTGAGAATTCCGACGGCGAGGTCATCGAGCCGGCACACATCTCCTGCCGGCAGCCGGAAGTTTTCGACTATGTCTCGAAGGGCGAGCGGGTCTTGCTGAATGACGGCAAGATCGCCGGGGTTATCGCCTCGGTCCACGCCGACCGGCTCGAAATGAGCGTAGACAAAGCCAAGCCGACGGGCAGTCGCCTGCGCGGTGATCGTGGAATCAACTTTCCCGACAGCGATATCCGCTTGCCCGGCATTACGGCGACGGACAAGGACAACTTGCGGTTTATTGTCGAGCATGCGGACGCCGTGAGCCTGTCGTTCGCCAAGCAAACCGCCGACATCGTCGCGCTTCAGGACGAGCTGTCGGCAATCGGCGGGAAAAATCCTGGTCTCATCATCAAGATCGAAACCAGGACAGCCTTCAAGAACCTGCCGCGATTGCTGCTGACTGCAATGCGCAGTTATCCGATTGCCGTAATGATTGCGAGAGGGGATCTGGCGGTCGAGGCAGGTTGGGAGCGCCTGGCCGAGCTGCAGGAGGAGATTCTCTGGCTGTGCGAAGCGGCCCGGATACCGGTTATCTGGGCAACCCAGGTGCTGGAGCGAACGGCCAAGCGGGGCCAGCCGTCACGCGCCGAGATATCCGATGCCGCGCTGTCACAGCGAGCCGATTGCGTGATGCTGAACAAAGGGCCGCACATCATCGCGGCGATCAGGATGCTCGACAACATCCTGCGCCGTATGCAGGGGCACCAGTACAAGAAGACCCCGCGGATGCGGCGATTGAAATTCTCCGCCGAGTAGCGGCATCAGCGGTCTCCGGGTGAAGGCTCGATGCGCGGCGAATGATGTGGCGGAGAGCGACAGATAGGCGCTGCACGACCGCGCCCGTCGAACAGGAGTATCATCCAGCCCCCTCTGCCGCAAACAATAAAGGGCCCTCCGGGCCCTTTATTGTTTGGCGGTGGGACGAGTCGTCGACGGAACATCCTCCGCCGCCCTGGCGAAGGTTGATCACTGGGTTGCTCGCTCTCGAGTTGGCAAAAAGCCCGCATACTGGTTAAGGTCGATCGCAATACGGAAATCCGGCTGCGCTGCTGCCATGGCGGGTGCCGGTTGCATATGAATTTCAAGGCACGCACTGGGGAATTGACCAATGATCGCTCAATCTGAAACGAATACGCCCGAACCTGTGTTGTTGCGACACGACGAAGGCGGCATCGCCACGCTGACCTTAAACAGGCCAGGGCAATACAATGCGTTGTCCGAGAATCTGTTAGAGCGCCTGCACAGTGAGTTGGACCAAATTGCCCGGGATGAATCCCTGCGTGTCGTGATCATTGCTGCAAGCGGCAAGGCCTTCTGTGCCGGTCACGATCTCAAGGAAATGCGCGCTACCGAAGATCCCGCCGTTCATCAGGCGCTATTCGATCGCTGCGGCCGCATGATGATGCGCATCCACCGGTTGCCACAACCCGTCATCGCCTGCGTGAACGGAATCGCTACTGCAGCCGGCTGTCAGCTTGTTGCAAATTGCGACCTGGTTGTGGCGGCGGAGGATGCCCGGTTTGCCGTCTCGGGCATCAATGTCGGGTTGTTTTGCTCGACACCGGCAGTACCGCTGAGTCGGAGTGTGTTGCAGAAGCAGGCCATGCAAATGCTCCTGACCGGCGACTTTATTTCGGCGCGAGAAGCACAGGAGCGCGGCCTGGTTAACGAGGTTGTCACGGCAGAAGAACTCGATCCCGCCACGCGGGCCCTCGCCGAAAAGATCGCGGCGAAGTCCGCAAATGCGATCAAGCTCGGCAAGGAAATGTTTTACGAGCAACTGCGGATGGATCTGGCCGACGCATACGCCTACGCGAGCGAACGTATGGCCTGCAATATGGATTCTCATGATGCTCGCGAGGGTATCGATGCATTTATCGAGAAACGTTCGCCCGAATGGCAACATCGATAAGCCTCGTCCATGCCAGACTCACCCTACTCGACTGATCTCGACAGGAATGCGGCAAACTATGTACCGCTGTCGCCGCTGACTTTTATCGACCGAGCCGCGTCGGTCTACCCGGAGCGTTGCGCTATCGTCTATGGGGACATCCGGCGGAGCTGGTCCGAAACGTATACACGCTGCCGGCGGCTGGCCGCAGCGCTCCGCAAAAACGGCGTGGCCGCAAATGACACGGTCGCTTTGATGCTGCCCAACGTGCCGGCGATGTATGAAGCGCATTTTGCGATCCCGATGGCGGGGGCCGTCATCCATGCGCTCAACATTCGGCTGGATCCCGGCGCGATTGCGTTTCAGCTCGAGCATGGCGGCGCCAAGGTATTACTTACAGATCCCGAATTCTCAGAAACAGTAAGAGCGGCACTGGAGCAACTCACCGACCCGCCGCTGGTTATCGATGTTACGGATCCCGCTGCCACGCAAGGGCAGCCGATTGGCGACATCGAGTACGAGGCGTTCCTCGCCACGGACGATTCGGACTCCGGCTGGCAACTACCGGGTGACGAGTGGCAAGCCATCGCGCTCGGCTACACATCGGGGACGACCGGCAACCCGAAAGGCGTCGTTACGCATCATCGCGGCGCCTACCTGAACGCCGTCTCCAACATTCTCGCATGGAACATGAATACACATCCGGTCTACCTCTGGACCCTGCCGATGTTTCATTGCAGCGGCTGGTGTTTCCCGTGGACGATCGCGGCCCTTAGCGGCACAAACATCTGTCTGCGCAATGTTACGGATGTATCGATCTTCGACGCGATCAGGCAGGAGGCAGTGACACACATGTGCGGGGCGCCGATTGTGCTCAATCTTATGGCGAACGCCGGCAGGGAACTCCTTCAAGGCATTGAACACCGGGTCAATATCATGACCGCCGCCTCGGCTCCGCCGCCGTCAGTGCTCGAAGCCATGGCTGCGCTGAATTTCGATGTAACGCACGCATACGGGCTGACCGAAGTATACGGTCCCGCAGTGGTTTGCGCCTGGCACGAGGATTGGAATCAGCTACCGATAGCCGAACAAGCCGAACGCAAAGCACGCCAGGGGGTTCGGTACCCGATGCTCGAGGAACTTGTCGTGACGGATCCCGAGACCCTCAAGCCAGTGCCAATGGATGGACAGACGATCGGCGAGATCATGTTTCGCGGCAATATCGTGATGAAAGGCTATCTGAAAAACCCTGCGGCAACCCGAGAAGCGTTTGCCGGCGGCTATTTCCACTCCGGCGACCTTGCGGTTTGTCACCCGGATGGTTACATCGAAATCAAGGACCGCGCCAAGGACGTGATAATTTCTGGCGGCGAAAACATCTCCAGCATCGAGGTGGAGGCCACGCTCTACCGACATCCGGCCGTGCTAGAGGCCGCTGTTACCGCGATGCCGGATGCAAAATGGGGTGAGCGGCCCTGCGCATTCGTGGACCTTCGCGCAAACGCAGGAACGGTGGACGAACAGGAGATTATCGACTTTTGCCGCAGCAATATGGCGCACTTTAAAGCGCCGCAGAAAGTTGTGTTCGGACCCCTACCGAAGACATCGACAGGCAAGATCCGGAAATTCGAATTACGCGAACGAGCCAGGGACCTGTGACCGAAATTCATACTTTGCGGCGAATCCTCACCCAGTACAAACGCGTTGCGGTTGTCGGACTTTCCGCCGACTGGTCAAGGCCCAGCAACTTCGCCGCCAAGTACCTGCTAGAACACGGATTCGACGTCATTCCGGTTAACCCCAGATACGAGGAGATACTCGGGCAAAAGTGCTATCCGGACCTGGTCGACATACCGACACCGGTCGATATCGTCGACCTGTTTCAGCGCCCGGAGCGAATACCACCCTTCGTAGACAGCGCGATCGACATCGGCGCCAAGGTGGTCTGGATGCAGCTGGGCATCGTTCACGAAGAGGCAGCGGCAAAAGCGCGTGCGGGTGGACTCGAAGTAGTTATGGATCGCTGTATAAAGATTGAATACGCCCGTCTGTTCGGCGGCCTCAACACCGCAGGCGTGAATACCGGTGTGATCTCAGCCCGGCGCCCCGTCACGTATAACCGCTAACAGGAGCAAACCATGGCGGACCGAAAATTCGGCATCGAGACCCTGTGTCTGCATGCAGGTCAGATCCCTGACCCCGTCACAGGTGCGCGCGCCGTGCCTATCTACCAGACCACGTCCTATGTCTTCGACGACACAGATCATGCTGCCAGTCTCTTCAACCTGCAGACGTTCGGCAACACCTATGTACGGATGACCAATCCGACCACCGCCGTCTTCGAGGAGCGCATGGCCGCGCTCGAGAATGGCCGGGCAGCGCTGGCCGTGAGTTCGGGCATGGCCGCTCAGATGACTGCAATCCTGACACTGATGCAACAGGGCGATGAGCTGGTGTCAGCGAAAACGCTCTATGGCGGTACCTATTCCCAATTCGATGTGACGTTTCGGAAGATGGGCATCGAAACGACCTTTGTGGATTCGGATGACCCGGAAAACTTCAAGCAGGCAATTACGGACAAGACACGGGCTCTGTATGCGGAGACCATTGGTAACCCGAACAACAACGTCATCGACATGGAAGCTATTGCCGCGATCGCATCCGATGCCGGCATTCCGTTGATCATCGATAATACCTTTGCCACCCCCTATCTATGCCGGCCAATCGATTATGGCGCCGATATCGTGGTGCACTCCGCAACCAAGTTCATCGGTGGACACGGCACAAGCATGGGCGGCGTAATGGTCGAGTCGGGCAAGTTCGACTGGAGCAACGGCAACTTTCCGGCAATGGTTGAACCATCGCCCGGCTACCACGGCATCCGCTTCTACGAAACCTTTGGCGACTTCGGCTTCACGATGAAAGCACGTTGCGAGACGCTGCGTACGCTGGGACAGACTATGAGCCCATTCAACGCATTCATGATGTTGCAGGGCCTGGAAACGCTGCCCGTCCGTATGGACCGACACTGCGATAACGCACGAGGTGTAGCGAAGTTTCTGCTCGGACATCCAGCAGTGAGCTGGGTCAATTACGCGGGTCTCGCGGACAGCGCCTATCGTACTCAGGCCGAAAAATACCTGGCACGAGGTGCCGGGTCGATAATGACCTTCGGCGTCAAGGGTGGCAGCGATGCGGGTCGGGAATTCATCAATCGCGCCAATTTCATGAGCCATCTTGCCAATGTGGGCGATGCGCGCACCCTGATTATCCATCCAGCGTCGACGACGCACAGGCAGCTCAATGAGGAGCAGCAAATGGCCGCGGGCGTCACCCCTGACATGGTGCGCATCTCCGTGGGGCTCGAATCCCTCGACGATATTCTGTGGGATCTCGACCAGGCGCTGGCTCCAGTTTCCTGAGTACGCTGATGACGCAGCAACAAATGACCGCAGGCACAGTTCCGGATGTGCATCGGCATGGAGGTAACGGTGCATACACCGGCTGATGGCGTAGGCTTCGGCACGCAGATACGTAAGTCGCCATTTTTTGACGCAACGCTGAAGAGCGGGGCCCGGGCTTTTTCCGTCTATAACCACATGTATATTCCCCGCGATTTTGGCGATCTCGTGGAAAACTACTGGAACCTCATCAATGCGGCGATCCTCTGCGACGTTGCCGTGGAGCGTCAGGTCGAAATCAGGGGTCCGGATGCGGCGCGATTCGTACAGTTGCTGACGCCGCGCAATCTGTCGACATGCGAGGTAGGTCAGTGCAAATATGTCCTGATCACGAGTGATACCGGCGGCATCATCAATGACCCGGTTCTACTCCGACTCGGCGAGAATCACTTCTGGCTGTCCATCGCCGACAGCGATGTCCTGTTGTGGGCCAAAGGTATCGCTATCAACTCGAACCTGAAGGTCACGATCGAGGAGCCGGATGTGTCGCCGCTGCAGTTACAGGGCCCCAGGTCCCTCGAGATCATGCAGTCTGCATTCGGCGAAGAGGTTCGCAATCTTCGTTATTTTCGGTTTTACGAAACGAGTCTGAACGGCATACCCGTCGTCGTCTCTCGTACGGGCTGGTCGAATGAACTGGGCTACGAAGTCTTTCTGCGCGACGGTTCGCGTGGAGAGGAGTTATGGCAGCGACTGATGGATGTCGGTGAACCATTCGGTCTGCGTGCGGGCCATACTTCGACCATTCGGCGTATAGAAGCTGCGATGCTGTCGTACCACGCTGACATGGATATCAATACGGATCCATACGAGTTGGGACTTGGCCGTTTCGTGGATCTCGAAATGCAGGCGGATTTTGTCGGCAAGGACGCACTGCGGCGCATAAATGCCGAAGGTGTCCGTCGACGGCAGGTCGGCCTGGTAATCTCGGGCCCGCCGCTCAATGGGCCCAACACAAGTTTCTGGCCACTGTTTGCCGATGATCATCGGGTGGGCAAAGTGACGTCGGCCGTCTATTCACCACGGCTCGATTGCAACATCGCCCTTGCAATGGTGAGCGTTGATGTCGCCACGGTCGGCACCGGTTTACGTATTGGCAGCGCTCTCGACGGAGTCACAGCGACCGTCGTCGACAGACCGTTTATCGCCCCGCCGGATGAACTTACAAAGGTGTTCGATAACGGGTCGTCCGACAGGAGATAGGGAGATCGCGACCGATCATCGGTAAAGGCCCCGTGAAGGGGCCTTTTGTTTTGGCGGAGAGGGAGGGATAGTCGCTTCGCGACCGGGCTGGTCGCTGCGCGACCGCGCCCGTCGAACAGGGGTTCTCATCCAGCTCCCCCTGCCACAAACAATAAAGGGCCCGAAGGGCCCGTTATTGTTTGGCGGAGAGGGAGGGATTCGAACCCCCGGTCCCCGCGAGGGGACAACGCATTTCGAGTGCGCCCCGTTCGACCACTCCGGCACCTCTCCTTCGAGGCGCGGGATTCTACACGCAGCGCCGCAGGATTGCGCAACAAAGCGGACAAATTGACTGCAAACAGCCAAATCGACGCCATCAGGTCATTTCGCAAATCCGTGCTTAAACCCTTGATGAACAAAAGGGCCCGGGCGGCGATGTGATCCGGGTCCGCAACGTCGCGTGAGGCCTGCGCTGAAATCCGTCGGCGCTTGCGGTAAGTTACGCCTGCGCACCGGGCAACTTCACATAAGTAATTGAATAGTTGAGGAATCCCGTCGCATCAGGCGGTTGAACGGCGGCCTGGAAACAGCGAATTTCGGCTGCCGCCAGGAGTCAATAGAAGCAAGGGTCTGCCGGGCGCCCCGTGGCGCCGGATATGACCAGCGGAGACTTGATTTGAGACTGTGGTTCATCGCAATCGTGGCGGCGCTGATCGGGACCTGTTCGCCCTCGCCATCGACCCTCGACCAGGTAATGGAACTGGGCGAGTTGCGCGTCGTGACCCGCAATTCACCGACCGCGTACTTCGTCGGCCCCGACGGTCCCGCCGGTCCGGAGTACGACCTGGTGCAGGGATTTGCCGACCGTCTCGGCGTCGCCCTGGTCATCGAGACCGTCGATAACGTCTCTGAAATCACCCCTTTTCTCGCCAGCGGCCGGGCGCACATGGCTGCAGCGGGACTGTCGAGCACGGAAGCGCGCCGCGAACACCTGAATTTCGGGCACCCGTACAACTCGGTCGACATGCACCTGATCTACAAGCTCGGCACGGGCAAGCCGAGGGACATCGAGGAAGTCATCGGCCGCCCCGTGGAAGTTGTCGCCGGCAGCAGCCACTCCGAAATGATGCGCTCGCTCGGCGTTGCTTATCCGGGCCTCGAGTGGACGGAGAATGCGGATGACGAAGTCGCGGACCTCTTGAAAAAGGTTGCGCTGGGCGAAGTCGATTTCACGATCGCAGACAGCACGGAATTCGGCATCCAGCGCCACTTCTATCCGGACCTGCGCGTTGCGATCGATCTCAAGATTGCCGATCCGATCGCCTGGGCATTTCCGAAAGAAGAGGACCTGAGCCTGCTCGAACGCGCCGACGAGTACATCATCAGTTCCGACCGGGCCGGCATCCTCGCCCAGGTCAACGATCGTTACTTCGGTCACACCGAGAAATTCGACTACGTTGGCACCCGTGCTTTCATACGCCACTTCGAATCCCGGTTGCCGCGTTACCGGCAGATGTTCGAGGAAGCCGGCAATGCCTGGGGCGTCGACTGGCGGCTGCTCGCCGCGCTCGGCTACCAGGAGTCGCACTGGCGCTCGCATGCCGTATCACCGACGGGCGTGCGCGGCATCATGATGCTCACGGAAGCGACCGCGGACTACCTCGACATCGATGACCGCATGGACCCGGCCAGCAGCATCGCCGGCGGCGCGCGGTTCTACGCGCGCCAGACCGAGAGAATACCCGACACCGTGGACGAACCGGACCGGACCTGGTTTGCGCTCGCCGCCTACAACGTCGGCTTCAATCACATCAAGGATGCCCGGCAGATCGTCGAGTGGCAGGGCGGCGATCCGGACAAGTGGGTCGATCTCAGCGAGGCGCTGCCGCTCCTGGCGAAGCCCAGGTGGTATTCCCGGGTGCCTTACGGCTACGCCCGCGGCTGGGAGCCTGTCCTGTACGTCAACAACATCCGCGCCTACTACAACATCATCAAGTGGCTGACGGAGAACGAGGCGCAGCCCGAAGCGACGGATGAGGAACCCGAGATCGTCGCGCAGCTGGATCCTGACCGCGAGCCGGTCACGACAGCAGCCGAGTAAGGCCTACCTTTTTTTCTCGAAGAACTGTTGCAGGAGGCCGCCGCACTGGTCTTCGAACAGCCCGCCGTTGACTTCGATCCGGTGATTCAGCCGCCGATCGTCGCTGAGATCCAGCACGCTGCCCGCCGCCCCTGATTTCGGATCGTAGGCGCCGAAGACGAGCCTCGAGATACGCGCGTGCAGCATCGCGCCGACACACATCGGGCAAGGCTCCAGTGTTACGTAGACCGTCGCATCATTGAGACGATAGTTCTGGAGTTTCGCGGCCGCCGCGCGCATCGCGACGATTTCGGCATGCGCTGTCGGGTCGTGGTCCTGGACGGGACGATTGAGCCCGCGGCCGATGATTTCGTTGTTGTGGACGAGGACGGCGCCGACCGGCACTTCGCCGACCGACGCGGCGACTTTGGCTTCGGCGATTGCCGCCCGCATGAACGTCTCGTCCGCTTCGCTCCAGCTCATTCCCACTCGATCGTGGCAGGCGGCTTCCCGGAGATGTCGTAAGTGACGCGCGAAATGCCGTCGATTTCGTTGATGATCCTGAGCGACACGTGTTCCAGGAATTCGTATGGCAATCGCGCCCAGCGCGCCGTCATGAAATCGATCGTTTCCACGGCCCTGAGCGCGATCACGTAGTCGTATTTGCGGCCGTCACCCATGACGCCGACGGAACGCACCGGCAGGAACACCGCGAATGCCTGGCTGGTCTTGTCGTAAAGCTCGTGCTTGCGCAGTTCGTCGATGAAGATGTCGTCGGCGAGCTGCAGCAGCTCGACGTAATCGCGTTTGACCTCGCCGAGCACGCGCACGCCGAGACCGGGCCCCGGGAAGGGGTGCCGGTGGACCATGTCCCGCGGCAGGCCCAGTTCCATGCCGATCTTGCGCACCTCGTCCTTGAAGAGCTCGCGTAGCGGCTCGACGAGTTTCATGCGCATCTTCTCGGGCAGCCCGCCGACATTGTGATGCGACTTGATGACGTGCGCCTTGCCGGTCTTGGCGCCGGCCGACTCGATGACATCCGGGTAGATCGTGCCCTGCGCAAGCCATTCGATGCCCTCGAGCTTGTGCGCCTGTTCGTCGAAGACCTCGATGAAGAGCCGACCGATGATCTTGCGCTTCTCCTCCGGGTCCTCGACGCCCTGCAACGCGGCGAAGAAACGGTCGGCGGCATTCACCCGAATGACGTTGATGTGCATGTGCTCGGCAAAGGTAGCCATGACCTGGTCGCCCTCGTGGTGACGCAACAGGCCGTGATCGACAAACACGCAGGTCAGCTGGTCGCCGATCGCCTCGTGCAGCAGGGCTGCGACCACCGAAGAATCGACGCCACCCGACAGGCCCAGAAGCACCTTGCCGTCGCCGACGGTTTCACGCACCGTGGCGATCGCGTCGGCGACGATGTTGCCCGGCGTCCAGTCGCCGGGGCATCCGCAGATGTCGTGCACGAAGCGGTCGATGATGACCTGACCTTGCGGCGTATGCGTGACCTCCGGGTGGAACTGCACGCCGTAGTACCTGCGATCGCGGTCTTCCATGGCGGCCAGCGGCGAGTTTGCGCTGACGGCCGCAATCACGAATCCGTCGGGTAATGTTTCCACGCGATCGCCGTGGCTCATCCAGACCTTGAGCAGCGGTTCATCCGCGCCGCCATCGTCGAGTCCCGCCAGCAGCTCGGAATCCTGCGGCGTAATTTCCGCATAGCCGAACTCACGGTGCGCCGACGCCGCCACGCGGCCCCCCAGCTGCGCCGCCATCGCCTGCATGCCATAGCAGATGCCGAGGACCGGCACGTCCAGCTCGAAGACGGCCTGCGCAACCCGCGGCGGATCGTCGAGATTGACGGATTCCGGGCCGCCCGACAGGACGACGCCGGCCGGCGCGAACGCTTTCAGTGCCGCTTCATCCATGTCCCAGGGATGTATCTCGGAATAGACGCCCGCCTCGCGGACGCGGCGCGCGATCAGCTGCGTATATTGTCCGCCGAAGTCCAGGATCAGGATGCGCTGGGCGTGGATGTCGGCCTGGGTTGCCGTTGACAGATCGAGTGCCTCGGACATGGATCGCGTCTTAGTGATTGGTTCGGTAGTTCGGGGCTTCTTTGGTGATCGTCACGTCGTGGACGTGGCTTTCTTTCATGCCGGCCGCCGTGATCTTGACGAACTTGGGCCGGGTACGCATCTCGTCGATATTGTGACTGCCCGTGTAACCCATGGCCGCCCTGACGCCGCCGATCAGCTGGTGCACGATGGCCACCAGCGATCCTTTGTAGGCTACCCTGCCCTCGATGCCTTCCGGCACGAGCTTCTCGAGTTCCTCGGTCGTATCCTGGAAGTAGCGGTCGGCCGAACCTTGCTGCTGACCCATGGCGCCTACCGAACCCATGCCGCGATACGACTTGTAGGAGCGGCCCTGGTAGAGCTCGACCTCGCCGGGTGACTCCTCCGTGCCGGCGAACAGGCCGCCGATCATGACCGAGTAAGCGCCGGCAACGAGCGCTTTCGCGATATCGCCCGAGTAACGGATGCCGCCGTCCGCGATCAACGGGACGCCGCTCTTCTGCAGCGTCTCGGCAACCTCGGCGACAGCCGATATCTGCGGCACGCCGACGCCGGCGACGACCCGCGTGGTGCAGATCGAACCGGGGCCGATGCCGACCTTGACGCCGTCGGCGCCGGCCTTGACCAGCGCCTCCGCGGCGTCCGCCGTGACGATGTTGCCGCCGATCACCTGGATGTCCGGGTGCGCCTCTTTGACCCTGCTGACCCGGTCGATGACGCCCTTCGAGAAGCCGTGCGCCGAATCCACGACGATGACGTCGACGCCCGCTTCGACCAGCGCTGCAACCCGCTCGTCCGTGTCGTAACCCGTGCCGACGGCGGCGCCGACGCGCAGCGCCCCGCGGTCGTCCTTGCAGGCATGCGGGTAATCGCTCGCTTTCTGGAAGTCCTTGGCCGTGATCATGCCGCGCAGCTCGAAGTCATCGTTGACCACGAGCACTTTCTCGATGCGGTGCTTGTGCAGCAGCGACAGCACCTCGTCGTCGTCTGCGCCCTCGCGGACCGTTACCAGCCTGTCCTGCGGCGTCATGACCGTGGAAACCGGGGCGTCGAGATTCGTCTCGAATCGCAGGTCCCTGCCGGTCACGATGCCGATGGTGGCTTTGCCTTCGACAACCGGCACCCCGGAGATGCCCATCGCCTTGGTCAGGTCGATAACCTCGCGGATCGTCATGTCCGGCGATACCGTAATCGGGTCGCGGACGATGCCGCTCTCGAATTTCTTGACGCGCAGGACTTCCCGAGCCTGCATGGCGGGGCTCATATTGCGGTGGATGATGCCGATGCCGCCCTCCTGGGCCAGCGCGATGGCGAGACGCGCCTCGGTCACGGTATCCATCGCCGCCGACAGCAGCGGGATATTGAGCGTGATGCCGGTCGTCAGCCGGGTCGAGAGGTCGACCTCGCGCGGCAGGACGTCGGAGTAATCCGGTTGCAGCAAGACATCATCGAAGGTCAGTGCTTCCCTGGCAATCCGCATTCTTGATCCGTCGGTCCGAGTAACTGGGTAAAACCGGCAATTGTACGCAGTCCGGATTTGCCGGTAAACGCCGGCAGGAAACAATTTCGGGTCGTATACTGTCGCCGTGACCGATCTCTCAAGCGAATCCCCCGCCACTCGCGCCATCAGCGTTTCCGAACTCAATCGCCAGGCGAAGCGCCTGCTCGAGGACGGCATCGGCAAGATCTGGGTCGAGGGCGAAGTCTCGAACCTGTCGCGGCCCGCGTCCGGCCACATCTACTTCTCGCTGAAAGACGATAATGCCCAGCTGCGCTGCGCCTGGTTCCGCGGTCGCCAGCGCGGACCGACGCTCAATCTCAAGAATGGCGACCAGATGCTCGCCTTCGGGCAGGTCAGCCTCTACGAGGCGCGCGGCGAATTTCAGCTCATCGTCGAACAGCTGGAGGCGGCCGGTGAAGGCGAACTGCTGCGGCGCTTCGAGGCGCTGAAGAAGAAGCTGGCTGCCGAAGGGCTTTTCGACGAAGAGAACAAGGCTGAATTGCCGACATTGCCTTCATCCGTGGGCGTCGTGACGTCACAGACCGGTGCCGCCGTGCGCGACATTGTCACGGTACTCGGCCGACGCTTCCCGTCTGTCCGCGTGATCATCTACCCGACCGCGGTCCAGGGCGATCTCGCGGCGCGGCAGATTGCCTACGCGATCGAGACGGCAGTCAAGAGAGACGAGTGTGACGTCCTGATCGTCGGCCGTGGCGGCGGCTCGCTGGAGGACCTCTGGCCATTCAACGAGGAGGTGGTCGCCAGAGCCATTGCCGACTGCCCGATCCCGATCGTCAGCGCGGTCGGACACGAGACCGACGTTACCATCGCGGATTTCGTCGCCGACGTCAGGGCGCCGACGCCGTCAGGCGCCGCTGAACTCGTCGTGCCGGACAGCGCCGAATGCTTGCGCCACCTGGAGAGCACGTCCGCGAGGATCGCGCTCCTCGGCAGGCGCTACCTGGAGGATCGCTTCCAGGCGCTCGACTGGCTCGGCAGAAGACTGACCCAGTCCAGCCCGGCAGCGACAGTCGGGCGGCAAAGGGACTGGCTGCGCAACCTGCAGCAGGTCATGGCGGGCGCGATCCGCCACGAGATATCGCGCCAGCGCATGTCTGTCGCCACCCTGCAGTCGCGCTTGATGCGTGAATCGCCGCGGGTCGGCGTGCAGCAGCAGGTGAACCGGGTCAGCGCGCTCGAGCAGCGCCTGAACGCCGCTGGCGGCGGCCGGATCGAGAAACTGTCGGGCCGGCTGCGGCTGGCCGCACGCGCACTCGACGCGGTCAGCCCGCTGGCCACCCTGGACCGGGGCTACGCGATCGTAAGCGACGCCGACCAGGGCACCGTCCTCACCAGCGCTACCAGGGTCAGCAGGGGCAGCAGGATTCATGCGCGCCTCGCGGACGGCCAGCTCGAGGCAACGGTGACGAAAACGATCGCGGGGAATGCTGATGACTGAACGGCTCCTGGTAAGCCTTTTCCTCGTATTCGCCTCGCTGGCGCAGGCGGCGCCCCAGCATTCACCCTGGCCGGGCGGCATCGCGATCGTGGCGATCGATGGCGAATCACGGCCGGAAGTTCGTGTCGGCGGCCGGCCCGCACTGGTGGTCCGCGAGGCGGACGGCTGGCGGGCGATCGTCGGCATCCCGCTCGAGCAGGAGCCTGCATCGCCGTTCGAGATCACGATCAGGCGGGCCGGGCGTCCCGAGGAATCGAGAACCGTCATCCTGCAGGCGGCGGACTACCGGGTGCAAAGGCTCAATGTCGATCGCAAGTACGTCGACCCCGGACAGGAAGCGCTGGAGCGCATCTTTCGTGAACGCGACATCATCGACGCTGCGCTCACGAACTGGCGGGAACAACGGATCGAAGATGTGTCGCTGGCGGTACCGGTGCCGGGAACGAGAAGCTCGAGTTTCGGATCGCGGCGCTTCTTCAATGATCAGCCGCGCTCGCCGCACAAAGGGATGGACATCGCAGCGGCGACCGGCACGCCGATTTTATCGCCGATGCCGGGTATGGTCTCGACGACGGGCGACTTCTACTTCAACGGCAACACGGTCATCGTGGATCACGGCCAGGGCCTGATCACGCTGTTCTGTCACCTGAGCGCGATCGACGTCGAGGAAGGTCAGGCAGTGGCGGCAGGCGAGCTGCTCGGCAAAGTGGGCGCCACCGGCAGGGTGACCGGACCCCACCTGCATTTCGCGACCTATCTGAACGGTACGGCCGTCGACCCCGCATTGCTGCTCGCGCCCTGAAGCCGGCGCCGCAAGGCGCTATTGGAAGAACCGGCTGATGACCGGCCGGAAGGCGTCCATGTCGACGAGAAACGAGTCGTGACCCTTGATGCAGTCGAGCTCGACGAGCTCCGTGTCCTTGATGACGTTCGACAGGCCTGCCGCGAGTTCGTGTTGCTGACGGATCGGGAACAGGATGTCCGTCTCGACGCCGATGACCATCGCCCGCTCCATCCGCAGCCGCGAAAAACCCGCCTCCAGCGAACCGCCGTGCTCGGCGAAATCGAACAGGTCGGAAGCGCGTGACAGGTACAGGTAGCAGTTGGCGTCGAACTGGCCCGTGAACTTGTTCGCGTGATTCTCGAGGTAGCTCTCCACGGAGAAATCGCCGAAGAACTGTTCCTCGGAATGCATCTCCAGGGAAATGCGCTCGCGGCCGAAGCGTTGCTCCCACTCCTGCGGAGAGCGATAGGTCATCATGCCGAGCTTGCGTGCGAGGCGCTGACCGATCACCGGCGGATCCTTCGGTTCATAGTTCCCGTTGTCCCACCTGGGGTCCCTGATGATCATCTCGCGCTGCAGTGATCGAACGGCGATCGCGAACGGCAGCGCACGCGTCGCCGATGAAATCGACAGCAGATTGCCGCCGAGTTCGGGATGGCGAACACAGAACGCAAGCGCCGTCATGCCACCCATCGAGCAGCCGATCGTGGTGTGAACCCGTTCGAGACCGAGCGCCTTGACGACTGCGTAGCCACCTTCGGCAACGTCCTCGAGGGTCAGAACCGGGTAACTGGTGCGATAGACCTCGCCGGTTTCCGGGTTGACGTCGGCGGCGCCGGTCGAGCCAAAGCAACTACCGAGTGAATTGATGCAGATGACGAAGTAGCGATCGGTATCGATCGGCAGTCCCGAGCCGATCATGTCTTCCCACCAGCCGGCGGACGGGTTCTCGGGACTGGAGGCGGCATGTGCTGACGGCGACAGGCCGGTGAAGATGACGATCGCGTTATCCCCTTTGCCCGCCGGTTCGCCCCAGGTCTCGTAGGCGATCCTGGGCGAGGCGAGATACCCGCCCCTGTGCATGGGAAACCTGCCGTCGACGGTGATCGTTTTGCTCGGTACTTTCACGGGCCTATTTCTTGACTCTTTTCATCAGCCGCTTGCGGCGCCGTTCCTGACGCGGGGTCAGCCTGTTGCGCTTGCCCTTGTACGGGTTGTCGCTCGTCTTGAATGATAAGCGAACGGGCGTGCCGCGTAAGCGGAATTTCTTGCGGAAACGATTGATCAGGTAGCGGCGGTAAGCATCCGGCAGCCGATCCGTCTGGTTACCGTGGATGACGATGACGGGCGGATTCCGACCTCCCTGGTGGGCATAGCGCAGGCGGATTCGCCTGCCGCGGACCATTGGAGGCGCATGGGCGGCGACGGCGTCTTCCAGTTCACGGGTCAGTTCGGTCGTCGACATGTCCCGCGTGGCGGCGCGATATGCGCGCTCCGTGGCGGGCAACACATCGCCGACACCGGTGCCGTGCAGTGCCGAGATCGTCATGCGTTCAGCGAAATCCAGGAACGGCAAGCGGCGGTCGAGATCGTCCTTCAATTGCCGGCGCTGATCCGCACTGAGTCCGTCCCACTTGTTCGCGACGACGACCAGCGCCCGGCCACGCTCGACGGCGAGCCCCATCAGGCTGACGTCCTGCTCGGTAACGCCTTCGCTCGCGTCGAGCACTGCGATGACCACCTGCGCTCGCTCCATGGCCTGCAACGCCTTGACGATACTGAACTTTTCGACCGTTTCGTGGACCTTCGACTTGCGCCTGACGCCGGCCGTGTCGATGAGCAGGTAGTGTCGATCGTCACGCTCGAACGGCACTGCGACACTGTCACGGGTCGTTCCCGGCTGGTCGTAAACCACCAGCCTGTCTTCGCCGATCAGGCGATTGATCAGGGTGGATTTACCGACGTTGGGCCTGCCGATAACCGCGATGCGCAGCGGCTTGTCCTTGCCGGCTTCCTCGGCGGGCTCGCTGTGGGCGTCGACGAACGGCGCGAGCACCTCTTCCATGAAACCCTGTATCCGGTCGCCATGCGCGGCGGAGATGGCAATCGGCTCACCGAGGCCAAGCGCGTGGAATTCGCTGCCCACGATGTCCTGATCGAGGCCCTCGGCTTTATTGACCGCGAGCCATGCCTTCTTCGCGTGTCTGCGCGCGAGGTCGACGACGTGTTCGTCGGCAGCGGTGATGCCGCTGCGGCCATCGACCAGCACGATCGCGACGTCCGCCTCGTCGAGCGCGCGGACGGTCTGCTCGACCATGAGTTCGTCGATGCCCTCCTCGCCGCCGGCGACGCCGCCGGTATCGATCACGATATAGGGCACCGGTCCGAGTTTGCCGAAACCGTACTGGCGATCGCGAGTCAGGCCGGGATAGTCCGCGACGATCGCGTCGCGGGTGCGCGTCAGGCGATTAAAGAGCGTCGACTTGCCGACGTTCGGTCGACCGATCAGTGCGATGACTGGAAGCATGATTCCGCTTCACCATAACCGAAGGCGCCCGCCGGGTCAGCGGCCTTCTTCGCTTTCGTCTGCCGTTGTCGCTTCCTGCGCATCTTCGCGCGTCGGCGTGCGCACCGCGAAGGCCGCTATCTCGCCGCCTTCGCTCTGCACGATCAGCTTGTCGCCCACGACTACCGGCGGACCCGAAATCATGCTTTTGCCGACGCGCTCACGGGCGACCGGCCGGCCGTCGAAATTGCTGAAAAAGTGCACATAGCCTTCGAAGTCGCCGACGACGACCGCCGTGTTGAACGGCACGGGCGGTGTCGGTTCGCGCCGCAGCAGGCTTTCCTGGCGCCAGACGTCGTCGCCGTTGCGCCGCAGCAGTGCAATGACCTCGCCGCCCTCGCCTACCGTGTAGATGTTGTTCCAGTCGGCCGCAACGCCGTTCGGCGACGAGATTTCCCGCGCCCACAGGAGCTGCCCCGACTCCGCGGCGAGAGAGGCCAGCCGGCCGTTGTAGCCGGCCGCATAGACGTCCTGCCCGACGACCGCGACCGTGCCGTCGACATCTGCGAGGCGATCGAGATCGGAGCGTCCCGATGGCGGCGCGAGCACCGCTTCCCATTCGATGACGCCGTCATCGAGATCAACGGCGAGCAGCCGGCCATTGTCAAATCCCGCGATCACCGAATTGCCCGTCACGACCGGAAACGACGCGCCGCGCTGGGTGAGCGCCGGCACGCTTTGTTCGAGCGACCAGATCTCCCGTCCGTCAAGGGTGGAGAACACCCGTAATCGGCCGTCAATCGTATAGATGACGATCGAGTTGTCGCTGATCGTCGGCTTGGCGATGGTCTCGCCGCCGATATCGATGCGCCACAGCTCGGAGCCGTCGGCCGCGCTCAGCGCGACGAGGTCGCCGTCATAGCCTGCCACCGCCACGACGCCGTCGCCGACCGCCGGCCCCGCAGACAGCACGATGTCGAGCTCCGACCCCCATAGGCGATCGCCGTTCTCGGGATCGAGCGCGACGACGTTGCCGTCGTAGCTCGCGGCATAAACGCGATTGCCGTCTCCGGACGGATTGAGCCCCATGCGCAATAACTCGGTGCCCTTGCCGACTTTCTCCGACCAGACTTTGCGCACGTCGAGAGTTTCCTCGATGTCCACCAGTTCGAGCGGTTCGAGCTCTTCGTCTTCCTCATCGCCGAAGATGCCGCAGGCGGACAGCGCGCAGGCAAGCGTCAGCATCGCCGCCAGGCGCATCGCGCCGAGCGGTTTCCCCGGGCTCCGATCTGTCAGCCTGCACTGCATCACTCAGCCCCTGGTTCGGCCTCCGGTTCCGCCTCCGGATCGGCCTCCGCTTCCGCCCCTGGCTCGGCGTCGGGTACGGGTTCCTCGCCGGGTTCCGCAGCCGGCGCGTCTGCCTCGGAGGCGGCATCGTCGGCCGCCGGCGCAGCCGCGGCTTCGGCCGCCGCAACCTGGTCGGGCGCCGGTAAATCGTTGATCTTGAGCTGAATCAGCCTGGCATCGACGGTGGGCGCCTGCGGGTTGTCGCTGAGCGCCGCCAGGTAAGCGGCCTCGGCTTCCGTGTACCGGCCGAGCGCAACGTAAGCATCGCCGAGCAGGTCGCTGAAGCGCGCCGCAAAGGCAGTCCCCTCCTGGCCACTGGCGATCGCCAGCACCTCCTCGGGCTTGTCCTGGTAAAGCAGAATCCTCGCCAGCCGGAGCTTGCCGACCAGCGACAACTCGTCATCGCCGGCCGAGTCGGCCAGCGGCCGCAGTACGTCGACAGCATCCTGGTCACGGCCGCGGTCCATGTAGAGCCGGGCCAGCGCAAGCCTTGCCTGGGACGCATAGGGCGAATCCGGATACTCGGCGAACAAGGATTCCGCCGGCGGGATCGCCGTATCGATCAGGTTGAGGCTGGCTGCCTCCATGACGTCCTCGAACAGCGTCGACGCTTCGATCTCGGCGTCGGCAATGCCGCTCTGCCAGCTGTTCCAGCCGAAAATGACCACGATCCCGACCGCGATGCCGCCCATGACGTAGCTGCCGTTCTCGGCCCACCACGCGCGCAGCGCATCCAGTTGTTCCTTTTCTGATAAATCGTTCACTTGACCGCCTTTACAAATCTAAACCTTCAGCCGTTCTGCCAAAGCATTCGCCAATTCGTCCAGCGCTATGCTGGTTTGATCCTCGTCCGTACGCAAAGGTTTCAGGCTGGCCTCACCCCTGTCGACTTCGTCGTCACCGAGGATCACCGCCATTGCCGCCCCGCTCTTGTCCGCCCGCTTGAGCTGCGACTTGAAACTGCCGCCGCCGAGGTTGAGCTCCGCCCGCAGGCCCGGCATCCGGTTCCTCAGTTCCTCCGCCACCGCCATGCCCGCGCGCAGTGCCGCGTCGCCGACGGCAACGATGTAAACATCCACCGCCGGCGCGACCGGCTCGCCGCCACAGGCCGCATACAGCGCGACCAGCCTCTCGACACCCATCGCCCAGCCGATCGCCGGCGTAGGCCGCCCGCCGAGCTTCTCGACGAGTCCGTCGTAGCGCCCGCCGGCGCAGATGGCGCCCTGCGAACCGAGCGCATCCGTGAGCCACTCGAAAACCGTCAGGTTGTAGTAATCGAGCCCCCGCACCAGCCGCGGGTTGACCTCGTAGGCAATGCCCGCGGCGTCGAGGATCGCTTTCACTCCCTCGAAATGCCCAGCCGAGGCCTCATCGAGGTAGTCGACCATGACCGGCGCCGCGGCGACGATCGCCTGCATTTCCGGGTTCTTGCTGTCCAGGATCCGCAGCGGGTTCTTGCCGAGCCGGCGAATACTATCCTCATCGAGCTGACTTTTCACTGCAGAAAAGTAGCTGACGAGCTCATCGCGGTAGCGGGTACGCGTCTCGGCCGAACCGAGCGTATTGATTTCGAGGCGCAGGCGCTGCAACCCGAGCCGTTCCCACATGCGCGCGCACATGATCATGAGCTCGGCGTCGATGTCCGGCCCCGGATAGCCCATCGCCTCGACGTCAAACTGGTGGAACTGTCGATAACGGCCCTTCTGCGGCTTCTCATAGCGGAACATCGGCCCGAGCGTCCACAATTTCTGGCGCTGGTTGTGAAAAAGCCCGTTCGTGATGCCCGCGCGCACCATGCCGGCGGTCGCCTCGGGGCGCATGGTCAGGCTCTCGTCGTTGCGATCGAGAAACGAATACATCTCCTTCTCGACGATATCGGTGACCTCGCCGATGGCGCGGGCGAACACCTCCGTGTGCTCGAGAATGGGCAAGCGGATTTCCCGGTAGGCATAAGACTCGATGACTTCGCGCACGATGTTCTCGACGTGCCGCCAGGTCGCAGACGTCTCCGGGAGAATGTCGTTCATGCCGCGAATGGATTTGCTCTTCACTGGTATCGGCTTCCGGAAGTGGATTGCTCGGGTGGTGCGCGCAACGGGCCCTGGCTGCTTACTGTGGCACTGCAATCGTCAACCGCGCCAGCCGGCCGCGGATGGCCGAACGCGGAATCGGGTACGGCGCGCCGTTGACGGTCAGCGAGACATTCTCTGCGTTGCCGAGGATCACGCCGAGCGGCGCATCGCCGGAGACGGTGACCACCCGGCCTTCCTGGCCGAGTGCATAGAAGAGCCGGCGGCCGGCGCTGTCTGAAATCTCGGTCCAGCACTCGCCGGTGAACGCGAGATCGAGGTCGACCTGCGGCACACCCGGCGTCGGCAGGTAACCCGGCTCCTCGTCCGCTGCCAACTCCTCGACCTCGCCGACGACCTCGGCGGGCATATCGTCGACCGGCTCCGCCGGTCCTGGTTCCGGTGCCGACTCCGTGGGCGCGGGCGCGGGCGGCTCCGCGGCGGCGTCCTCTGCCGATTCCGTCGCGACAAACGGCGCCGGCATCGCCGGACCCGGCGTCGCGACCGGCTCGGGCGATCGATACGCAAACCACCACCAGGCGATCGCGACCGCGACGATGACGGCCACACCGCCGGCAACCCAGGGCGCCGGGTTGATCTCGCGCGGCATCTTGCGCGGCGGGCCGACGACCGGCGGCGCGCCCGCGGCGCGATTCATCTGGTAGTAGTCGGTCATGATGTCGTCGGTAGCGACACCGACCAGCTCGGCATACTTCCTGAGATGGCCTTTCGCAAAGACCGGCGCACCGAGCACGTCGAAATCGTTCTTCTCGAGCGCGCGCACCTTGTATTCGTCGAGATGCAGTTCCTTCGCGACGTCACGCACCGAGATGTTGTTGGCGCGCCGCGCCCTGCGCAGCCGCTCCCCGCCGGTCGGCTCCTCTTCGGTTTGCTCGGTTTTCGACCTGTCGTCGCTCATGTCGGTCTCAGGGGCCCTGGTCGCCCTGCTGGAGCATCAGTCGCGCTTCCGCCGAGTCGGGGAAGTCGCGCAGCAATTCATTCATGTAGTCGGTGGCCGCGCGTGCGTCGCCGCCCGCCGTCTCGATCTGCACGGCCAGGTAAAGCACCGCCGACGAGGGCGGGTTCGCGGCGAGGTAACGCTGCAGGAAGGCACGCGCGGTAAAGTTGTCGTCTGTTCGATGCTTGAGCGCCGCCATCTGGATCAGCGCCTCGCCATAGGTCGGCCGCAAGCGCAGCGCATCCCGGAAATACTGCTCGGCAGCGACCAGGTCGGGCTTCTGCGCGACGCAAACCCCGGCATTGGTCATCTCGATCCAGGCATTGTCGTTCTCACGGATGCGGATCGCGCGATCGAACTGCTCCAGCGCATCATCGTACTCGCGCTGCTGGCACAGATACACCGCGTAGGTGTTGCGCACGTCCTTGTTGTTGGGGGCGATGCGTACCGCCCGGTCGAACGATTCGTTCGCCAGCCGGTGATTGCCGAACTGCACCAGGGTCAGCGCGAGCAGCGAATGGGCATCCGCGTTGCGGGAATCGATCTCGATGGCCCGTTCGAGGCGATCCCGGGCAAGCTCGTAGTTGCCGTTCCGGTAGTACTGCACGCCCAGCTGGTAGTTCGTGTCCGCGGCATCCTCGCTCGGTGCCGAGGATCGCGAGACGGTCTCTGTCGACACGCAGCCGGTCAGCCCGAGGACTCCGGCCATGGCCAGCACGCAAAGCTTCCTGATCGTCCGATTCATGGCGTCTTCCTGCCCTTCCCGCTCAGGCGGGACCGCACCCTGTCGCGTACTTTACCAGCCAGCTGGCCACATGCCGCATCGATATCGTCGCCACGGGTCCGCCGGGTCGTCGTCACAATACCCTTGTCTCGCAGACGCTGCTGGAACGCGGCGATCGTGCGCGCGGCCGAGCGCCGGTATGCATTGCCCGCGAAGCGATTGAACGGGATCAGGTTGATCTTCGCCGGCTTGCGCTTCAGCAAGCCTGCAAGCTGGTCTGCTTCGGCCAGCGAATCGTTGACGTCCCGCAGCATGACGTACTCGAAGGTGATGAAACGGTTCGAGTGCTTCGCAGCATATCGCCAGCAGGCAGCGAGCAGTTCCCCGATCGGGTGCATCCGGTTGATCGGCACCAGGACGTCGCGCAGTTCGTCGTTGGCGGCGTGCAAGGACACGGCCAGGGACACGTTGCAGTCGTCTCCCAGCCGGTCGATCTGCGGGACGATACCGGAGGTACTGATCGTTACCCGGCGACGCGACAGGCCGTAGGCATGATCCGAGATCAGCAATTCGAGCGCCGGCACGATATTGCGATAGTTCGCCAGAGGCTCGCCCATACCCATGAAAACAACGTTGGTCACGGCAGGCTCGCCGTTCGCTCGTGTTGGCAGGCGACTGTTGGCGTAGGTCACCTGGCCAATGATCTCGTCGACGTCGAGGTTGCGATTGAAGCCCTGCGCGCCGGTGGCGCAGAAAGAACAGTCGAGTGCGCAGCCGACTTGCGAAGAAATGCAAAGCGTTCCGCGCCCGGGTTCGGGTATGAACACGGTCTCGACGGCCTGGCCGCCGCCGGACTCGAATAACCATTTCACCGTACCGTCCGCGGACCTCTGTTCCGAGATCATGCTGGGAAGACCGATTGCGGCAAGCTCCTCGAGCCGTGCGCGGAGCTGCTTTGACAGGTCTGTCATGTCAGCGAAGCGCACGGCGTTGCGCTGATGAATCCACTTCATCACCTGGCGCGCCCGGAACGGCTTCTCGCCGAGGTCATCGAAAAACTGCGCCAGGGCCGCCTCGGGCTTGCCGAGGAGATTGACTCTCGCGGAAGCGGCGGCGGTCAGCACGGTTTTCTCGGCCTCGGGCATCAGGGTCTCAACGCGTACGCGGACAGATTCCGTCGTCACCGAAGAAAAAGGCGATCTCCTGGGCGGCGGTCTCCGGGCCATCGGAGCCATGCACCACGTTCTCCTCGATGCTGGCCGCGAAGTCCTTGCGAATGGTGCCGGGATCCGCGTCGTCCGGATTGGTGGCACCCATGATTTCACGATTCCTGTCGATCGCCGATTCTCCCTGCAGCACCTGCACGACGACGGGGCCTGAAGTCATATAGCTGACCAGGTCATTGTAGAACGGGCGTTCCCTGTGCACGGCGTAAAAGCCCTCGGCCTGCTCGCGGCTCAGGTGCAGCATGCGTGCAGCGACGATTTCAAGGCCCGCTTTTTCGAAGCGGCCGTAGATCTCGCCGATCAGGTTTTTCTCGACGCCGTCAGGCTTGATGATAGAGAGCGTCTGCTCTACGGACATTTGCTATTCCTTCTGTTCGACTGGATTCAAAAAAGCCGGCTTTTCGAGGCCGGCCACGGGTACGTAAGCCCGCGATTTTACTTGGCTAAATAGTGTCAGGCAATGAACGCCGCGGGCCGCGGCGGAAGCGCTCAGAGGTTGAAACTCTCGCCGCAACCGCATTCGCCGGAAACGTTGGGATTGCGGAATTTGAAAGCCTCGTTCAGACCTTCCTTGATGAAATCGACCTCGGTACCGTCAATCAGCTCGAGACTTTGCCGGTCGACGACGATCGTCACCCCGCGGTCCTCGAACACCTGGTCATCCTCGTTAACCTCGTCGGCATAGTTGACGACATAGGCGTAGCCGTTGCACCCGGTCTTCTGCACGCCGATACGCAGCCCGATGCCGGCGCCGCGCGCCTCGAGATGGTCTGTGACCCGCTTTGCGGCGGGCTCGGTCAGTGAAATGGCCATGTCTTCATATTTCCGGCGAGCATTCGACCTGGTCAGGCGTCAGTTTACTGGCGGCGTCTTCGATCAACAGCAACCGCCCTGTTTTCCCGGCCGGCACCTCGAGTATATCGAACGAGCCGGCAGTTGAGACCTGCGCCAGCTGCGCCGGTTCCAGACCTTCGCAGCTGCTGCAAAATAACTCGGCAGCCGCGATCAAGTGCGGACAGCCCCTGGCCCGGAAGCGCAGCGACGCGATCTTCCCATCCCTGAGCCCCGCGTACAACACGAGTCGCGCGCCGTGCGCCGACTCGCTCGCTTCGGCTTGCAGGATGTGATCATAGTCGCCCTCGGGATCGCCCGCGTGGACGGGGTTCTCGAAACGCCGCCGAACCTCCTCGTTGTAGGGTCCCGAGTCGTCCATTTCAAGCGGCCGGAGCGATGGCGCGAAGCCGACTGACGGCCTGCCGATACAGCGTCGCGGCCCGGTCGACCTCGGCCTCCGTCGTGGCGCGCCCGAAACTGAAGCGGACCGCGCCTTCCGCCTCGGCGTCGCTCCTGCCGAGGGCGCGCAGTACGTACGACGGCTCGGCGCTCAGCGAATTGCAGGCGGAGCCGCTGGCGACACACACGGGCTCGAGGGCAAGCATCAGGCTCTCGCCGTCGACGTCGCCGACGCTGACGTTGAGAATGCCCGGGTAGGCGTGGTCCGGATCGCCGTTCCTGAGGATGCCGTCGACGGAACTGAGCGCCGCCCACAGCCGGGCGCGCAGCCCGGCAACGTGCTGGTAGTTCGCCGTGCGTTCGGCCACGGCGAGTTCCGCCGCGGCACCGAGACCGCAGACCAGGTGCACCGGCAGGGTCCCCGGCCGCAGCCGCCGCTCCTGCCCGCCGCCGAACTGGATCGGGAAGATAGCCGTGTCCGGCCTGTCCGCGATGTACAGCGCCCCCACACCCTGGGGCCCGTAAAACTTGTGGGCGGTCAGGGACAGCAGGTCGATCGGCAGCCGCTCGAGATCGATGTCCAGCTTGCCGACGGCCTGGGCGGCATCGGTATGGAACAGGACGCCGCGTTCGCGGCAGAGGGCGCCGATCGATGCGACGTCCTGGACGACCCCGGTCTCGTTGTTGACGTGCATGATCGAGACGAGCTGGGTATCCTCGCGCAGCGCGCTTTCGAGCCGCGCGGGTGGCAGGATGCCGTCCTCACCCGGCGCCAGCCAGCTCACCTCGAAGCCCTCCTTTTCGAGGAAGCGAAACGTGTCGCTGACGGCCTTGTGCTCGGTCGGCATCGTGACCAGGTGCTTGCCGCGTCCGGCGCGGGCCATCGCCGCGCCGCGGATCGCGAGATTGTCCGACTCCGTCGCGCCCGACGTGAATATGAGCCTGTCCGGCCGCGTATTCAGCAACCCGGCAAGCTGGTGTCGCGAGCGCTCGGCGACGGCGGCGGCGCGACGGCCGGCAATGTGCAGGGACGACGGATTGGCAAAATTGGCGCCGTCACCGAGACATTCGAGCATCGCCTCGACGACCGTATCGGCAGTCGGCGTGGTCGCCGCGTAGTCGAGATAGATGATGTCTTCGTTCAAGACTCGCTCCGCATGCTGCGCTCGAATGCGGTAAGCACCCCGCGCAGGATATTCACTTCATTCTGATCAGGCCCGGCCTTGACGAACAGGCGCCGCAAACGACGCATCAGGGTGCGCGGATTGTCGGGATCCAGGAAGCCGCTGGCGGTCAGCACGGTTTCGAGATGCGCGTAGAAGTATTCCATGTCTTCGAGCGTAGCGGGCGGGATCTCCGGTTCTTCGGGCTCGGGCGCCGCCAGGCTTGCCAGCCGCAATTCGTAGCAGAGCACCTGTACGGCCATCGCGATGTTCAGCGAACTGAACGCCGGGTCGGTGGGTATCGTGACCAGCGCCTGGCAACGGTCGAGGTGTTCGTTGCTCAGGCCGGATTTCTCGGGTCCCATGACCAGCGCCACGGTCCCGCCGGCGCTCGCCTCCACGAGGCGGGCCGCGCATTCCCTCGGCGACAGCGTCGGCCACTCGATCGCCCGCGACCTCGCGCTGGCGCCCGCGGCAAAGTGGCAATCCGCCAGCGCCGCGTCGAGCGTATCGACGACGCGGGCGCTCTCGAGCACGTCCTCGGCGCCGGACGCCCTGGCGGTCGCTTCCTCGTGCGGAAAGTGACGCGGTCCGACCAGCACGAGGTCGCGAAAACCCATGTTCTTCATGGCCCGCGCCGTCGCCCCGATGTTGCCGGGATGCGTCGTGCCGACGAGTACGATTCGAACTGACACGAAAAGCTGATCTCGGTTGCCGAAAGGTCTGGTATTCTACCGCCGCTTTCCGGACACGTCCGGACCCTGTTCTTTGCAAAACTGGCGGAATCGACATGCACGGGATGCTCAACGTGGCCGTTATGGCGGCCCGGAGCGGTGGCAACAGCCTCGTTCGGAACATGAACAAACTCGACAAGATCAAGGTCGAGCAGAAAGGTCGCAACGATTTCGTCAGCGAAGCCGATCATGCCGCTGAACGGGCGGTGATCGAGACGATCCTCAAGCATTATCCCGATCACGCCATCCAGGCAGAGGAAAGCGGCACCACCGGCGAGTCGGATCATGTCTGGATCATCGATCCGCTCGACGGCACGACCAATTTCCTGCACGGCTTCCCGGTGTTTTGCGTATCCGTCGGCGTGCAGGTCAAGGGCCGCATTGAACATGGCGTCGTCTACGATCCGCTGCGCCAGGAGCTGTTCACTGCCTCGCGCGGCCAGGGCGCCCAGCTGGATGGCCGGCGCATTCGCGTCTCCGGCCTGACGGATCTGTCGAGAGCGCTTATCGGCACCGGTTTTCCCTACCGGGCGTCGAACGAAGAACTGGATCCCTACATGAACATGCTGGTCACGGCGATGAAGCATACCGCTGGCGTGCGCCGGGCGGGCGCTGCAGCGCTCGATCTCTGCTACGTGGCCGCCGGCAGGCTCGATGCGTTCTGGGAGACCGGCCTCATGGCCTGGGACCTGGCGGCCGGCGCGCTGATCATCCGCGAAGCGGGCGGCATCGTCAGCGCACTGGATGGCTCCGAGACCTATCTCGACACCGGGCATATCCTCTGCGGCACGCCGAAGGTTTACAGCAAGCTTGCGAAGCTATTTGCGCCCGACATCAATGAAATGTTTGGTCGCGGATCCAAATAGGGCCAACGTCATCGCGAGACCGATTCGCCCGGAGCGGATCAGGACGCGCAAAATGCGCCCGAAAGGCCGGTAACCGGACGCTGCCGGTCAACCGCAGCGACCAAGCAACCCCGGGGAGACGGCAGGGAGGCAGGGAGATTCGCGTCGCTGCGCTCGCGACGACGTCAGGGCAAATCGTCGATCAGCTCGGGATCGACTTCGGGCGGCATGAGATCCTGCGGCGTCACTTGCAGCATGAGCGCGGTCGCGCTCGCCGTGTAGATCGAAGAATAGGTGCCGACGATGATGCCTACGATCAGGGCAATCGAGAATGGCCCGACGGATTCGCCACCGAGTATCAGCAATGCGGACAAGACGATCAGGGTCGTGACGCCGGTGATGATGGTACGGGCGAGCATCTCGTTGATGGATGTATTCATCGCCTCCTCGGGCTCAACGCCGCGAAGCTTGGCAAAGTTCTCCCTGATGCGGTCGAAAGCCACGACCGTATCGTTGAGCGAATAACCGATGACCGCCAGCACGGCGGCGACGACCGACAGATCGAAGGAAATGCCGGTGATCGAGAAAAACCCGATCGTCACGATCACGTCATGCGCCAGCGCCGCAACCGCGCCCATCGCGAACTTCCACTGAAAGCGGAACATGACGTACGCGAAAATCATCAGGAGCGCGAAGATCATCGCCAGGCCGCCCTGCTCCGTCAGTTCTTCGCCGACCTGGGCGCTGACGTTCTCGAATCGCAACAGCTCCACCGACGAGTCGCCGCCGGAAAGCACCGCGAACAGCGACTGCCGGATCTCGCTGGCGTCCTGGCCGGGTTGCGGCGGCAGCCGGACCAGCACATCCTCCGCCGTGCCGAACTCCTGCACCACATATTGTTCGTAGCCCGCGTCGCTCAAAACCTGGCGAATCTCGACGAGATCGGCAGCCTCCGGGTAACTCAGTTCCAGCAGGATGCCGNNGCCATCGACACGATCGACAACCCGACAATAAGAATCGAGAAACCGATTGCCACGTTACGCCGGGTGCGGCTCAGGAAATCGATATTCGGCTTGTCCTTGATCAGGCGCATCGCATTATCCGTTGCTAGATCGGCAATGTTTGGAGCCGCCGGCCGCCGAATGCGAGATTGACGACGGTGCGTGTGCCGATGATCGCCGTGAACATCGACGTGATGATGCCGAGCGACAGGGTGACGGCGAAGCCCTTGATCGGACCGGTGCCGAACGCAAACAGGACGATGGCTGCAATCAAGGTCGTGATGTTGGCGTCCGCGATCGACGAGAAGGCTTTCTCGTACCCGGCGTGGATGCTGTTCTGGATCGTGTTCCTGGCGGCTATCTCCTCTCGTATTCGTTCGAAGATGAGGACGTTCGCGTCGACCGCCATGCCGACGGTGAGCACGATGCCCGCGATCCCGGGCAGCGTCAGCGTCGCCTGCAGCAGCGACAGCAAGGCGACGATGAACACGAGATTGGACAAGAGCGCCATGTTGGCGATCATGCCGAACCAGCGATAGTAGACCGCCATGAAGATGATGACCGCGAGGAAACCGATCTGGACGGCGCTGAAGCCGCGATCAATGTTGGCGGCGCCGAGGCTGGGCCCGATGGTCCGGTCGTCGACTTTGAATACCGGCGCTGCGAGCGCACCTGCGCGCAGCAGCAGCGCCAAGTCCCGCGCTTCGACCGGCGTCAGGCCCGTGGTCCGGAAGCGGTCCTTGAAAATGCCCTGGATCGTCGCCGTATTGATGATCTCCTCGGTCTTGATCGTCCGATAGGACGTCGTGCCGTCGGGCAAGGTAATCGACTCGCGGCGCGTCTCGATGAAGACCGTCGACATCGGCTTGCGGAGATTCATCCGCGTCGTCTCGAGCATCTTCTCGCCACCCGCCGCGTCGAGCGTAATGAATACGGCCGGCTGGCCTTCGCTGAATCCGGACTCGGCATTGACGATCTGATCGCCGGACGCGATGACGTCGCGCTTCAGCAGCTGCCCCGGGACGCCGCGACCCGGGTAACGCCGCGAGCCCGGACTGTCGCCGGTGGTATCGACCAGGCGAAATTCCAGCGTCGCCGTCGCTGTGAGGATCTTGTCGAGCTCGTTCGGATCCTGCACGCCCGGCAACTGCACGACGATCCGGTTGACGCCCTGGCGCTGCACCAGCGGCTCGGCGACGCCGAGCTGATCCACCCTGTTCCTGAGCGTCGTGATGTTCTGCTCGATCGCAAAATCCTGGCGCGCCTTGATCTGCGTCTCGCTCATGCGGACCCGCAGCGAGCGGCCGTCCGCGCCGTCGAGCACCAGCAGCTCCGGATCCGACTCGCGGATGATCTCGCGCGCGCGTTCAACGTCCTCTTCGCTGCGCAGCGGCACGAGCACCTGGTTGCCCTCGACCGTCGGTCGGCTGCGAATCCGTTCGTCGCGCAGCCGGTCCGCGAAATCCTGCTCGTAGGCAGCAAGCCGGCTCTGTATGGCGCTGTCCATGTCGACTTCGAGGAGCACGTAGACGCCGCCGCGCAGGTCGAGGCCGAGGCTCATCGGACTGAGGCCCAGCTGGCGGACCCAGCCAGGCGTATTGGGCGCATCGGTCAGCGCGACGTTCGAGTCTGCCGAAAACGTGTCGCGAAAGACGGTGACGGCCGCGGACTGGTCATTGCTGGTATCGAACCTGACGACGACGCGACCGTCCTGCATATAGATCGAATCGGCTTCTATGCCGTTCCGCTCGAGGACCTGCTCGACCCGCTGGATCCGGTTGTCCCCGAACTCGCTGCCGTCAGCCTTGGCGAGCTGAATAGCCGGAGCCGTGCCGTAGACGTTGGGCAGGGCGATCAGCGCACCCGCCAGCAGAATGGTCAACACCAGGAAATTAAGCCAGGTCGGGTAACGATTCATAGCGCGGGCGGCAGTCAGGCTGCGTCGATCGTGCCTTTCGGAACGACGGCGGACACGGTCGATTTCTGCACTTTGATTTCGACGTTGTCGGCAATCTTCAGCGTGGCGTAATGTTCGCTGACCCCCGTGACCTTACCGAGTATGCCGCCGGCGGTAAGGACTTCATCGCCGGTCGACAACCCGCTGACCAGTTCATTATGGGCTTTCTGGCGCTTCTGCTGCGGCCGGATCAATAGGAAATAGAACGCGACGAAAATCACGATCATCGGCAGGAAGAAGCCGAAGGGATCGGCCTGGGCCGCGTCCTGCGCGTGGGCCGGCGTGATAAGGAAATCCATGTGTCTCTACCCTGTCACCCGGTCACGGACCGGGCCTGAAAAAATGGCGCGCTATTATGGCACACGAGTCTGCGGACGTGGGGATGCTGCCCGCGGATTCAACGCCATAATCGAATTGATCATGAATCGGCGTAGCGGGATTTGAGGTCGGCAATGAGATCGGCCAGCGAGCCAGCCTTTATCGCGGCCCGGATTTCTCTCATAAGTTCCTGATAATAATGGAGATTATGGATCGTGTTGAGGCGCGAACCGAGGATCTCGCCACATTTTTCGAGGTGCCGCAGATAGGCGAGGCTGTAGTGACTGCAGGTCTCGCAGCCGCAGTCCGGGTCCAGCGGGCCGGTATCGTCCCGGTACTTCGCATTCCTGATCTTGACGACGCCGCGCGACGTGAACAGGTGCCCGGTCCGCGCATGGCGGGTCGGCATCACGCAGTCGAACATGTCGATACCGCGGCTGACCGCGTCCGCAATATCGACAGGGGTGCCGACACCCATCAGGTAACGAGGCGCCGCGGCCGGCATCAGCGGCACCAGGCCGTCCAGCACCGCATTCCGCTCCGCCTCGGTTTCGCCGACCGCCAGCCCGCCGACGGCATAGCCATCGAAACCGATGTCGAGCAGACCGTCCAGCGATTCCTTGCGCAGCCCGTCGTAGATACCGCCCTGCACGATTCCGAACAGCGCCTCGCCGCGGTCGGGTTCGGCAGCTTTCAGTTCATCGAAGCTGCGGCGGCTGCGTTCTGCCCAGCGAAGCGACAACGCCATCGATTCCCGGGCTTCGGTTTCTGTCGCGGGATACGGGGTGCACTCGTCGAAGATCATCGCAACGTCGGCGTTGAGTTCCTGCTGGACCTCCATCGAGCGTTCCGGAGTGAGCAGAATCCTGTCGCCGTCTACCGGCGAACGGAAAGTGACGCCCTCCTCGCTGACCTCGCGCATGTCGGCCAGTGAAAAGACCTGGAAGCCCCCGGAATCGGTCAGGATCGGTCCTTTCCAGTTCATGAATTCGTGCAAGCCGCCGTGCTTGCGCACCACTTCGGTCCCCGGACGCAGCATCAGGTGAAAGGTATTGCCGAGAATCATGTCGGCGCCGGTGCGGTGAACCTCGTCCGTCGTCACGCTCTTGACGGACCCGTAGGTGCCGACCGGCATGAACGCCGGGGTCTCGACCGGCCCCCGTCGGAACTCGATTCTGCCGGTTCTTGCCAGTCCGGCGGTGTGCTGAACGGTAAACTTCATCGGCGTTCCGGCCACAGCAACATGGCGTCACCATAACTGAAAAACCGGTACGCCTCCGCGATCGCGTGGCGGTAGGCGCGCATGATTCGCTCGTGCCCGGCGAATGCGGCAACGAGCATCAGTAACGACGACCTCGGCAGGTGGAAGTTGGTCAGCATCGCGTCGACCGAGCGAAATCGGTAACCCGGCCGGATGAACAATTCGGTTTCCGAATCGACGGCTTCGATCTCGCCATCGACCGAGGCCGCCTCGAGCGCGCGCACCGAGGTCGTTCCGACGGCAATGACCCGGCCACCGGCGGCGCGGGTCGAGCTGACCGCGGCAGCCGTCGCCGCACTCACCCGCAGGCGCTCCGCGTGCAGGCGATTCCGCGCGACCTGCTCGTGACGTAAGGGCTGGAACGTCCCCGCGCCGACGTGCAGCGTCACGAAGGTCGTGCCGATTCCCATTTGACGCAGGCTGTCCAGCATTGCTTCGTCGAAGTGCAGGCCCGCGGTCGGTGCTGCGACGGCGCCAGGCTGCGCGGCGTACACGGTCTGATAACGCTGATCGTCACCGCGCTCCTCGCCGCGCGCCAGGTACGGAGGCAACGGCACCTCGCCGTGGGTCTCGAGAAAAGGCATGACTTCGGTCGAGAGACGCAAGCGAAACATGCCGTCCGTCCGGTCCAGTACGATCGCGGTCACCTCGGCGGCCAACTCGATCGTCGAACCGGGATTCGGCGACTTGCTCGCGCGTACCTGGGCGACAAGCTCGTCGTCCGCGAGGATACGCTCGACGAGAATCTCGACCTGTCCGCCGCTCGGCTTCCGGCCGCGCAGCCTGGCGCGGATCACGCGGGTATCGTTCAATACCAGCAGGTCGCCGGGTGTCAGCAGTCCGGGCAGATCGGCGAATCCCCGGTCGTCTAGACGCTCGCCCACGACCAGCAGGCGGCTGCCGCGACGCTCGGTCGCGGGGTAACGGGCGATCAGCTCGTCGGGCAGATCGAAATCGAAGTCGGACAAAAACATGGCCGCGCATGGTAACCCATCCGCAGCCAGGTAGATCCCGGGAATTAGCGCATCCCGGAACGATTGCCGCCGGCAAAAAGCCTAAATGCGATCGTCGCTCGGCAGGACGATTTTCTCGGTCGCCACAGCGGGCGCCGGCGCACCCGGGGGAGCGATCCAGCTGCTCCGGTTATCCGGCATGACGATATCGATCGTTCGCTTGCGCTTGTCCCGCATGATCTCGATATTGAGCTCCTCGCCTGCCTGGTAGGAGCCGAGGATTCGCACAGCATGTTGCACGGATTTCGGCTCGCGGCCATCGATGTTCAGGATGACGTCGCCGTCCTGCAGCTTGAGGTCCTCGTTCGACGGCGCACGGACGACCAGCAGTCCCTCCGACGTCCCGAAATACGCCCCCAGCTGCTCGGTGAGCTTCACCATCTCCATGTCACCGAAGTTGCGATCGCCGCCGATCCAGACGAAGCCCGGGCCGCCGCCGACATGCGGCGCGACATGTACGTCAAAGTCCGGCGACTCGAAGTCATCCGAATCGAACTGGAATGCATAAACGTTCCTGTCTATCGGTCGCGGCGTCACAGCAACGGTGTCGCTGCGCCCGTTCCTCAGGTACTCGACGTCGAGCGCGTCGCCGGCTTCCACGCCCTGCATGAAGTCCGTCAGTTTCGAGGTCGCCTGTTCGCCACTGTCCGCGGTGAGCGATTCGCCGTTGATCGAGGTGATGACGTCACCAGCGCGCAACCCGGATTCTTCGGCGGCGCCACCCGGCGTCACGCCGAGAATTTTTACGCCTTCGACCGGCCCCTTGTCCTTCGAGCCGCCGATCGTGACGCCGAGGATCGGCCCACGATTCATCCGGATGACACGTTCGATTCGCTCGACTCTCGGCAGCTGCCGCATCGACAGCTCCGCCATCTGCCGGGCCGCTTCCGCCATGCGGCGCTCCGCCTCACGCATGCGCACCTGGACTTCTTCGCTCTCGCCCTCCCGGCGCTCCGCCAGGCGCATCGCCTCTTCGGCAATGACTTCGGCCGCACGCTCCATCTCGCGCTGCGCAGCCTCGCGCTCCTGCTGCTCTGCGGCGAGCCGGCGCTCGGCTTCACGCATCTGCTCGTCCAGTTGGTCAGCGTTTTCCTGCGCAAGCCCCGGTGTACACACCAGCGTTGCCGCAGCGACGATCAGGGTTTGTTTCCACGCCTTCATCAGTTTTCTCCTGGTCCTCCCCGGCGCACCCAAGCGCCGGCCGGACCCAATTCCGGTTTCTCTTTAAAAAGCCATCCGCTGTGCCTGGGCTCGCCGCAGGTTCAGCAATGTATTCATCAACCTGACGCGCTCGCGCCAGTAGACCTCAGCCGGTTCCGGCGTCATGTCCGGGTGACTCAGCCAGTAATCGATCGTTGCGATCCGGTCCTCGATATCCGCGATCGTCGCCACCGTGCTGGCCTGCATGACGCTCGGCTGCACCCTGAGCGAACGCAGATCGCGTTCGATCTGCTGCGACTGGACCATCAACGCATCCAGATCAGGCGCCTGGCTGTTTGCAACCGACGGCGGCGGCGTCGACTCGAAGCCTTCGCTGCCGTTGTCGACGACCGTCGTGGCCAGCGGCAGGTTGAGCACGGCCAGCACCACGGCCGCCGCAATGCCCGTGCCCGCAAACCATTTCGTGCCTTCGCCGAAACGAGGCCGGAACAGTCCTTCCGCGCGCGCCTGCGTCTCGATCCGTTGCCAGACCTCACGCGGCGGCACCGTATCTTCGAGTTCCGCGAGCCGTATCTGCAGGAGGTCGCGCTCGCTAACGCTCAATCCACAATTCATCGTCTCGTCCGTCTCATCTTTATCTGTCATAACATTTCTCGAATTGAAGCGGTCTCAGCAATTTCCAAGCACCGAGCCCTGCATCGCTGAAGCCGCGTCGTTCCGTTCGAGTTCCGCATCGAGCAGCGGTCTGAGCCGCTGATACGCCCGCGAAAGTTGCGACTTCGAAAAACTTTCGGTCTTGCCCATCAGGCTGGCGATCTCCTTGTGGGTGTAACCCTCTACGTCGTGCAGCCAGACCACGGCGCGGGAAACCTCCGGCAGGTCCGCCAGGGCCGCGTCGAGGTCCATCGCCTGCTCGTGCCGGCCGGACGCCTGTGCCGCCGTTCGATTGTCGAAGGTCATCTCCTCCCAGTCGTCGTCGAGACTCTGGCCCCTGGCATGCCAGGCAGACCGCAGGAACATGAGCGCTTTCGAGATCGCGATCCGGCGTATCCACATGCCGATCGGCGCGTCGCCCCGGAAATTGCCAATGCTGCGGATGACCTCGATGAAGGTCTCCTGCAACAGGTCCTCCGCCTGCGCGGGTACCCGCGTAAACCTGAGGCAAACCGAATACACGGGTGACGAATACGCGCGGTAGAGGATCTCGTGTGCCTTCGCATCCCCACGGGTTGCGCGCTTCACGATCGCCGGGTCGATGTGTATGTCCGCGAACTTACTCATGTGTCGCTAGGTAGGATGCACGCGGGTGCAAAAAGGTCGCAAGGATTTTTCAGTATAGTGTGGCGGCTCACGTTTCCCGCGAATATACTGAGCGCCCGGCGGCTGAATGCCGCATGAACTCTCGGGTTTTCCCCAGCCGGGGTGGCGGAACTGGTAGACGCGCCGGATTCAAAATCCGGTTCTGGCAACAGAGTGCGAGTTCGATTCTCGCTCCCGGCACCACCCCGTCCGCCCGGCGAACCGCGCCGCGGCCGGGACGCGGCTCAGATCGGCCCGTCGTCGAGCCCCGAGCTCGATTTGAGATCGGCGCCGTCGAATGAGAGCACGCGACTATTGAGATCTCTCAGCTTCTGACGGGCTTTTGTCGATTCGCGTTCCAGCTCTACCAGCGCCTGCTCGAACGCCTCGCGCCTGGCTTCGGCGGCCTCGAACGCGGCAGCGTACGCATTATCCTCGGGTCGGAAACAAACGTGCGCAGTGAAGCTGGGCGGGTCGTCCAGGGTCCGGCACTCGCGATTCGCGGTCCGATACCGGTCGAGGACGATGTTACAGGCATCCTCGAGTGCCACGCAGTAATCCTCGACCTGGGCGGGGATGGACTTGCTGTCATCGAGCGCGCGACGGAATTGGCGAACCCGTTTTCTGACGCGCTCCCCCTCGACCGTGATCTTTTTCTCGGCCTGGTCGATGATCCGGTTGTACTGTTTATGCGTCCGGGAAACGATCCCCTGCATCGAATCCGACGGGCCCGGCTTCGGCATTGTCGACAGTCTTTTTACAGGAACCGCTTCCGCCGAATTCCTGCCCAGACCGATGGAGAGCATGCCCGCGACAATGACAGCTATTGCGCCGACCCATCCCTGGGGCGCAAGGTCGACGCCGGCCGTCGGCGTCGCCAGGGCATTAAGCACGTCCTGGACACCCGCGTCACCTCCCGTTAGCTTCGCCGAGATCATCGCGGCCGCGAAGGCGGCGAGCAGCACGACGAAAAATATGGACAGGACGGTTCCGAAGGCGGCCATGACCCGATGCTCGCGCCGTTCGTTGTCCACCTGCCGGGCAATCTCCCGGGCAAGCACGAAAGGCGCCAGCACGGTGAGCGCGGCGATGGCGAGCGCCCAGTCGGCCGGCGAAGTTGCGGCTCCGGTGACAAGGCCGGTGACCAGGGACGCGGCGCCGAAAATCACAATGACGGCCAGTAACGAGTACTTCAGCGAGGAATTGCGGCTTGCAGGAACGACCGTGCTGCCGTCCTCTTGCCCTTCAATGCGCGCCTCGGCGGCGCGTGCTGCCTGCTCCCTTGCCTCGTCGATGTCGGGCCGGATTCTTGATGTAAATCGGACCAGTTCCGCCTCGCAGCGCGCAGGAACCTCGCGAATCTCCGAGATCACCCGCTGGACATCGACCTTGCTACCGAGTTTCTGAAGCCTTTCCGTCGCGGCTGAGGCTCTTTTCTGCGCTCGCCGCTGCAACGACCTGAAATGCGCAACGACCTCGCGCTGCGTCCCGGTGGCCTCGGCCTCGAGCGGCGGCGGCTGGCCGATGGCTCCGTCTTTCGCTCCGCGCGCCTCGATGTCGAGCTCGGTCGCCACTTTATCGACGTCGATCTCCGTTACGATGCTCGAATCGAGGCGATCTCTGAGCTGGTGGATTCCGGCAGACAGCGATCTGACGGATCTTACTGCTGCGCTGCGCAGGCTTGCTGCAAGCGCATTTGCGCTGCCGCCGGCACGATCTGAAGTTGCGATGGTCTGCGCCATAATCTCGTTCCTCTAAAAGTAGTTTTTCCGACCTCGGTCCCGATAGGCGGAGAACCGGGATGTATCCAGCCAGCTGCCGCTGCCGGGGCCGACGACCCCGCCGTAGGTAGTGCGTTTTGGCGACTGCTCGCGCACAAACCAGAAGCGGTGCTTGCCTATCGTGATTTCGTCGCCGTCTCTCAAGGCATGGCGACGGATGCGGCGGCCGTTCACGAAGGTACCGTTGATCGTGTCGAGGTCGATCAGCACGGAATTGTGCTCGCCGCTGTCAATGTGAGCATGATGCGCGCTGACATAGTCGCTCACGATTCGAAAATCATTATCGAAGCCTTTGCCGATGCTCATCCGACCGTCCCTGATCGCGTAGCGACTGCCGTCGGCGGCGGATGCGCCGGACACCAGGAATCGCTGCTCGCGGACTTCGGTTACCTCGGATACCTCGCCGTTGCCGGCCGCGACTACGGTCGGTCGGCCAGCAGCGGGGTTCTCTGCATACCTGTCCGACGGCTCCAATTGCGCGTCGTCGGCATCCGCGGAGCCATTGCCGCCACGATCCGCTTCGCCGGCGTCTGCGATCGATCGCAACTGGTCGGCGAGTCGGCGATTCTCTTCCGTCGCTGCCGCGTAGCATTGCTGCAATTCGGCGATACTCTCGACCATTGACTGGATCGTCTCCTGCATTTCGCTTCGTTCTGCTGCTTCCCTCTGACGCTCGGCTCCGACAAGCGCCAGCTCCGCCACTTTCGCCTGCAGGGTTTCGATCTGCCGCGAACTGGTCCCGGCCTCCTCGTGCAGGCGCGCAATGATCTTGCCCTGGACGTCGAATTCTTTTGCAACCTCCGCCCAATCCTGGTTGGCGGAGCCACCCACTTCATAAGCCGGCCCAGGGACTGCCGCAATCGGCGCCTTATGCTCGGGCGCCGCATGTCCGAGCCTGACGGCGGCCATGGAGACGCTGTCCCTGGTCACGAATGACTCGTTGTTCGCGAATGCGCACTTCAATGCCATGCTGCAAACCTGATCGATGTTTTGTGGCTGTCCTGCGGACAGCCGATACACCAGCCCCAGCGCATCGTCAGCGAAAATCTCTTCGTCGATACAGCCAGCGAGCCGCAGTCGGTGAGCGACGTACTCGGCTGTTTCGGCTTCATTAAGCGTCGGTACGCCGGCATACAGTTCTGGTTCGAACATGAATGGATCCCTGTCGAGGCCTGGAAAACTCAGAAACAAAGCCGACTCACCTAATCCTGCGTGCCAAACACTGCGTACGCCGCAATCCTCCAATCAGACAGACGCATGCATGCCTACATGGTTAGGTTCTAAGGGATCAGGCCGTACTCGGAGTAGGACTTTGTTGTTTTGATATAGCATTATCTTGTGCGCGGCTCGCTGATCGGCGCGCTGGCGAACAACGTCTGGAGAGTCTATGAAGTTCTGCTCAACCTGCGGTGAAAGCGTCGCGCGGAAAATCCCGGCCGGCGATACGCACGAGCGCTGGGTTTGCGAAGCGTGCTGCACGATCCACTACCAGAATCCGAAGGTCGTCGTCGGCTGCGTCCCCGCAAGAGACGGCAAGATCCTGCTTTGCAAGCGCGCCATCGAGCCGAGATACGGCTACTGGACTGTGCCGGCCGGCTTCATGGAGATCGGCGAGACCATCGCCCAGGGCGCGGCCCGGGAGACGATGGAGGAGGCCTGCGCGGAGGTGGAAGTCGGCCATCTGTTCGCGTCCGTCGACGTCGTGCAGGCGGGTCAGCTACACCTGTTTTTCACGGCGGCGCTCGTCGGCGACTACTCCCCGGGCGACGAGTCGCTGGATGTCGCCCTGTTTTCAGAGGAGGACATTCCCTGGGACGAGATCGCCTTCCGAAGCGGCGTGTTCGCGCTGCAGAAGTACTTCGAGGACGCCGGTGAGAACAACGGCGTCCATATTCACGAAGTGGTCTTCAATCGCGGCAAGAACTAGCGCAGTCAGTCCTCGCCGAGCGTGGAGGCGATAGCTTCGGTCAACTGCTTGGGCGGCAGGTAGCCGCTGAACAGGGTTCCGTCCTCAAGGACGATCGCAGGCGTGCCGCGCAGACCGACATCCTGGCCCATCGAGTAGTGGGTGCTGACAATCGACGAATCGCAGTCGCGCGTCTGGAATTCCTTGTCGAGCTTGGCGAGCGTCAGCGCCTCGTTCCGGTTATCGGAACACCAGACCTGTTCGGCCTTTGCCCATGAAGGCGATGTCGGGCCATTGCGTGGATAGAGGAAGTAGCGGACTTCGATGCCCTCGTCCATGTATTCCTCGATCTGGTTGTGCAAGCGGCGGCAGAATGTGCAATCGATATCGGTAAAAACGGAGACGCTGTGCCGGACCTTCTCCGGGGTGAAGACGATGCTTGAATCGTCGGACACCGCGGCCATCATTTTCGCACGCGCGGCATTGCGATCTTTTTCGGACAGGTTGACCTGCTCTGCGAGGTCGATCAGGTCGCCCTGCAACAGGTAACGGCCATCGCCGGAGATGTAGGCGATGATGGCGCCTTTGCGAATCGTGTACCAGCCATCGACGTCGCTCGGAAAGATGTCTTCCTGGTCGATGCCGGAGAACATGCCGGCCACCGTTTCGCGCACGTGCTGCAATTCCGCCGCATCATCCGCGCTGGCGGGTATCGACAGTAAACCGGACGCGGCAAGCGCCAGGATGCTGATTCGCAAGAAAACTGGTTTCATTAGTGAGTCCTTAAATTTACAGGCGCCCGCCCATTGGCGCCTTCTCATCCCACAGACCGGCTGGACCGTCGTGGGTTCCCGTACTGCGAACGGCCGGAATTGTAACAAAGGAGACCCCTAAAATACGCCATTTGTTTCGTCCGGCGTCGATCCCGCTCGATCCCTGACATCGTCTGCGCTGCGGGCCGAAAGGGCTGCTCCAGTCCCGGCCGCTGTCGCGGTCCCTGGCGACGCGGCATGCCGCCCCCAGCCCGTCACGGCGGGATGCGTATCGAGAATACCTGGGCATTCCGGGGTCGAAGCTGACGCCGTTTCGCCCCGCATGCGGCGTTTTCAGCCGCGCGGGTGGTGTTCGCCGTGCAGATCCTTCAAGCGCTCCCTCGCGACGTGCGTGTAGATCTGTGTCGTCGAGAGATCGCTGTGTCCGAGGAGCAGCTGCACGACCCGCAGGTCGGCGCCCCGGTTCAGCAGGTGCGTGGCGAAGGCGTGGCGCAGGCTGTGCGGCGACAGTTTCTTGTCGACGCCGGCTTTCTGCGCGTAACGCTTGATGATGTGCCAGAACGCCTGGCGAGTCATGCGGTCGCCGCGACGGGTTGGAAACAGGTAGTCGGTCTGCCGCTCGAGCAGGATTTCCATCCTCGGGCCATCGATGAAGTCGCGCAGCCAGCGTTGCGCTTCGTCGCCGAGCGGGATCAGTCGCTCACGATCGCCTTTACCGACGATACGCAATACGCCCTGGTTGAAATTAACCTGCGACTGTTTGAGGTTGATCAGCTCCGAGACGCGCAGACCGGTCGCGTAAAGCAGCTCCAGCATGGCGCGATCGCGATGGCCAAGCGGCTCGTCGGTATTCGGCGCCTGCAGCAATGCGTCGACCTCGTCCTCAGTCAGCGTCTTCGGCAGCGAGCGCCCGATGCGCGGCATCTCGATGTCGGCAGTCGGATCGGTATCGCGCAGTCCCTCGCGCATGATGTAGCGGAAGAAGCGGCGAAAGCTCGACAGCTGGCGCGCCGTCGATCGCGGCTTGGCGCCACTTTCGACGCGGCCCGCGATAAATTCCAGCAGATCGGCTTTTTCGGCTCGCTCGATCGGGATGTTGCGTTCTGACAGCCTGCGTCCCAGTGTCATCAGGTCGGCGCGATAAGCGCCAAGCGTATTCGCCGAGAGACCGCGTTCCATCCAGATGGCGTCGAGAAACTGGTCGACCAGTTGCTCGGAACTCGACTTCGGCTGTTCGGTCTTGCTTGTCTCGCTATTCGTCATTGCATCCATCTTTCTCAGGCCGTCCATGGCTTGCTGGCCTCGAAGTGGCGGCATCGTCTGCCTTTGCGGCAGCATTGCGAAACCATTCGGGTTCGCGTCACAATCTCCGTCAATCCGGTCGCCAAGCAACGGATTTTTCAAGGAATTGAGTATGATGAGCTGCATCGACAACCGGCGTGATCGCTGTCACAGATTCATCAGGGCATTAACATAAAGTGATCTGCGTCACAGCCAAGTTCGCCAAATCTGTCCGCAAACGGCAATATTCGAGGCCCCGTGACTGATTCGACCGCGAATACGCCTGCAGGGATCGGCGGAGTACTGTACGGCATTTATGCATGGTTTGCGTTCATTGTCTGTGCGCTGCTGGCGCTTTTATGCACGCTGATCGTTCCGGGGCTCGACCGCCGCAGACGATGGGTTACCGCCTGCGCAAGGGCGCCGTTCCCGCTGGCCGGCATACGCGTCGAAATGCACGGTCTCGAGAATATTCCGGCGGGCGGCTCGGTCGTGGTCGCCAATCACGCCAGCTATCTCGATGGCGTATTGCTGCAGGCTTTCCTGCCGCCGAGATTTGCCTATGTCATCAAGGGCGAGATGAAGCACGCACCGGTGATCGGCTTCCTGTTACGCAGGATCGGCTCGAAGTTCGTCGAGCGTTTCGACGCGAGCGGCAGCGCGCGCGATGCGCGCAGCCTGCTGAAAGCCGCTCATGAAGGGGAATCCCTGGCTTTTTTCCCGGAGGGCACCTTTGTCGCAGAACCCGGACTTGGCCGTTTCCGACGCGGCGCGTTTGCTGCAGCGATCAGCGCCGGCGTACCGCTGGTACCGGTTGCGATCAGGGGATCCCGTCGCATCTTCCCCGCGGAAACGATGCTGCCACGCCACGGGCACCTGGGTATCGACGTCCTCGAGGCCGTACAGCCCGAAGACCCGGCCTACGCAGATCACCACGCGCTCGCGGAGATCGCCCGGCAACGAATTCTCGCGGTGCTCGACGAACCAGACCTGCTGGCGGGGACCGGCGAAGGACAGACCAAGCCGCATTGAGTATTGCGCGACCCGCGCGGATACGGGAAAGTAGCGCCCCCATTTTTGCACGGGCTGAGGCAAGCAATGAGTACGGATCCCGTCGTCATCGTCGCCGCAAGGCGCACCCCCATCGGCGCCTTCCAGGGCGTTCTCGGCAACGTCGCCGCTCCCGACCTGGCGGCCGCGGCCTGCCGGGCTGCGCTCGACGACGCCGGCCTCGATGCCGCGGACGTGGACGAGGTGCTGCTGGGCTGCGTCCTGCCCGCGGGCCTCGGCCAGGCACCGGCGCGCCAGGCGAGTCTCGGCGCCGGCATCCCGGAGTCCGTTCCCTGCACGACCGTCAACAAGGTCTGCGGCTCCGGCATGAAGACGACCATGCTGGGCCACGACCTGATCGCTGCCGGCGGTGTCGACATCGTCCTGACCGGGGGCATGGAGTCGATGAGCAACGCGCCCTACCTGATGCCTAAAGCGCGGGGCGGCTACCGCATGGGCCACCAGGAAGTGCTCGATCACATGTTCTGGGACGGGCTGCAGAATCCCTACGACGGCAACATGATGGGCCACTTCGCCGAACAGACGGCAAAGAAGTACGGCTTTTCCCGCGAGGCACAGGACGAATTCGCGATCGCGTCGGTCACGCGCGCGAGGCATGCCGCGGATAGCGGCGCATTCGGCAGCGAGATCACGGCGGTCACGGTCCGCTCGCGAAAAGGCGAGTCCGTTGTCGATCAGGACGAAGGACCGCAGGTCGCCAGCATCGAGAGGATTCCGACCTTAAGGCCGGCATTTGCCAAAGATGGCACGGTGACGGCCGCCAGTTCGTCGTCGATTTCCGACGGCGCGGCGAGCCTGTTGCTGGTTCGCGCAAGCGTCGCGCAGACGCGGGGACTGACACCCCTCGCTACGATCGCCGGTCACTCCGGATTCGCGCATGCACCCGAGTGGTTCACGACCGCGCCGGTGACGGCGATCAACGCGTTGCACGACAAACTCGGCTGGGGACCGGACACCGTCGACCTTTACGAGGTGAACGAAGCATTTGCCTGCGTGACAATGGCCGCGATGCACGATGTCGGCATTGATCACGCCAATGTCAACGTCAACGGCGGCGCGTGTGCGCTCGGTCATCCGATCGGGGCATCGGGCGCGCGCATCATCGTGACCTTGCTGCATGCGCTCAGAAATCGCGGCGGTGGCAGGGGCATCGCATCGCTTTGCATCGGTGGCGGCGAAGCCGTCGCCATCGGTCTCGAAGTTTCAGACTGATTACCGGAGACGAGAATGGACCTGTCAACCGCCAAAGCCGTGATCACCGGCGCAGCATCAGAGCACGGACTGGGATTCGCGACCGCGCGCCGGGTTATCGACGCCGGCGGCCAGGCCGTGTTGCTGGACGTTAACGATACCGAAGGCGAGAAAAGCGCCGCCGGTCTCGGCGAACGTGCCCGCTACATACACACCGACGTCTCGTCGGAGGAAGCCGTTCAGGCAGCGATCGCATCGGCCAGCGAATTCATGGGCGGCATTACGCTGGCCGTCAACTGCGCCGGGATTATCGGCGCCGCCCGCGCGCTCGGCCGCGAAGCGCCGATGGCGGGCGCGTTCTTCGAGAACACCGTTCGCGTCAATCTCGTGGGTTCGTTTCTCGTCGCCAAGGAAGCGGCCAACGTCATGCAGCACAATGCGCCGAACGACGACGGCGAGCGCGGGCTGATCGTCAGCACGGCGTCGATTGCCGCCTTCGAAGGCCAGATCGGCCAGGTCTCCTACTCGGCATCGAAGGGCGGCGTCGTCGGCATGACCCTGCCGCTGGCCCGCGAATTTGCCCGCATCGGCATCCGCGTCAACGTCATCGCGCCGGGCATCTTCATGACGCCGATGGTAGCCGGCATGACGCCGGAACTGCAGGCGTCGCTAGGCGCCCAGGTGCCCTTCCCGTCGCGTCTCGGTCGGCCCGGGGAGTACGCCGACCTGGTCGCCTGTATCTACGAAAACGCGATGATCAATGGCGAGACCATCCGCCTGGACGGCGCCATCCGGATGCAGCCGAAGTAAGCGACGCCCGTGGCGAAATAGACGGCTTTGCCGGGCAAGGCTGTTGCAGCGGACTCGCCGTCGGCCCGCAAGCCTACATCCCTGAATAGTTCGGGCCGCCGCCCCCCTCCGGCACGGTCCAGACGATGTTCTGTCGCGGGTCCTTGATGTCGCAGGTCTTGCAGTGAACACAATTCTGCGCATTGATCTGGAATTTCGGCTGCCCGCCCTCCTCGACAACCTCGTAGACGCCGGCGGGGCAATAGCGCTGCGCCGGTTCGTCGTATTCCGGCAGGTTGTATTCGATCGGAAGGCTGGCGTCCTTCAGCGTCAGGTGAGACGGCTGGTCTTCCTCGTGGTTGGTGCTCGACAGGAACACCGATGACAGCCGATCAAAAGAAATCACGCCATCCGGTTTCGGATACTCGATCGGCGTCGATTCGGCGGCCTTGCTCAAAGATTCGTGATCCGGCCGGGTATTTCGCAGCGTGAATGGCAGCTTGCCGCGAAAGATATTCTGATCGATGAACGTGAAGGCCGCGCCAAGGAACGTGCCGAACTTGTGCAATGCCGGCCCGAAATTGCGGGCGCGATGCAGCTCGTCGTAAACCCACGATGCTTCGACGGCACTTTGATAGCCGCTGAGTTCGGCCGTTTCGCCGCCGGACTGCAGTGCTTCGTAGACGCTGTCGGCGGCGAGCATGCCGGTCTTGATCGCGGTATGAGCGCCCTTGATCTTGACGCCGTTCAGGAAACCCGCGTCGCAACCCACCAGCAATCCGCCGGGGAACGCGAGCTTCGGCAGCGACTGCAAGCCGCCCTTGTTGACGGCCCTCGCCCCGTAGGCGATCCGCTTGCCGCCCTCGAGATACCTGCGAATACCCGGATGCAGTTTCCAGCGCTGGAATTCATGGAACGGCGACAGGCTCGGGTTGCGATAATTGAGCGCAACAATGAATCCGAGGAAGACCTTGTTGTCCTCGGCATGATAGAGAAAGCCGCCGCCCTCGGTGTGGTTGTCGAGCGGCCAGCCCATCGTGTGCACGACGAGGCCCTCGTCGTGCTGCGCGGGATCGATCTCCCAGATCTCCTTGATGCCGAGTCCGTAATGCTGTGGATCGGCGTCCTTGCGCAGGTCGAAACGATCCATCAGCTGCTGGCCGAGATTGCCGCGCACGCCCTCGGCGAAAATCGTGTACTTGCCGAGCAGCTCGTAGCCAGGCTGGTAACCGGGTTTTTGCTGGCCATCCTTGCCGATCCCGAGGTCACTGGTCGCGACCCCGGTCACCCGCCCGTCATCGTCGTACAGCACCTCGGATGCGGCGAAGCCCGGGAATACGTTGATGCCGGCTGCCTCGGCCTTGTTGCCGAGCCACTGGCACAGTCGGCCGAGACTGATGATGTAGTTGCCCTTGTTGTGCATCGGCGACGGCACGAAAAGGCCCGGCACGCGCAGGGATTTCTGCTCGCCGGTCAGGTAGTGAATGATGTCGCCCTTGACCGCGGTCGTGACCGGCGCGCCCTCATCTTTCCAGCCGGGGTACAACTCGTCCAGGGCCCGCGGTTCGAACACGTTGCCGGACAGCACATGCGCGCCAATCTCGGAACCCTTCTCCACGACGACGACGTTGAGTTCCTTGCCGGCCGCCGCGGCCAGCTGCGACAGTCGGCAGGCTGCCGCCAGGCCGGCGGGTCCGCCGCCGACGATCACCACGTCGAATTCCATGGATTCTCTTTCGATTGATTCCGCCATCGTTCTTGTTTTCCTGGAAGACCGACCGCGCCGCGGCCAAGGCAGGCCCAATGATATTCGTGCGCTGCGAGTTGCGTCCACTGCAGGCGCCCGGGCGCGTTTCCACGACACGCCGTTCGCGGTAGTCTCTCTGCCGGCGCCAGGAACCCGCATGACCATCAAAGACCACTACCAGCAGCTGCTCGCGTCCGGAAACCTCGTCGAGGACCCGGCACAGGGCCGGGTCGTCGAACGGCTCGACGATTTGCAGCGGCGGCTGCTCGAGCAAGCAGGCTGGTCATCAAGGATCAGGCGCTGGCTCTCGGCCGGGGAACAGGTTGCGTTCACGAAAGGCATTTACCTGTGGGGCGGCGTCGGCCGCGGCAAGACTTTGCTCATGGACCTGTTCTTTTCTTCGCTGCCCGGCGAGACGAAGCGCCGCATCCACTTCCACCGCATGATGAGTGGCGTTCACCGCCGGCTCCGCCAGATCGAGAACTGCGAAGACCCGCTCGACATGGTTGCCGATGACATTGCGCGCGAGTCATCTGTCCTCTGCTTCGACGAGTTCTTCATCAGTGACATCGGCGATGCGATGATCCTGGGTCGGCTGCTCGACGGACTGTTCCAGAGAGGCGTGACGCTCGTCGCCACGTCGAATTCGTCTCCCCGCGATCTGTACCGGGACGGCCTGCAGCGGCAAAAATTCATCCCCGCGATAGAGGCGCTCGAGACGTTCACCGAGGTCGTCGAGATCGGCGGCGAGGTGGACTATCGGCTGCGCTTGTTTCAAGAGGCCGGCACCTACCTGGCGCCGCCGGGCGCGGAAGCCGACCGCAAGCTCGAGCACTACTTCGAGGAAATCGCGACAGGAGATCGACAGGAAAATGCTGAGCTGAGCGTCCTCGGTCGCCCCATACTTGCCCGCCGTTGCGCGAAGGGCATTGCCTGGTTCGAATTCGAAGAGCTCTGCGAAGGCCCGCGCAGCCAGGAGGATTACATCGAGATCGCTCGCTGGTACCCGACGGTCATCGTCTCAAATGTGCCGACGCTGGACCGCGAGCGGGAGAACGCGGCTCGGCGCTTCATCGCCCTGGTCGACGAATTCTACGACCGCCGGGTCAAACTGCTGCTCTCGGCTTCCGCCGCGGCCGGTGAACTCTACCAGGGGGAGCGACTGGGCTTCGAATTCGACAGAACCGCCAGCCGCCTGGTCGAGATGCAGACCGAGGAGTACCTGCACGCGCCGCACCTGGCCTGAGCGCCGCCCGGTTTCGCTCCGGCGCGCAACAAAGTAGAATCGCGGACCGCCGCGGGGTTTCGCGGGGCGCGGTCCAGCATGCAAGAAAATAAAGATAAAGAACTGATTTTAGAGGACTTTTTTCCCTATCGACTGGCGATTCTTTCGCACACCGTGTCGAGTCTGATCGCCCGTGTCTACGACAAGCGGTTCGGCCTGACCATCCCCGAGTGGCGGGTGATCGCTATCGTGGGCAGGTTTCCCGGCCTGTCCGCCGTCGAGGTCGCCGAGCGGACGATGCTCGACAAGGTTGCCGTGAGCCGCGCGGTCACCAAGTTGATCAAGGCCGGCCGGATCAATCGCGAGTTCGCCGATGCGGATCGCAGGCGATCGATACTGACGCTGTCCGAGGAAGGCCGCGAGGTCCATGACGAGATCGCCCCGCTCGCCCTGGCGATGGAGGAAGACCTGCTGCACGGACTGGATGCGGAACAGATATCGATGCTGAATACCGTTATCGAGCGCCTGCTCGTGAGGGCGCGCCTGATAAGCTCTCCCTGAACGATAAATCCGTCACTTTTTCGGCCGAATGGGTGGCAATGCTGCGGGCAGAGGACTAACCTTGCGACCCGATAGCACCACCTGAGGTGCGTTTTGCCGGATCAGCCCGCAGTGCGAAAACAGCAACAACGTCGTGCCAGCGATTTTTCCGAGAGCCTGATCGACGAAATCGTTGCGACGAGGCCGCAATGCCGGTCCCTGGGCTCCCCCAGGGAAGCAGAATCCTTTTTGCGCCGGTATTTTGCCGACGTCCCCTACGAAGACATCCACGACCGCACGCCAATGATCATGGGGCTCGCCGCAGCCTCTCATCTCGATTTTGCAAAAGTCCGCAAACCCGGCAAACCGCTGCTGCGAATCTTCAACCCGGACGAAAAAACGCACGGCTACAGTTCACCCTACACCATCATCGAGATGGTCAACGACGACATGCCGTTTCTGGTCGACTCGCTGTCGGCGGCGATCGAAAGGCAGAAACTGACCATCCACATGACGGTCCATCCGATCCTGAAGATCGAACGCGACGGGCGCGGCAAAATGAAGCGCATTTGCGCGCCTGGCGATGCGGGCGGCGTCGCGGAATCCTTTATCCGGATCGCCGTCGATCGTGAAGCCGACGAGCAACACCTCAGCGTGCTGCATCATGAAATATCCAAGGTCCTGTCGGATATCCGCATCGCCGTGCGCGACTGGTGCAAGATGCGCGACAAAATGCTCGATGCCGCCGCGCGCCTCAGTCGCGGCCCGGTCGGCGCCGACTCCGCAGTGCGCGAGGAAACCGACGCGCTATTGCGATGGCTCGTCGATGACCATTTCACGTTCCTCGGTTACCGCGAATACAAACTGCGTAAACGCGGCGAAAAAATGTTGCTGGCGCCCGTCAAAGGATCGGGCCTGGGCCTGCTGTCCCGCGACGAACGCGGCGGCAGGGCTGTCGAGCTCAACAAGGAGATGCAGCGCCATACGAGATCCCGGGACTGGCTGATCATCACCAAAGCCAATTCGCGTTCTACCGTGCATCGACACAGCTACCTGGATTACATCGGCGTCAAGATCTATGACGCCAACGGCAACGCGGTAGGAGAAAATCGATTCATAGGCCTGTTTACGTCGATTGCCTACAGCGAAAGTCCAAGGAACATTCCGCTCCTGCGGCTCAAGGTGCAGCGCGTCCTGGAAGCTGCTGACGTCGATCCCTCCGGGCACCGCGGCAAGGCCCTGATGCATATCCTTGATTCATTCCCGCGCGACGAGTTGTTCCAGAGCTCGGTCCCCGACCTGGTCAGGACGACCATCGGCATTCTGAATCTGCAGGACCGCAAGCGCGTCAAGTTTTTCGTTCGTCGCGACGCCTTCCGGCGATTCCTATCCTGCATCATTTACGTTCCGCGTGAGAAATATACGACGGCGATCAGGCGCCGCGTCGAGGAAATACTGCTCGAGGAATTCGAAGGCCTGTCGGTCGATTCGAGCGTGCAGATCGTCGACTCGCCGCTTGCGCGGCTGCACACCATTGTGCGCACCGGCGTCGAATCGCGGCCAAGGATCAGCATCCGTCGCATCGAGAACCGCATCAAGGACACGGTCATCAGCTGGCCGGATCATCTTCGCGAGCAGCTGATCGAGCGCTTCGGTCAGGACGAGGGCTTTACGCTGTTCCGCGAATACGGAAACAGTTTCACACAGGCGTACCAGGGCGAGACAGAGCCCCGTATTGCCTGCCTGGACGTCAAGAGAATCGACAGCCTGCTCAAAGGCGAGCACGAGGAATTCCTGCTGCTTCACCAGCCAGCGGGCTGCGCGCCGGACAAGCTGCATTTTCGGACCTTCCGCAGGGACGAACCGCTGGCGCTGTCCGGTGTCCTGCCATTGCTCGAGGACATGGGCACGGTCGTCTACACGGAACGACCGTACCGGGTGCGTCTCAGCAATGGCGACCTCTTCTGGATCCAGGACTTCGAACTGCACTTCGACGATGCACCGAATATCGACATCGGCGCCGCTGCGGCTCGCTTCCAGGAAGGATTCCGCCAGGCGTTGACCGGCGAATCCGAAAGCGACAACTTCAATGAGCTCATTCTCGCCGCGGGACTGAATGCGCGCCAGGCGTCGCTGGTTCGCTGTTACGCGAAATTCATCCTGCAGCTGGGCATCCCGTTCAGCCAGAACTCGATGGAGGAGGTCCTCGTCACGCACGCCGATCTCGCCTGCGCACTGGTGCGCCAGTTCGAGCTGCAGTTCGATCCGTCGTTGACGAAAAAGCAGCGCCTGGATGATCTCAAGCATTGTACGGCGACGATCGAGCGAGGTATCGCGAGAGCGCGCAGTCTCGATGAAGATCGTATCCTGAGCGCTTTCGCCGGCACGATCGCCGCGACCTTGCGAACGAATTATTTCCAGGTCGACGACGCCGGCAATCACAAACCCAGCATCGCCATCAAGGTCGACCCGGAACGCATTCCGGAAGCGCCATTGCCCAAACCGAAGTACGAGATCTTCGTCTACTCGCCCCGGGTCGAGGGCGTCCACCTGCGCGGCGGAGATATCGCCCGCGGCGGCATCCGCTGGTCCGACCGGCGCGAGGACTTCCGCACCGAGGTGCTCGGCCTGATGAAGGCGCAGGTCGTCAAGAACACGGTCATCGTGCCGACCGGCGCCAAGGGCGGATTCTTCCCCAAAAAGCTGCCCGAAGACGACCGCGAAGCCATCATGGCGGAAGGCATCGCATGCTACCGGATTTTCATATCCGGCATGCTCGACATTACCGATAACGTCGTCGACAACGAGGTCGTGACGCCGCAAGGCGTCGTGCGACGAGACGGCGACGACCCGTACCTCGTGGTCGCGGCCGACAAGGGCACGGCGACCTTCTCGGACATCGCCAACGAGATTTCGGCGGACTACGGCTTCTGGCTGGACGATGCCTTCGCATCGGGTGGATCTGCAGGCTACGACCACAAGAAGATGGGTATCACCGCGCGCGGCGCCTGGGAAGCGGTACGACGGCATTTCCGGGAACAGGGCGTCGATGTGCAGAAGGATCCCTTTACGGTCGCCGCCATTGGTGACATGAGCGGTGACGTCTTCGGCAACGGCATGCTGCTGTCCCGCAAGATCCGGCTGGTCGCCGCGTTCAATCATCTGCACATATTCCTCGACCCGGATCCGGATCTCGCAGAGAGTTACCGCGAGCGTCAGCGCTTGTTCAAGATGGGCAGGTCCGGCTGGGACGACTACCGCGAGGAAGCGATTTCCAAGGGCGGCGGTGTCTACTCGCGCCAGGCAAAAAAGATCCGGCTGAGTCCGGAGGCGCGGCGGATGCTTGGCGTCGAGGAGACGACGATCCGACCGCTGGAGCTGATCCGCGCGATCCTGCGCATGCAAGTCGACCTGTTGTGGAACGGCGGCATCGGCACCTACATCAAGGCCAGTTCCGAGAGTCATGCCGACGTCGGCGATCGCAGCAATGACACGGTCCGCGTCAATGCCAATGAATTGCGCTGCAAGGTCGTGGCCGAGGGTGGCAATCTCGGCTTGACGCAGCGCGCGCGCATCGAATACAGCCTGAACGGCGGACGGATCAACACCGATTTCATCGACAACTCGGCCGGTGTCGACAGTTCCGACCGCGAAGTGAACATCAAGATCCTGGTCGGCGCCGCCGAACAGGCCGGCCGGCTGAAGCGCAAGCAGCGCGATAAATTGCTTGCGGATATGACCGACGACGTGGCGAAATTCGTGCTGCGCAACAACTATCTGCAAACACAGTCAATCAGCATGATGGAAGCGCGCGCACGTGAGCGGCTGGCGGAAACGGCGCGCTTGATCGCCAACCTGGAAAAGACCGGCCTCCTGGATCGCGATCTCGAATTCCTGCCCGACGAAGTCGAGATCGAGGAGCGCCGCGAACGTAACCAGGGACTGACCCGGCCTGAGCTGGCCGTCGTCCTGAGCTATGCAAAAATCGACCTTTACAACGGGCTCGAGAGTTCCAGCCAGAATCTCGAGGACTTTCTGACGACCGATCCGCAGCGCTACTTCCCGCCGGTCCTGCGCAGGCGCTACGCCGACCTGATCCCGGGGCACCGCCTCAGCAGGCAGATCCTCGCGACGCTGATCGCCAACAACATCGTCAACCGGATGGGTCCGGCGTTCGTCAAACGCGTCCAGGTGGATACAGGCGCCGATGTCGTGACGATTGCAAGAGCCTATGTCGTTGCCCGCGAAGTCACCGGTGCGAGCGACATCTGGCGCGCGATCGAGGAGCTGGACAACATCGTGCCGGCTAATATCCAGCAGACCATGATGTTCGATGTCGGCCGCATCCTGCGCCATGCCTGTTACTGGCTCATCGAGCGCTATGGCGACGAACTCGACATCGTCGAGTCGGTCGAACACCTGAAAGAAAACATGGCGACGCTGTATTCGCGCGCCATGAGCATTCTGATCGGACCGTCGAAGGATCGCCAGAAGAATGCCGCCAGTGAATATATCCGGCACGGTGTGCCCGAAAAACTTGCCCGCCATATGGCGTCGCTGCTGCTGACACGCGGCGGCCTCGACATCTCCGACCTGGCGAATCGCTACCGCAAGGACATCCTGGCAACCGGCCGCATGTACGCGGAGATGAGCGACCGCCTGGGCATCGTCTGGATGAATCGATGCGTGGAAAGCCTGGAAGTCGACGGGCGCTGGCAGGCGCTGGCGCGCAGCAACCTGCGTGACGATTTTTACCGTATCCGTCGCGACTTCGCCGTAGCCCTGCTGAGCGGTCGCAGCCGCAAGTCGCCCGAAGAGATTTTCCGTGTCTGGCTCAACAATAACGCGGCGCCCATCCGCATGTTCGACTCGATCCTGTCGGAAATGCAGTTGCGGCAAGACATAGATTTCGCGACGCTGTCGGTCGCCGCGCAGGAACTGAGAAAGCTGACCGACAGTCTTTGACATCCCGATAACACCGGAGCATGCATGGCAGGAAAACTCGTACTTTGCCGACACGGGCAAAGCGAATGGAACTTGAAGAACCTGTTCACGGGCTGGGTCGACGTCGATCTCACCGAGCAGGGCGTCTCGGAAGCCACCGAGGCGGGCCGCCTGCTGCGCGATCTCGATTACGACTTCGATATCGCGTTCACGTCCGTCTTGAAACGGGCGATCCGCACGCTCTGGATCATGCTCGACGAGATGGACCGTATGTGGATCCCGGTTATCCGCGACTGGCGCCTCAATGAGCGGCACTATGGCGCATTACAAGGCCTCAATAAAGCCGAGACGGCGGAGAAATATGGCGATGAGCAGGTACATATCTGGCGCCGCAGCTACGCCACGCCGCCGCCGGCGCTGGAGCCCGACGACGAGCGGCATCCGGCGCACGATCCTCGTTACGCCGGCATCGCGAACCTGCCCGCCACCGAGTCACTGGCGACAACGCTGGATCGGGTCATTCCCTGCTGGAATGAACTGGTCGTCCCGCAACTCCAGGGCGGCAAGAATGTGTTGATCGCCGCGCACGGCAACAGCCTTCGCGCCCTGGTGAAGATGCTGGATGATGTCTCCGAGGAAGACATCACCGCGTTCAATATTCCAACCGGCGTGCCGATCGAGTACAGGCTGGACGATGATCTGAAGCCGATATCGCGCGAGTTCCTGGGCGATCCCGAAGCAATCGCCGCGGCCGCGGCCGCCGTCGCGGCACAGGCGTCGGGTAAATAAGCGGCGGCGAGCGGCTGCCCGCCACGACGATGCGAATTGCGGCGTCCGTGCTGGTCTTGCTGATCGCCCTGCGCGTGCCGGCTGCGGCGGCACAGAACTACGACATCCTCGCCAACTCGCCGGCGACGGCGATCTACATCGAGACCGATCATGCCGGCAACCAGGGCCGGCAGGGTTGTGACTGGTACCTGCCCGGCGACGAATACCTCACCGGGAGCCCGGGCGTCGACATCGGCGCGGATTGCATCATCAGCATTCGCGTCCGCGGCATTCTCAACAGGGAGGGCGCCGTCGCGTTTTCCGGAATCGTCGAGCGCGCAGCCGAGCGCGGCCACCGGGCCTCGACGCTGGTCCTCGATTCGAAAGGCGGAGACGCGGACGCCGCCATTTCCATGGCGCAACTGATTCGCAGGAGCGATGTATTCAGCGCGACGCCGGTCGTCGCAAGAATTGCCGAGGACTACCAGTCTGTTTGTTTCAGTGCCTGCGTCGTGCTGCTGTCGGCGGCCTTCGGCAAGGAACTCGACTTTGACATCGATAACAATCCGGCTCTGCCTTCGCGGGTCGGCATTCACGGGCCGGGGCAGTTCGACCGGCAACGCGCTGGCTACGACAGCTCGGCAGCAAACGGGGAGATCCTGCGGGTCAGCCGGCGGCTGAAGGATTACTTTGCCTCGATCGGCGTTGCCGAAAAACTGGTCGACGACATGTTCGCGGTGCCGTTCGACGAAATCCGCCTGCTGTCCCGGGACGAACTCGTCAGTTACGGGCTCTATTCCGACTGATCAGCTTTGTTGTCGCGGATGGGAGCGGCGTTGCGACGCCGATTCCTCGGACAGGACCCGCACGAGCCCTTCCTGCGTAGTCGACGCGACGAGCTTGCCGTCCATGGAAAAGACCTGGCCGCGCGCGTAACCGCGCGCGCCCGAGGCATTCGGACTGTCCATCGCGTAGAGCAGCCACTCGTCGATCCTCGCATTGCGATGAAACCACATCGCATGGTCGAGGCTCGCCATCAACACCCGCCCCTGCCCGAACGGCAGGCCGTGCGGCATCGTTGCAGTGCCGAGCAACTCGTAATCGGAGACATAGGCCAGCAAATTCTGGTGCAGTGACGGATCGTCCGGCAGCGCGTCGACCGCTTTGATCCATACGTACTTGACGGGCGGTCGCGGCTCGGGTGAAACCAGGTCCATCGGCGCCAGCGGGCGGAATTCGAAAGCGCGCTTGGCGGTCAGGAAACGATGCATTTTCTCCGGGATCCTATCGAGTATGGCCGGCGCAACCTCGGTCAGGTCGGGCAGCCCATCGGGGCCTTCAACGTCGGGCATTTCCGACTGGTGCTCGAGGCCCGATTCCGGCGCCTGGAACGATGCCGCGAAGTTGAAGATAGGCCTGCCGTGCTGGATCGCGACGACACGGCGGACAGAAAAGCTGCCGCCATCACGGGAACGATCCACTTCATAGATAATCGGCGCGTTCATGTCGCCACGGCGCAGAAAATAGGCGTGCAGAGAATGCACGCGCCTGCCGTCCACGGTGTGGTGAGCGGCCGACAATGCCTGTCCCAGCACCTGTCCGCCGAACACCTGGGCGCCGCCGATATCCCGGCTTTCGCCGCGAAATATATTGTCTTCGATTCGCTCCAGCTTCAGGAGGTGAAGCAGGTCATCCAGGACCGGGTGCACAGCTGCCGCCTTTATTTATCCGCGACACCACCGTCGACGACGATGCCCGTGCCGCTGACGAAGACCGAGTCATCCGTCGCGAGGAACAGGGCAACCTTGGCGATATCGACGGGTTCGCCGAGGCGTTTCGCCGCCGATCGCTGAATACAGTAGTCACGCAGCGCCTTGTCATTATTGAAAACGCGGCGACTTTCCGGCGTCATGATCGCGCCGAGCTGGATGTAATTGACGTTGATGCCGAATTTCGCCGTGCTGGCAGCGAGCTTGCGAGTCAGCTCGGCGATCGCGGCCTGCGACTTCGCATAGCTGGCGGAGCCATCCTGGCTGAACACGCTGCGATTGAAGCCGAGCACGATAATGCGGCCGGCCGGGCTGCTTTTCATCAGCGGCAGCATTTCGTTGGCGATGTTCTCGACCAGCGCATTCTTGCGGGCAACGATTCTCTCCAGGGCCTCGTCGTCGCCGTCCGCAATCGGCGCGTCGGCAAACAGGCTGAAATTGCAGACGACGATGTCGACGACGCCCAGCTCGGTCGAGGCGAGATCCTCGAGCTTGGCCGCCGCGTCCGGCGCGTTGAAATCCACGATCGCGCCGTGCACCCCGCGCACGGATTTGAAGTAGGTCTCGATGCCGCTGTTCGCCGAATCGACGGCGAGCACTTCTGCCCCGTGCTTGATAAGAGTCCTGACGATCGCTTCGCCGATACCGCTGGCGGCGCCCGTAACGATCGCTCTCAATCCGAAAAGACGCAAGGCGTTAGCCATATTTCACCTGGAAAAGTTATTGATCGGAATACTATCAGGCCGGCAGTTCATAATCCGCGAACTGCTTCCTTAATTCGATCTTCTTGATCTTGCCCGTCGCCGTATGCGGAATCTCGTCGACAAATACGACGTCGTCCGGGATCCACCATTTGGCGATCTTGCCCTCGAGCCAGCCCAGCATTGCCTCACGGTTCAGTTCCGCACCCTCAGCCCTGATGACGATCAGGAGCGGCCGCTCGGTCCATTTCGGATGCGGCACGCCGATGACGGCCGCTTCCGCGACCGCCTCGTGACCCATCGCCGTATTCTCGACATCGATCGAACTGATCCACTCGCCGCCCGATTTGATGACGTCCTTCGTGCGATCGGTAATCGCCATGTAGCCCAGCGGATCGATCGTCGCGACATCGCCGGTTTCGAACCAGCCGTCGACAGAATGTGATTCGTTCTCGTCCTCGAGCTTGAAGTAGCCGCTGCAGATCCATGGGCCGCGGACCTGCAAGGCGCCAAAAGCCTCGCCGTCCCACGGCAATGCATTTCCTGCCTCGTCCACGATCCGCATCTCCACGCCGCAGATGCCCCGGCCGGCTTTCGCCCGCAGCGTAATCATCTCGTCCGGATCGAGATTCTCGGTGCCGGCCTTGGGCGTGCTGACCGTGCCAAGAGGACTCATCTCGGTCATGCCCCAGCCCTGGATGACGTCGACCTCATGTTGATCGCGGAATTGTCGAATCATCGACTCGGGCACCGCAGCGCCGCCGATGATCGTGCGCTGCAGCGTATTGAGCGTCTTGCCGGCATCTTTCGTATATTGCAGCAAGCCGAGCCAGACCGTCGGGACACCCAGGGACAGCGTGACGCCCTCGCCTTCCATGAGGCCATAGAGCACCTCGCCGTCACCCATCTTCGGCCCGGGGAATACCAGTTTGCAGCCGACCATGAGCGCTGCATAGGGAATGCCCCAGGCATTGACATGGAACAACGGCACGACGGGCAGCACGCAGTCCGTGCTGCGGAGGCCCATGACATCCGGCGAAACGGCAGCATAGGCATGCAGAACCTGGGAACGATGATGATAGAGGACGCCCTTCGGATTGCCGGTCGTGCCGGACGTGTAACACAAGCCGACGGCAGCGCGCTCGTCGAGCGCCGGCCATTCATACTCGTCGCTCTCGTCNNCGTCATCGGTCATGACGATGTAACCCTCGACGCCAACGAGCTGACCCGCGATCTGCTCGATCAACGGCACGAGCAGAAGATCGATCATCACCCATTTGTCTTCTGCGTGATTGATGATGTAGACGATCTGTTCCGGGAAGAGGCGGGGATTGACGGTGTGGCATACGTAGCCCGCGCCACCGATCGCGTAATAGGCCTCGAGGTGCCGGTAATCATTCCAGGCCAGCGTCGCTATGCGGTCGCCACGTTCCAGCCCGAGCTTGTCGAGTCCGTTTGCAAGCTGGCGCGCCCGCCGGAAGCAGTCAGCGTAGGTGCAACGGTGCAGGGGGTTATCTGCGGTGATCGAGACGATCTCCCGTGCGCCGAAATTCAGATCTGCGTGTTGCAGTATCGATGAAATGAGGAGCTGCGACTCCATCATCAGCCCGTGCATCGCGATTCCTTTATGACTTGTTAATGGCGCTGGACCGACAGCAATTTAACAGAACTTGGGACCCGATCGGCAACAATTTCCCTGCCACCTCAGTACACTTCCGACGGACTGCTGACAATCGACCGTCGGTATGCTCGATAGGGCCCGGATAATTAACCGCTTATTCGGTTTTTACTAACCGACGAATCTTCAATAACGTGGTATTCTTCGGCCACAATTCGCCGCGGACGGCTATGCGACCAGGACGGTCTCGCGGCCACCGGGAGGCACATACGGTCGCTGCAGACGGCCGGGGTCAAAAGGGGTTTTCGGAGGGAAAGCAATGGCGACCAATACCCATTCTTTTATTTCACGTTTTATTCGACGCGCGGCACTGTTGCTGACGTCGCTGGCACTCGGCGCCGCAGCCTGGCCACAGGAAGTGATGCAAGAGGTGGTCCTCGAGGAAATTATCGTATTTGCGACCAAGCGCGCCGCCGACGTCCAGGAAATCCCGGTGGCGGTGACCGCAATCACGGGCGACGAGATCCAGAACGCAGGGATCAAGGACGTCTTCGACATGCAGCAATATGCGCCCGGCCTGATCGTAGGGCAGAGTCAGACTGCGACGACGTCGAATTTTTATATTCGCGGCATTGGCACCAGTTCCAACAACTTCGGACTCGAATCATCCGTCGGTCTGTATGTCGACGGCGTATACCGTTCCCGGCAGAATTCGATGATCAACGAACTCGTCGATGTCGAGGCCGTCGAAGTCCTGCGCGGCCCGCAGGGCACGCTGTTCGGCAAGAACACTCCGCAGGGCGCGATTAACCTGCGCACGGTCGCGCCCGGCACCGGCGAGAGCAATGCCTTCGTCGAATTGACCGCGGGGGACTACGGCCTGATGAGGCTCGCCGCGGCGTCCAACTTTTCGTTGAGCGACAACACGGCGATTCGCGCCACCGTCTTCTCGAGCCAGCGCGACGGTTATGTCGACGAGTACGGCGGCGAGAGCGACGTGTTCAACGATCGTGATCGTTTCGGCGGCCGTCTGCAACTCGCGTATTCGAACAACGACAACTTCGACATGCGTATCATCGCGGACTACTCGGAAATCGACGAGACCTGCTGTGTCGCGATGTCGAGAGTCGACAGCATCGTCGCCAACAACTACACAGATCCGACCTCGCCGATTCCGGGCGGCCTCGTTCCCGGCTCGGATTTCATCCTGTTCGGCCTCGGCGGGACCGTGTTCTCGGCCAACCCTTACGGCCCGGCCGAGATCGGGCTCCTGACGGCAGTCGCGCAACAGCTCGGCCTGCCCGCCAACGGCACGATACTCGGCAGCCGTTCTTTTGACGACTATGTCGTGTCGCTGAATGCGCGGCCGAATTCGACCAGTGAAGATGCCGGCCTGTCGGTCGAGTTCAACTGGGACCTGGCGAATGACTGGACGGTCACCTCGATCACGGGTTACCGCTCATTCGATACGACCTCGACCATCGACGCCGACTTCACCGATTCGCCATTGCTGAATCGCCAGCAGCAGGCGCAGCAAAGTTCGCTGTCCCAGGAAATCCGGCTGTCGGGCGAATTCGGCGATCGCGGCACCTGGGTCACGGGTCTCTACTATTTCGACCAGGAACTCGACAATCAGAAACAAACCAACGGAGAAATCCTGCTCGGCCCATACCTGGATGCGGCTGTGCCGGAGCTCCCGCTCGCCACGTTCCTCGTCGACACGGCGGCGGGACTCGACCTGCTGCTCGGTGACGGGACCCTGCTGCCGTCACAAGCGGCGTTTCCGACCGGTTCGTTCGCCGATGACGTAGTCAGCCAGGAGCACCGCAGCGCGGCCTTGTTCGGGCAGGTCGACTTCCCGATTGGCGACAATTTCCTGCTGACCCTCGGCGCCCGTTACACCGACGAACAGAAGGACATGACCGCCACTTTCGTGCAGACCGCTCAGGGCGGCCCACCCGATCTGAACGGACTGATCCTCGTCGGTTGCCAGATCGACGTGGCCTTGGGTGGACTGCCTATCCAGGAATTGACCGACGCCTGTAACGGCTTGCGATTCCTCGAATCGCAGGGTGCCGTATTCCCGCTGTCGCCCAGCGCGCCGATCAGCCTGGTGCCGGTCAACCCGGCTGATCCTGCCGATCCGGCCAATATCGCTGCAGCCATCCTGGCGCCCTACAGCTCCGCCGGCTGGGGAACTTACCTGTTCGCGCCGCTATCGCCCCGTCCTGACATCGTTACCAACCTTGACGATGACCAGGTCTCCGGCACCGCCAAGCTGACCTGGTTCGCCTCGGACTCTGCGATGTTCTACGTTTCGTATGGCGAAGGCTACAAATCCGGCGGCACCAACACCGACCGCATCAACCCGGCCTTCAGCGTACTGTTCGGCCCGGAGACCTCGGAGACGATCGAACTCGGCATGAAGGCGGATTTCGGTAACGGTTTCCGCGTCAACGCGGCGATCTACGACACGCAGATCGACGGCCTGCAAGCGAATTCCTGGACTGGCACCGGCTTCAACGTCCAGAACGCGGGCGAAGTCAGCCTCAACGGCTGGGAACTCGAGGGCTGGTGGCAGGCGACCGATACGCTGAACTTCCAGGCCTACTGGGTGCATATCGACGGGGAGTACGAAAACTTCCTGCTCGGCACCTGCCGCGATGCCTGGGTCTTCCACAACGGTCAGCCCGATCCGGGCAGCGGCGGCGACATCGACGCCAATATCTGTGACCGCAGTGGCGACCCGCTGGCCTACACGCCGGAAGACACTTTCTACTTTTCGTTCACGAAGGACTTCATGATCGGTGATTCGACATCGCTATACCTGCGAGGCGAATACTCCTACTACTCGGAGGCTTTTACCGACGGCGATCTTGATCCGTTCACGGCGCTGGACGAAGTCAACCTCGTCAACGCAAGGATCGGTATCCGCTGGGAGGATGCAGGTTCCGAGCTCGTATTCTGGGGACGCAACCTGACCGACGAACGCTACTATCACGGCTCATTCGATCCCCCGGTGCAGGCCGGCCGCATCAATTCCTACCCGGCAGAGCCGTTGACCTGGGGCGCAACGTTCAGGATGCAGTTCTGACGATTCCCGGTAAGAGAAAAAATCGAGCGGGCCTTCGGGCCCGCTTTTTTTAATCCAGCAGGGAGACTTTCGGCAGGCGACCCGGGTCGGAGAACGCTCCCGGCATGCGGTCGCAAACTTTCGGCTATTCGGGACGCCCCGGACCCATCAGGTACCAGACGATCAATCCGAGGATCGGCAACACGATGACGATACCGATCCACAAGGCCTTCTTGCCATTGCCGGCGGCGCTCTGGGCGATCTGCAGGATGGCATAGATATCGGCAATCAGAATGATGAAACCAAGCAGTCCGGTGACTTCCATTTGTTACCCCCGTTTATTGTTCTTCCGGCAGTCGGGTTTATTGTAGACGTTCACGGGCCGGTATTGCGCTACTATTCCGGTATCAAACCGCGGTGGCGCGCAGCCAGTAAAGGCAGCAGGAACAAGCGATGGGACAGCTGTACAACAACATTCTCGAAACGATAGGCCATACGCCGGTCGTGCGCCTGAACCGGATAGCGCCGGAAGGAATCAACCTGTATGTCAAGATCGAATCCTTCAATCCAATGGGTTCGGTCAAGGACCGGCTCGCGAGGGGCGTCATCGAGGACGCCGAAAAATCCGGCGCGCTGAAACCCGGGCAAACGGTCATCGAGGCGACCAGCGGTAATACCGGCATCGGGCTGGCCATGGTCTGCGCGCACAAGGGCTACCCGCTGGTCGTCACGATGGCGGAAAGCTTCAGTATCGAACGACGAAAAATGATGCGTTTCCTCGGCGCCAAAGTCGTGCTGACGCCGGCGGAGCTCAAGGGCAGCGGCATGCTGGCCAAGGCGGTCGAGCTGGCCGAGGCGCACGGCTGGTTCCTGTGCCGGCAGTTCGAGAACGAGGCCAACGCCGACGTCCACTGCGAGACGACGGCGCCCGAGATCCTCGAGGATTTCGACGGCAAGCCGCTCGATTACTGGGTGACCGGGTTCGGCACCGGCGGCACGCTGAAGGGCGTATCCCGCGTCCTCAAGAAAGAGCGGCCGGACATCAGGATCGTCGTCTGCGAACCGGATAACTCGCAGATCCTGGGCAGCGGAATTCCGCAGGAACGACTCGCCGACGGCACGCCCGCCGACAGTCACCCGCTGTTCCGGCCGCACCTGATGCAGGGCTGGAGCCCGGATTTCATCCCGAAACTCACCGAGGACGCCGTCGCGGACGAAACGATCGACGAGATCCTTCCCGTCAGCGGCGCCGAAGCGATGCGCCTCAGCCGTGCGCTCGCCACCGAGGAAGGCATTTTCGTCGGCGTATCCGCCGGCGCGACGCTGGCCGGGGCCATGGAAATCGCAAAAAAAGCGGAAAAAGGCTCAACGATTCTCTGCATGCTGCCGGACACCGGCGAACGCTACCTGTCCACGCCGCTCTTTGACGACATACCCGAAGAGATGACTGTCGAAGAGCAGGAGATCTCGGCCTCGACGCCGGGCTATCGGTTCGGCGGGCCGCCGCCGGCGCCCCCGCGAGAAGAAGAAGAAGAAGCCGAGGAGGAGATTGCGGCCCCGGCGGACGCCGTCGCGTTTCTCGAGGAAGTCACGCACGACAAGGAGCAGCCGGTCGTGCTGTTCGCGCTCGAATGGTGCGAGTTCTGCTGGTCGGTACGCAAGATGTTCGCGCACTACGGCATCGACTACCGGTCGGTCGACCTCGATTCGGTGGCATACCAGGAGGGCAACAAAGGCGGCAACATCCGCGCCGCCATTCGCGAACAAACCGGCCTGAAAACGATTCCGCAGATCTATATCGGCGGGCGACATATTGGCGGCGCCACGGATTTGTTTGACGCCTTCAAGGACGGGTCGCTGCAGGACATCCTCGAAGCGAACGCGGTCAGTTTCGACAAGTCGGCCGACAAGGATCCCTATTCCTTCCTCCCGGGCTGGCTGCATTCCAGGTAGGTCGAAAAGCGCGCGGGCCGCGCTCATCCGTTTCGATTCTATTCGTCGAAAAAGTACATGCCGATCGTCTCGGCGACACAGGCGGGTTTCTTTTCGCCCTCGACTTCTATGCGCACTTCGGAGGTCAGATGCAGCGCCCCGCCCCGCTTGCGCGCCTGCAATACCGTCGCCCGGGCGCGGACCCGGCTGCCGTCGGGCACCATCGTATAGAAGCGCACCTTGTTGCAGCCGAAATTGATCGCTCGCGCCAGGTTCTCGACCTTGACAAAGTCCCCGGTCAGGGCCGGGATCATCGACAACGTCAGGTAGCCATGGGCGATGGTCTTGCCGTTGGGCAGCTCCCTCGCCGCACGTTCCCTGTCGACGTGGATCCACTGAAAATCGTCGGTCGCGTCTGCAAACCGCTCGATCCGCTGCTGGTCGATCGTGATCCAGTCGGAAACCCCGACCTCCCGGCCTTCCAGGGACTTGGCGTCCTCGATGGACTTGATGATGTGCAAACCGGATTCCTTCGTGCGCGCAAAAATGCTGCAGTGCAGAAAAGCACAGATCGACGCGGCAGGGCAAGTTTTCGGGCCGGTTGATCTTTGCGGCAAACCGCATACAGTCGGGGCATGTCGGACAGGACGCTCTTCGCCATTGTATTGGCCGCCGGGGAAAGCCGCCGCTTCGGCGCGACCAAGCAGCTCGCCGCTTTCGGCGACGGCACGCTGGTCGGTAACGCCGTGCGGACGGCGGAAGCGGCCTGCGGCCGGCATTCGATGCTCGTCGCCGGCAAGCGGTGGCCGGAGGTTGTCGCCGCCTGCGCGCCGCTGCAGGGGTTCTTCGTCATCAATCCGCGTTTTGCAGAGGGGATGTCGACGTCGCTGCGTGCCGGCGTGCAGGCCGTCGCCGATTCTGCGGATGCCGTCCTGTTAATGCTGGCCGATCAACCGCTGGTAACGGAGGCACACCTGGACGACCTCGTGGCCGCCTGGCGGGCGTCGCCCGCTTCGATCATCGCCAGCCATTACGCCGACACGCTCGGGCCGCCGGCCATTTTTCCGCGCGCGTATTTTGCCGCGCTGTGCGCGCTCAGCGGAGACCAGGGTGCGAAGCCGCTGCTGGAGGCCGACGCTGCGAACGTGATCAGCGTTGCAAGCGACCGCGCAGCGATCGACGTTGACCGGCCCGAGGACCTGGCGGGCATTGATTAGGAACTGGCGGCTTCGGGATGCACGTGCCCGTGTTCGGCGCAGCGTTCGCAGTTGACCCAGCCGGAATCGCCGTTGACGTAGTGCTCTTTCTTCCAGATCGGCAGGCGAACCTTCACCTGGTCGATAATGTATCGGCAGGCTTCGAAAGCTTCGTCGCGATGCGCTGACGTGACGCCGACCCATACTGCGCATTCGCCGATCTCGAGCATACCCGAGCGATGCACGCACTCCGCATGCAGGATCGGGAACTTGCTGCATGCCTCTGCGATGACTTTCTCGCCTTCTTTCAACGCCAGCGGCTCGTATACCTCGTACTCGAGCCGGAGTACGTCCTCGCCGTCATTGTGATTTCGGATCCAGCCCTCGAAGGCGGCGAACGCGCCGGCTCGATCGTCGCGCAGCTGGTCACGAAGGCGCTCCGGATCGATGCGATCTGACGTGATGCGCATGCTGTCAGCCCCCGGCCACGGGAGGGAACAGCAGCACCGTGTCGCCATCCGTCAGCTCTGTATCCCAGTCCGCCATCTCGTCATTGACCGCGACCTTGCAATGGCCCAGCGGTTCGCGGGAACCGTGGCGATGCTTCAGGCTGGCGAACAGGTCGGCCGCGGTGGTCACGTCCAGGGTCAGCGTTTCCTGCTCGATGCCGGCGTGTTCGCGAAAGCCGGCGAAATATCGCACCGTAAGATTCTTGCTCATGAGGCGAGCTCGATGCCGGTCCCGTCCAGGTCTTCCGGCGTATTGATATTGTGCAGGGCGCCCGGCGACGGCTGCTCGAGCAGGCGGGTCGCGGAATTGATCAGCATCTTGCGCGGGCATTTGTAGCCGTCGGCCAGAAATTGTTCGATGACCGGCCGCGCTGCCGGCCGCCAGATTGCGCAAAGCGGCTCGGGCAGGCCATCGACCACGCTGACATACGCCGTCGCCGGACTGGAATCGTCTGCATTCTCGACCAGGTATGCAATCGTTGCATCGTCGATATTCGGCAGGTCACAGGCGAGGACCAGCCAGCTCTGCCCCGGCCGCGCATCCATTGCCGACAGGATGCCGGCGATCGGGCCGAGATCCTCATAGGCGTCGACGATCTGCTCGAATCCGGCGCGGACCGGGTCGTGGGCCTGGCCGGCGCGCGTCGATACGAAGACCTTATCCAGGTGCCGTTCCAGCAGGGCGACGGCCCGCGCGAGCTGGGTCTTGCCACCCGATTTGAGCGCCGCCTTGTCGCTGCCCATGCGGCGGCTTTCGCCACCGGCCAGCACCAGGCCGTTCAGGGGTTCAGGCACTGTCACGGACAAAGTCCTCCTTACCGCCGCTCTTTGCCATCAGCCGGGTCTCCCGCAAGACGATGTCATGGCTCAGCGCCTTGCACATGTCATAGATCGTCAGCGCAGCAATGCTCGCGCCGGTCAGCGCCTCCATCTCGACACCGGTCCGATGGTGGACCTTGCACACGCAGTCGACGATGGCGCGATTCCGGTCATCCATCTCGATCGTAATCTTGCAATTCGACAGCCCGAGCGGATGGCAAAACGGGATCAGCTCATGGGTACGCTTCGCGCCCATCACGCCGGCGACGATCGCCGTCGCAAACACCGGGCCCTTGGCGGTTTCTATATCGCCGCCGGCGAACCGACTGGCAACCTCCGCGGGAAATTCTACGATCGCCCGCGCACGCGCCTCCCGATCGGTTGGCGTCTTGTCCGAAACGTCGACCATCGTCGGCTGGTTGGCCTTGTCGATATGTGACAGCTTGCTCATTGATTACCGCCCGCGAATTAACCGCCCATCCGATACATTTCGATCTTGTTGACCAGCGGCTTCTCGACAGACTCCGGCTGACGAACTTCGCTGTAGCGGTCATGGCGTTGCGCCCAGATGCCCGTCAGTGCCGATGCGATCGCATCGTCGCCGGCGCCTTCCCGAAGCAGCGCCCGCAGGCTGGTTCCCTCGGTCGCGAACAGGCAGGTGTAAATCGTGCCGTCCGCGGACAGCCGGGCCCGGCTGCATGCGCCACAGAACGGTTCGGTTACCGAGGAGATGAAACCGATCTCGCCTTCTCCGTCCAGGTACTGGTAACGACTCGCCACCTCGCCCGGATAGTTGCGGCCGACCGGCCGCAAGGGCCACTTCGCCTGAATGCGTTTGAGCAATTCCTTGGAAGGCACAACGCGATCCATCGACCACATGTTTCGGTTGCCGACGTCCATGAATTCGATCAGCCGGACGATGTGACCGCTGCCCCGGAACCGCTCGAGGACATCGAGAACGCCATCGTCGTTGACGCCGCGCTGCACGACAACGTTGATCTTGATTGGCGAGAGGCCCGCCCGCACCGCCGCATCGATGCCGGCAAATACTTTCCGCAGTTCGCCGCGATTGCCGCTCATCCGGGCGAAGATCGCGTCGTCCACGCTGTCGAGGCTGACGGTCACCCGCTGGAGGCCGGCGTCGGCCAGTGACTGTGCAACGGGCGCCAGCAAGACGCCATTCGTCGTCAGGGCAAGGTCGTCGACCCCCGGCAATTCCGCCAGTCGCGACACCAGGCTGCTGACATTCTTGTCGAGCAGCGGCTCGCCCCCGGTAAGCCTGAGTTTTGAGACGCCGAGACGCACGGCGACGGACGCAACGCGGAAGATCTCGTCATGGCTCAGCCGCTGGTTTTTCGAGAGGAACCGGTAGTCCTCGTTGAACTCGGCCTCCGGCATGCAGTAGGGGCAGCGAAAGTTGCAGCGATCCAGCAGGGAAATGCGCAGGTCCTGCAGCGGACGGCCGAACGCGTCGCCAACGAACCCGCCGCCGTCCATAGAGTCTGCCGATTTTTGTCGCCCGCCAGTCATCCATGAATTCTGCCCGATTACTGCCCGATCTGTCAGCTCCGGCGGACTCTGTTACAGTTTTTTACAAGGTTTTTTAGGGGCTCAGCCGCTATACTCTGCGGCTTCGCACCAGCCCCTGGCGCCACATCCGATGAAGATCGAACTGACCGAAGACGAAATCGCGTTCCAGAGAGAGGTGCGCGAATTCTGTACAACGCAGTACCCTGAAGACATTCGCCGCAAGCGCAACGAGGGTATCGTATTGTCGCGCGACGATACGATTCGCTGGCAGAAGATCCTCTACGAGAAGGGCTGGTTCGCCGTCAACTGGCCGGTAGAGTACGGCGGGACAGGATGGACGCCGGTACAGAAGTATTTATTTACCAGGGAACTCGCGGCGGTCAATGCGCCGCCAATCGTTTCTTTCGGCGTCAACATGGTGGCGCCGGTGATCTACACCTTCGGCACGGAGGAGCAGAAGCAGCGCTTCCTGCCGGACATCCTGGCGAGCGACGTCTGGTGGTGCCAGGGTTACTCCGAGCCGGGCTCGGGGTCTGACCTCGCATCCTTGCAGACGAGTGCCGTCCGCGAGGGCGACCATTACATCGTTAACGGCACGAAAGTCTGGACGACACTCGCCCAGCACGCCGACTGGATCTTCTGCCTGGTCCGAACGAGCAGTGACGTTGCGCGCCGCCAGGAAGGTATCAGTTTCCTGTTGATCGACATGCAAACGGAGGGCGTAACGGTTCGTCCGATCATTACGATCGAGGGCGGACACGAGGTCAATGAGGTTCACCTGGAGAACGTCCGGGTTCCGGTCGAGAACCTGGTCGGCGAGGAAGGCAAGGGCTGGACCTACGGCAAGGTGCTGCTGCAGCACGAACGGAGCAATATGGGGGGTGTAGCGGATTCGCAGTACCGGATCGACCGCCTGAAAGAGAAAGCCAGCCAGGCCATCCACGGCGCTGCCCCGCTCGCCGAGGACCGTAACTTCATGCGCAAGCTCGCGGCGGCCGAGATCGAGCTCAAGTCGCTCGAGTTCACCCAGCTGAGGGTGCTGGCGTCCGTGGCCGTCGGCAAAGCGCCGGGACCCGAATCATCCCTGCTGAAGATTCTGGTCACGGAGACGCAACAGGCCATCGATGCGCTGATGATGGAGGCAGCCGGGTACTATGCCCTGCCGTACGTGCCGGAACAGTACCACCTGGATTTTGCGGAAGCGGACCGCATCGGCCACGGTTCGGAAACAACCACTTCTCTGCGCTACTTCAACAACCGCAAGGCAACGATTTACGGCGGCTCCAACGAAATTCAGAAGAACATCATTGCCAAGCACGTGCTTGGCGTCTGAGAGCCGCGAATAATGGATTTTTCTCTCAGCGAAGACCAGTCGATCCTTGCCGACAGCATCGGGCGTTTCATCGAGTCCGAGTACGATTTCGAAAACCGTCAGAAGATTGCCGCGAGCGATGCCGGCTTCAGCGCCGACATGTGGCGCACTTTTGCCGAACTGGGGATTACTGCGGTCACTTTCGCGGAGGAAGACGGCGGTCTCGGCGGCGGCCCGATCGAGCTCATGCTGGTGATGGAACAGATCGGCCGGGGACTTGTCGTCGAGCCGTTCCTGGCGAATACCGTACTGGCCGGCGGCATCCTGAAACAGGCAGCGAATGACGAGCAGAAGTCGACATGGCTTGCGCCGCTCATTGGCGGCGAATTGCAGGCGGCCCTGGCCTTTGCCGAACCGCAGGGACGCTACAATGCCGCAAATATCGCCACGACGGCCGAATTCAAGGATGGTGAGTTCGTTGTTAACGGCCGCAAGAACATGGTACTCAATGGCGGAGCCGCCGACCTCGTCATCGTGCCGGCAAGAACGTCCGGCGGCCAGTCGGAGACCCACGGCATCTCGTTGTTCGCCGTTGCAGGCGACACCCCGGGCCTGACCCGGCGTGGCTATCCGACCGTAGACGGTTTGCAGGCTGCCGAGATCGATCTCGAGAACGTGGCCGTGCCGGCAGACTGCCTGCTCGGCGACACGGACACCGGATTCGCTGCGCTGCAGAGCACGATCGACGAAGCCACGCTCGCGATCTGCGCCGAGGCGGTCGGCATCATGCAGGCGATGCACGACAAGACCGTCGAGTACACCAAGAACCGCAAGCAGTTCGGCGTTCCGATCGGCACATTCCAGGCGCTGCAGCACCGGATGGTCGACACGATGATCGCCTGCGAACAGAGCCGGTCGCTGCTCTACTGGACAGTCATGCTCGCGAAAGCGAATGACCCGTCTGCGAGCCGCGCGATCAGCGCACTGAAGTACCAGGTCGGCACCGCCGGTGTCCACGTCGCTCGCGAGGCGGTTCAATTGCATGGCGGCATGGGCGTAACCTGGGAGCTGGATATCGCGCACTTTTTCAAGCGCATGACCGCGATCGACCTCACCTTCGGCAATGCCGATTTCCATCTCGACCGCTACGCCGGGGTGCCGGGTACATAGCACGTGTTTCCCGACGTCGTCGTACAGTTCTTCGCGCAAAACCAGGAACTGCTCTGGCTGACGACGCTGCTGCTCGACCTCGCCGCAACGGTCACCCTGTACCGATTGTTCGGCAAGACCGGGCTCCAGGTGGCGATCGCGACAGCGATCATCCTCGCCAACCTGCAGGGCCCGAAACTGACCGTCATCTTCGGCATCGAAACGACGCTGGGCGTCATTTTCTATTCGGGCATCTTTTTCGCAACGGACGTGCTGAGCGAAAATTACGGTCGCGCCGAGGCGAACAAGGCCGTCAGGATGGGCTTCGCGGTCAGCATAATCGTCCTCGTCATGCTCAGCATGGCCATGCTCTACTTGCCGAGCGACCGGCCCAACACCGCGCAGTTTTCGAACGATATACACAACGCATTCGGCACGATCCTGAACTTCACGCCGCGCTTCATCGTCGGTTCGCTGCTCGCCTATTACATCAGCCAGAGCTTCGATGTATGGGCGTTTCACCAGATCCGGAAATTCACCGGCGAAAAATGGCTGTGGCTGCGCAATAACCTGTCGACGATGAGCTCGCAGGTCCTCGACACTGCGATCTTCTCGCTGGTCGCGTGGTGGGGGACCGTGGATCTCGTTACCGCGCTCAAGCTCGGCGCGGCGAAGTACGTCTTCAAGGTGGTCATCGCGATGATCGATACCACTTTCATCTACTGGGCGCGATCGATGTTCCGCAAGCACCACGTCCCGGTCGTGCAGGCCGGCTGAGCGCGGAGTATCATCTGCCGCAATGACTGACTGGCAGCCATCCGGTGTCATCACCGTAACGACAGACTTCGGCCACAAGGGCCCGTTTGCGGCGGTGATGACCGGCGTCATCGTGACGCGTTTCCCCGAGGCGCGCGTTATCGATCTCGCCCACGACATACCCGCGCACTGGCCGCCCGAGGCCGGCTTCTGGCTGAGTCGTTCCTACGAATATTTTCCCGCCGGGACGGTGCATGTCGCCATCGTCGATCCGGGTGTCGGCACCGAACGCGAAATCATCCTCGCCCGCAAGAACGAGCACCTGTTCCTCGCGCCTGACAACGGCCTGCTCGCGCCGATCCTGGAGGACGCGGAACGCGTCTGCCGACTCGACCCGGAGCAGCTTGCCAGGCAGGGATTCGGCGAGTCGAGCCTGACCTTCCAGGGCCGCGACATTTTCGCGCCGGTCGCCGCCGAGCTCGCGGCGGGACGACTGTCGATCGACGAGGTCGGCGTGGATTTCGACAACTGGACCCCGGGCTGGATCGACGAGCCGGATGTGCAGCAAGACAAAGTCAGCGGGGTGATCGTCACTGTCGACGCCTTCGGCAACCTGATCAGCAATATCGACGCCGGCCACATCGACGGTTTTGCTGACCCGATCGTGGAAATCGCGGGGCAGCGCATCGCGATGAAACCGACCTACGGACGGGCGAATCCGGGCGCATATCTTGCGCTCGTCAATTCGTTCGGCGTCGTCGAAGTGGCCCGCGCCGAGGAAAACGCGGCCGATGGGCTCGGTTGTGAACGAGGCGCGCCGATCGTCGTGCATGACCACCAGCAGGGCTGAGCGCGTCAGCTGCGGACAACCAGTCGCGACTCAGTTTCCTGCCAGCGCCTGTTTTTCTATTTTTGCCCCAGTCCTCCCCGGGTCGCAACAAAAGCGCTCCCGCGTGCTGAGGACTGACCTTTAGTGCGCCAATGAAAAAAGCGCTTTA
>JABAOH010058817.1_pt1 | contig 75077 bp, 65 predicted proteins | sample 7062181 | NCBI WGS metagenome assembly JABAOH01 (sample SAMN14538630, study PRJNA623070) | marine sediment metagenome | biome: marine biome [ENVO:00000428]; feature: marine pelagic biome [ENVO:01000023]; material: deep marine sediment [ENVO:00002113]; isolation source: pool of 5 deep marine... | reverse complement strand
GTGAGAGGCGATTTGCCGCAAAAAGTAAAGCGGGACGATCCAGGAAAGTTCGTGCCAGTCAAAGGTCCGGTCATGACCATAAGAGGACTGTCGGGGCAGAAGGGGTCGACGTGTGGATCAAAACGATCGAGAAAGATTGCAGCCCCTAGGCCGCTCCCCCCAATAAACCGGTTGAGGAGCTCCTCATCCACTGTGAACCGATCGAGAGTGCCTCTCGTCAGATCGACTTGGATGAATTTGCCTGCGTAGCCTCCCATGGCGTTGCTCCTTGCACTTACGCTTTTAGGCAATGGTGTAAGCCGGAATAACAGAAGCGATTTGTCATCTGGAGTATGCTTCGGTCTTGGCTATGCTTCTGCAGGAGGAGGTAAAAGCCTCGATGGATTTAACTCGAAACGTGGTTAGCCTACCAAAATCCCGACGAAAATACAAACTTTCCGGCCATCCAAAATGCCCTTTTCCGCCCGGGGGTTATCGAGTTCTGGGAAATCCCTTATTTGACTTTTATAACCCGCTCCGATAGATTTGGAAAAATCTGGGAGGGCTTGGTGGTGGCCAAAAGAAGGGTCTCATACAAGGAGGCAGGGGTCGACATTGAAGCGGGTGATGCCTTTGTCCGTCGAATAAAGGGACTCGTGGAATCGACATTTCGGACGGAAGTTCGAGGTAGTCTGGGTGGTTTTTCAGGGGTCGTTTCTATTCCTCCCGGAGAGAAGGAGAAGCCTCTTTTGGTTTCTTCTACGGATGGAGTGGGTACAAAGTTGAAAATTGCATTCAAAATGGATCAGCACGACACGGTGGGCATTGATCTTGTCGCCATGTGCGTGAATGACATTGTCGTGACTGGTGCCAGACCCTTGTTTTTTCTGGATTACCTTTCCATGGGGAAGCTGGATTCAGACAAGGCTTTCCAAATCATCCAGGGTATTGCGAAGGGATGTCAGGAAGCCGAATGCTCCCTGATTGGTGGAGAGACGGCAGAAATGCCGGGGTTTTATGGAGTCGGAGAGTACGATCTGGCGGGATTTGCTGTGGGGGTAGTCGATGAAGACAGGGCAATTGATTATTCCAGGGTAAGACCAGGTGACCGAATCGTCGGGATAGCCTCAAGTGGACTCCATAGTAATGGTTTCTCCCTTGTGACACGGATTGTATTCGATTTTCTCAAACTGAGGGTTGACGATTGGGTGGATGAGCTGGGGAGCGCGATCGGGGAAGAGCTATTGAGACCCACGAAGATTTATGTCAAGCTGGTTCAGAACCTGGTCCGGGATTTTTCTGTTTCTGCCATGGCCCATATAACTGGAGGTGGCATACCGGGCAACCTCGTACGAGTTATGCCGTCCAGACGCAAAGCAGTCATCGAAAAAGAGAGTTGGGAGATTCCTCCGGTTTTTGGTTTTCTCCAGAAAGGGGGGAAGGTTTCTGAAGAGGAGATGTGGAGGACCTTCAATAACGGCATTGGAATGATTCTGATTGTGGCACCCAGTGATGTCGACAGCCTGATGGCGAGGGTAAATGATTTGGGAGAACGGTCGTTCCTCATTGGGGAGATCATTGAGGGGCGAGTCCGGGGTGTTGAGATCGTTTGATTGTTGTGAGAGATAGGGGGTGAGCCTAGAGGGTGAAAAAATCCCCATGCCGAGAAGTTGAAAAAGGTCTCAGTATTTGATATTGTAGACTTCTTGGCTAACACTTTCGTGCGTTATCGTCGACCAACAGAGTGAGGACAGGAAGGTCAAGAGGTAGCTGAGATGTCTAGGGTCTGCGAGGTGTGTGGCAAAGGACCGCAAAAGGGAAATAACGTCAGCCATGCGAACAACCGAACTAAGAGGGTCTGGTACCCCAACCTTCAGAAAGTAAGAACCCATAAGGATGGACGGATTGTTCGGCTGCGAGTCTGTACGCGATGCATCCGGTCAGGTTTTATTGAAAAAGCACCGCTCGGTGCTGCCCCATCTTAGATCCTCAATCGCTTCACCTGCAGGACGCCTTTTATTTTCTCTAGAGATCTGGTGATTTGCCTGAGATGTTTCAAGTCTCGGATTTCAATCTGAAATGTCCCGACGGCCCGGTCTTCCTTGGTTGATACCTGCGCATTGACGATGTTCGCCTGGTTAGAAGTTATGGAAACGCTAATATCGGCGAGAAGGCCCTTTCTGTCTGATGAAATCACCCGGATTCTAACCGGATGGGAGTAGTCTTTGTGGAGGTCCCATTCGACGTCCACTCTTCTTTCTGAATCATCACTGAGAACACTACTACAGTCGGCGGCGTGCACGGTGACGCCGCGACCACGCGTGATATAGCCCACGACGCTGTCCCCTGGGACGGGGTTGCAACATCCCGCAAATCTGATCATCACATCTTCAATCCCCTTAACAATAATGGCATCATGGGGCTTTTTGGTCACTCGTTTGATGAGACGGGTAAGGCGGGTTTCCTCCTTGGTTTCCTCTTTTTCAAGCTTTTCAGATGGAACAAGGCGGCCGATGACCTGGTTGGCAGAGATCTTACCGTAGCCGATTGCTGCCAGAAGGTCATCCACCTCGTGGAAGCTGAAGTCAGTGGCAACCTTGACCATCTCCCCAGATTTGAGGAACTTACCGAAATTCAGCTTGAACTTCCGAAAATCCTTTTCACAGATGGTCCTGCCAAGAGCAATACTCTGTTCTCTCTGTTCTGTCTTGATCCATTGGCGAATTTTGGCCTTCGCCCGAGATGTTTTGACAAACTTGAGCCAGTCCTTGCTCGGAGTATGGTTGCTGGCCGTTAGAATCTCGACTTTTTCACCACTTTGTAGCGGATGGTTCAACGGAACAATGCGGCTATTGACTTTGGCTCCGATACATCTGTGCCCCACATCGGTGTGGATACTGTAAGCGAAATCTACAGGCGTTGAGCCCCGTGGAAACTCTCTTACTTCGCCTTTGGGTGTGAAAACGTACACGTCGTTGGGATAGAGATCCACCTTGATCGTTTCGAGAAACTCTTTGTTATCCTTCAGGTCCTTTTGCCATTCAAGGAGTTGCCTCAGCCAGCGGAACTGCTTTTCTTCCTCCTCCTTAACCAGTTTGCCTTCTTTATACTTCCAGTGGGCTGCGATTCCGTCCTCAGCGACTCGATGCATTTCGTTGGTCCGAATCTGAATCTCTATTGTTTCTCCGTAGTGTCCGATAACCGTTGTGTGGAGGGATTGATACATATTAGCCTTCGGTAGATTAATGTAATCCTTGAACTTTCCAGGAACGGGTGTCCACATGGAGTGGATTATGCCCAAGACTTCGTAACATTCCCTGTAGGAATCCACGAGGATCCTGAAGCCTATCAGATCATGAACCTGCTCAAAATCGAGGTTCTGTGTTTGCATCTTTTCATAGATGCTAGAGATTTTTTTCGGTCGTCCAGTGATTTCGGCAGTAATGCCATACTCGTAAAGCTTCTTGGTAATGATCCTGACCACTTCGGCGACGTATCGTTCTCGTTCCCGTTCCTTTTTGGCTAGCTTTTTCTGAAGGTCCGTATAAATGTCAGGATGAAGATACTGAAGGGCGAGATCCTCCAATTCCGATTTGACGGATTCGATTCCGAGACGATGCGCCATGGGAGCGTAGATATCAAGAGTCTCCTCTGCAATCTGCCTCTGCTTGTCTTGTGACAGAAAATTGAGGGTTCTCATATTGTGAAGCCGATCAGCCAGCTTAATGAGAATTACCCGGATATCCTTTACCATGGCCAGGATCATTTTTCGGAAATTCTCGGCCTGGTTCTCTTCAGAAGACTTAAGGGTCATGCGGCTAATCTTCGTCACCCCGTCCACCAGAAATGCTATCTCTTGACCGAAATTCTGCTCGATCTCCTCGAGGGCGGCAAGGGTGTCCTCCACGGTGTCGTGAAGGATGCCGGTGACCACCGTGGCTGTGTCCAGTTTTAGCTGCGCCAGAATTGCTGCTACGGCTAAAGGGTGGACAAGGTATGGTTCGCCCGAGAGCCGAACCTGCCCCATGTGAACCTTGGCGGAAAAAACGTAAGCCTTTTTGATGAGGTCAAAATCCGCCTGCGGATTGTACGCCGCCACCGAATCGAGAATGTCGTTGATACGGATCATTGTTTATGCATGTAAGTCACTGTAAGTTAAAGAAAATTTAGGTTCCTAACTGTCCTAATATATATGGGAATCCGTGGAAAAGCAAGAGGATTCTCGGCACCCTTATGTTGTGTCCCAACGTCTCGATCTGCTAAGACGGCACAGGGGGGTAAGAATGAGCTTGATTTTTTTTTAAGGGAGTGCTAAGGAAGACTCTGGCCTCTGTTTTCCCATTCACAACTCGGCTTGACCTGTTCGGATAATAGACGGCGTGGGCATGAGCCGTCGTTCTCCAGCACCGTCATAAGGATTTTCCGTACCACGGGTATGGGTGTGGAGATGGCTGAAATCTCCGAGAAGCTCAGGGCTTTCAGAAAATCGAGGAGAATGACCCTCAAAGACGTGGCTGATAGGGCCGGGTGCACCAGTGCCTACATTTCTCAGCTTGAGAAGGGACGAGCCAATCCCTCTATCGCTACCTTGAAGAAGATTGCGTCGGTTTTCAATGTGAAAATCGTCGATTTCTTTATGGACGACGAGGATGACGAGGATGAGGTGGTGGTCCGGAAGGACAAAAGACTGACCATGGGTTTCAACCGGGGTGGAACCGTCATTGAGTCTCTCGTCACAAGCACCGAAACCAAACGAATGGAGGCTCTCTACAACAGAATAAAACCTGGGGGTGGATCAAATGGGGAGTATACTCACGAGGGAGAGGAGTTCGGGATCGTTCTTGCCGGAGAGCTTGAGATTACAGTGGGCGATAGGATCTATTACGTCAAAGAAGGTGATAGTTTCTATTTTCCATCAACAAGACCACATGGTTTCTTTAACAGAGGTAAGAAAGATACGGTTGTAATCTGGGTGACCAGCCCGCCCTCTTTTTAGGCAGATTCAGTCTCTTTTCTTGTCCCCTTTGTCATCCCGTGTAATGACAGCTTCGATGACCATTTGATCTGGTGGTCCGGTTTTTTCCACGTCTTCTGAACCCTGCAATGATTCAAGTTGCTTGACGTAGGCCCTCAATTCAGGTTTCTGGTCCAAGGCCCGGCGAATCTGCTCCTCCGCGATGGTCGCATCATCCCGTAATTCATCCAAGTTGATCCCAAAGGGAATCAGTGAAGACAACAGCTGGAGTACAGCCAGGCTATCCTTCGGGGATCTCATCTGGAGGTAATGGGGAACACGGCCCCAAAGCATAAAACTGTCGATGCCCCTCTTTTCAGCGGACTCGTGAAGAATGGAGACATGGCCGCCTGGTCCTGCATAGTCTATGAGATCAACGTCGTAAGCAAGAAGCTCATCAAGTAAACGACCGTTGCTCGCCACCACCGAGAGCCTTCGAGGGGCCGTATGAGCCACCTGATCGTAAAGGCCCCCGATGGTTACCAACCTCTGGACCTTGAACTGGGCTGCAAGGTTGAGAAACAGATCGGCGAAAGCCCTCCATCGAAGATGAGGCTCATGTCCAACAAAGAGAATCAGATCCGAGTGGGAATGTCTGTTCTTCCAATAGAAAAACTCGTTTCTGGGAAAATCAATGTGCTGAATGAGACCTCCCTCAACGACCACACCCGGTCTCGAATCTCTGAAGTGATGAAACCCGTCAGATTTAATCTCAGCAAATCTGCGAGCCCCGAGCTTTTCATTGAGGAAGGTGACAGACCCTGAGGATACATCTCCTGCATCAATCCAGCCCTTATAGCCAGCTATCAACCAGGGTTGAACGAGCACCGGTTCTTCATAGACGACGAGTTCACTTTTTCCCATAATTGTTCCTGTGTTTGGGACGCATCACAAAGCCTAGCAGCACTGCCATTCTATGTCAAGAGAAGAGATCAAAGAGCAGGATTCAGGGGTCAGAAGTCAGGAGTCAGAATGTATTTCGATCTCCTCTTTTCTCCCTTCATTCCTGCTCTCGACTGAGGAATCAAGCCCTTTGTATGAATTCGTTCAGGATTCTTGGGGGGTGGTGCATCGGAACGAAACACTTACGAGATCCCCAATAGCCTCCGGAAGCCCTTTTCGTTCCATTTTCATTCTGACTTCTGGTTCCTGAATTGTGACTTCTCAGCTATGAGATAGAATCGGAACGCCGGTGAAATCTCTATCTAGGGGAATCGAATGGAGCAGGTATTAGGTGCTTGACATTGTTCATCCCCTATTGCTAAGTTTCTGTGTCCATAAGTCAAAATACCGAATGAAAATCGGGATGTGCACTCCCCAAGAGAGGCTCCTTTGAAGTTTCGATCCTTACGATCACCGACCAATCAGGTTCTCTTTCTCACATGGCTTTTTTTCGGAATGTACTATGTCACCCGATTCAACTATTCTGCCGTGATCCCTCTCGTCAGGGCTGATCTGACTATCACCAATGCCCAGGCAGGGTGGTTGATGTCGTTCTTTTTCCTGACGTACACGATCTTCCAGCTACCGTCAGGCTATCTAGGCGACCGGTTGGGACCGCGGAAGATCCTCACCTTTGGGGCGATGGTCTCGATTTTCGGAAACATCATTTTCAGCCAGGGATCAAGTTTTATTGCTCTGGCTATTGGACAACTGATAAACGGGATGGGGCAGGCCATGGGGTGGAGTTCCGCGATAAAAATGGTCGTCAGCTGGTTCCCCCGGTCGAGGCGGGGAACCGCACTCGGCCTGTTTGCAACCTGTGTCACGGGTGGGAGCAGCGTCGGAATCAGGCTCTCGGGGTTTGTCGGTGATCACCTGGGGTGGCGAAGTTCTTTCATTATTCCTCCTGCACTCATGGCCGTTGTTGCACTGGTTTTTTGGCTTCTCGTCAGAGATCATCCCCGCGAGCGTGGCCTCCCCGACTTCGAGGACGAGGTTCACCTGGAAAAACAGATCGAGAGTGATCCAAGGTCGAGACTCTCTGTTGTTTTGACGAATCGGACACTGTGGGTCGTGGCACTGGTCTATTTCTGCTTCGTCTATGTTCAATTCGGGTGCCTTGTATGGATACCATCCTTCCTAAAGGAAGGGTATTCCATGTCTGTTGACCGGGCGAGTACCATTTCTTTTCTTATCTTGCTTCCCGGGGTCTTTGCTTCTCCTTTGGCCGGATTTTTTTCAGACCATTATTTTGGGGGCCGGCGAAAGCCCCTTATTCTGATGGGCATGTCTGTTCTTTCGGCTTCGGCCTTTTCCCTCGGGTTCGGTGTGGATATAGGTCTGGCAATATTTCTCCTTGCAGTTGTGGGCCTTATGATTCTCATGCCTGATATTCTTTTGGCGGCCTATCCGTCTGACATTCTGTCGAGAAAATTGACCGCAACAGCCACGGGGTTTCTCGCAACTTTTACGAGTACCGCCGGAATTATTACGACTCCGGTTTCGGGAAAGATAGCCGATCTTTTTCACTCCTATCATGCCCTGTTTTTCTCCTATGGTCTTATGGCTCTTTTGGGGGCCCTTCTAACGCTTCTTATCGATGAAAAAAAGATTCGCACTGGAGCAGGTGTTGGCTAAGACCGGCCCTTAGAAAGAACACGAGGATCGGTGACCACATGGGTAGAGCAGTTTTCAGCGAAAACCTGACTGGACGAGGTATTCCTCAGAACAGAATGCCTTATGCCTGGGTGATGAGATAGCTTTGCTCTGGCGAATCAGGGATCTGGCACCATAAAGATCTAGGAGGTGATAGGGCGATGCAAAACCAGGTGGATGTCATTATTATCGGAGGGGGAGTTACCGGTTCGGGAATCGCTTTCACACTGATGTCCGACGGTTTCAAAGGGCGTATCGTCGTTGTGGAGAGGGATCCGACCTATGAGCATGCGTCTTCATCGCTCGCCACCGGAGGTATCCGGCAGCAGTTTGGCACCGTGGTCAATATTGAGCTAACTCGGTACAGTGTGGGTTTCTATGAGAGATTTGATGAGACAATGGCGGTCGGTGGGGAAAGGGCAAATGCCGAATTCCAGCAGGTGGGCTACCTGTTTCTCGGTGCCAAGACAAACTGGCCAGTCCTTAAAAAAAGGGTATCCCTCCAGAGAGATCAAAGAATTGACGTGAAAATCCTCGGTCCAGGTGAGATCAAGGGAATCATCCCGGATCTGAACACAGAGGATCTTTTAGGGGCCACCTTCTGCCAGAAGGATGGGGTCTTCGATCCTAATGGGGTCTTGCAGGGATTTGCACGAAAGGCCCGAAGCCTAGGGGTCGAATTTCTTCATGACGAGGTGGTCAGGGTCATGACGGATCGTCAGGGTGTCTCTGGCGTGACAACCAAAAAGGGGACCCGCCTCTCGAGTCGGATCGTTGTCAATGCTGCCGGCCCATGGGCCGGGCAAGTCGCCAAGGCAGCAGGTGTGGATCTTCCGGTGAAACCCGTGCGGCGCCAGATATTCGTGTGCCTCCCGTCTTCTGACGCTCAAGCCCAGTTCCCCATGGTGGTTGACCCAGGGGGCACGCATTGGCGATCGGAAACGGGCGGAAGGATTCTGATAGGTAAGGCTAAAAAGGACGAGCCGGAGGGATACAATTTCAAATGGGAGAGGACGTATTTTATTGAGAATGTCTGGCCAGATCTTGTCCATCGGTATCCGCCATTTGACAGATTACGGTTGGAAAGAGGCTGGGCAGGACTGTATGCCATCACACCGGACGAAAACGCGATCTATGGGGAACATCCGGAAATCAGAGGATTCTATCTGGCTAACGGGTTCAGCGGACATGGCCTTATGGTGGCTCCGGCCACCGGGAAGGTCATGTCGGAGCTAATACGGCTTGGGAGGTATGAGACCATTGATGCGAGTTGCCTGAGCCTTGACAGGTTTCAGAGAGGTAAGCTTATTATCGAGGAGGCAGTGATTTAAGGGCCTACCAGACATACTTCTTGACTGTCGACAGACCCTTTGGAGCGAAGATCATGACAATGATCAAAAGGGCACCGAACATGACGAGGCGCCAAGCCCCGATCCATCTGAAGTATTCCTGGAATCCGATGAGCAGAAAGGCGGAAAGAATTGAGCCCCAAAGGGTTCCCCTGCCGCCTACATAGGCAACAGTCAGAACCTCGACGGTTCTCGGAACCCCGAATTCCGTGGCATCTGGTGTGAGAATACCGATGTAGTGGGCATAGAAGGCCCCGATCACACCCGTGAAAAAACAGGCGGTAGTGAAATTGATAAGCTTGTATTTTGTCGCACTGAGGCCTAAGGTCTCTGTGGCCAATTGATCCTCTCGGATGGCCTTGAAAGAGAGCCCGATTTTGGAACGCACCATGAGGAAGGCCACAGTAAAGATAATAATGACCAGAGCCAATAGCAGATAGTAATAGGGGAGAAGTTCTGCTCTGGAGAAGTCAAGACCAATGACATCAGGCAAGGGCTTCACGGCTAGACCGAGCATCCCACGAGTGTAGCCCGGGGTGTTTGAGATGGTCAGCCGGAGCACTTCCGCGATAAACCACGTGGCCAATCCCACAAAGATTCCCCTCAGCCTGAGGGTAATCAGGCCGGTGAAAAACCCCAAAACCCCTGAAGCAATCCCGCCGATGATAAGACCATGCCAGGGATTGATCTCGTAGTGGAGTACAGCGAGACCGGACGCATACGCGCCAGCGCAGATGAATCCTGCGAAACCGAAATTGTAAAGGCCAGCATAGCCGATTTGAAGATCGTACATGACCCCCCAGATGCCGAACATGAGGGCCGAGATAAAAATGGTTGTGATGAACCGGTTTTCCCTCCATACCAGCGGTGCTAGGACGAGAAAGGCCATAATGAGCACCACCTTCAAGTAGCGTGCGACGTTCATTCCTCTCTCGGGACTTCCAAGGAGATTCATGGTCGCTCTCCTGCGCGGGCAAAAAGTCCTGCTGGTCTAAAGGCGAGAACTGCGATGACAATGGAGGCTACAATTACGTTCTGCCAGCCCCCTGCGAGATAGAACATGGCAAAAGCCTCGAGAAGCCCCACGAGGATTCCTGCCGCGACAGCCCCCGTGACGTTTCCCAGGCCTCCCACGATAACGACCACAAAGCTCTTCAGGACTGGCCCCATCCCCGCATTCGGATTGGCAGGAAAAAGGGTGATCAAAAGAGCCCCCGAGATTCCTGCCAGGGCCGCCCCGACACCGAAGGCAATGCTGTACATCTTACTCGTATCAATGCCGAGGGTCTGGGCTGCCTCAGAATGCTGGGAAGTGGCCCGGATGGCCTTGCCCATACTGGTGTACTTAATGAAATACCAGAGCAGTCCCACGGTCAGGAAAGCCAGACTGAGAATCACCAGATGGTCGTAGATAAGGACAACCCCTTTGATAGACATTTGGCCAGACACCAGGTTGGGGATTCCCCGCTGAATAGCCCCAAAGGTGATCAGGGCCAGATTCTGAAAGATCACCATGAGACCGATGGTTAGGACAAAAGAGTCCATGAGCCATTCTCGGCCGGCCTTCTTGCGGAGCGTAGAGATTAATCCCTTCTCCAGGATAATGCCCACAATCAAAAGCCCTACCCCAGAGGCGAGAATGCCTAGCGGAAAGGGAAGGCCAAGCATGGCGGCCACAAAATACATGAGATAACAGCCCATCATGAAGAGCTCCCCGTGGGCAAAGTTGACAATCTCCATGATGCCGAAGATCAGGGACAGGCCGACCCCCATGAGGGCGTACATCGATCCTCTCACGAGGCCGAGAACAAGGAGTTGAATGAAGATACTGAATTCCATTTTTCACCATCCTTATCGGTGAGCGCCTGTATTATATCCATTCCTTGATGATATCCTCGATGGAATCGACAAACTTCTCTTTGGGACCGTGGTGGCTGTTCTGCCCCAGGCGAAGTACGTAAATGTAGTCTGCCACGTCCACAGCCTTATGGACTTTCTGATCCACAATCAAAATGGTGAATCCCTTTTCCTTCAGATTGACGATCTCCTCATAGACCGTGTCGACAAGCTTCGGCATCAACCCGACCGAAGGCTCATCGATCAGAATTGTCCGGGGCTTTGTCATGGTGAGACGAGCAATCTCAAGGGTTCGCTGTTCACCACCGGAAAGGGCGCCAGCCGCCATCCTTCGCTTCTCTTTGAGGGTGGGGTAATGTTCAAAAACCTCTGCGAGGGCCGTGTCCAGGGCCTTCCGATCCTGCTTCATGATCCATCCTCCAAGCTCCAGATTCTCCTCAACCGTCATAGCCGGAAAGACACTGTGCCCCTGAATAAGGTGGGCAATCCCTTCACCGAGCATCTGGTCCGGACTGAGCCCCTTGATCGATTTCCCATGGTGGAGAACATCGCCTTCGGTGGGATGGAGGTATCCGTAAATGGTCTTAAGGAGGGTGGATTTTCCTGCCCCATTGGGACCAATGATGGCCGTAAGGGCGCCTTCGTGTGCAATGACGCTGACATCCCTCAAAATCGGAACCTCTTTGACGTAGCCTGAAGTAACGTTCATGATTTCAAGGGTCATGATTGGATCCCCTTGTGTTCGTGCATCAATGGCCCAGATAGGCATCGATCACTGGTGGGTCGTGACGAACCTTTTCAGATTCCCCCTCGGCAATGGTCTTCCCAGCCGAAAGGACGGTCAGATGCTTACAGAGTTTCATGACCGAGGGGATGTCATGGCTGATCAAGAGGAAGGTCTTCCCCCGCGTTTGATTCAGCTCAAAGGTGATCTCGATCAGTCGCTCAATCAAGGCAGGATTAACCCCGGCAAAGGGTTCATCCAAGAGAACAACCTCTGGGTCTGCCATCATTGTCCGCATGAATTCCAAAAGCTTCTTCTGCCCTCCGGAGATCTCAATGGCAAGCTGATCCCTGAGATGGGTGAGATCAGCCATTTCCAGGAGCTCCACGGCCTTCTTTTCACCTTCCTTCCTCGATAATCCCCGGGGAATGACAGGGACTGTCATGTTCTCCATGAGCGTCATCTCATTGAACACCCGGGCCACTTGAAAGGTCCGGCCAATCCCCAAAGAAGCGATGTGGTTGGGTTTGAGCCCTGTGATGTCACGATCCTTAAACCTGATCTTACCCCTGTCAGGACCGTAGACCCCATTGATCACGTTGAACATGGTGGTCTTGCCTGCCCCGTTGGGCCCAATGACCCCGTGGATCTTCCCTTTTTCCACGCTCAGAGAGACCCCATCCAGGGCGGGAATGCCACCAAAATGTTTGTAGACCTGTTCAACTTCCAGAAATCCCATCGTCCACCTTGAAAAATCCGCAAGCCCCCCCCGCGAGGGACTTGCGGATGCAGGAAGCTGGCTGTCTCCTCTTTCAGGGACATACAAGGGACAGGTTTAGATCCACGGTGGTGACTTGAACTCAGCCTCGGCGAGATCCAGCGGCCAGAGGATCTTGGGCTTTCCACCGAACATCTGGACCAAAGGAAAGAAGAACCCCTTCATGAAATCGCCCGTGCGAACGTCATTTCTTGAGAGCTGATGCAATGTTCCCTCATCGGCGAAGTCTGTCCAGAAGTCGTTGTAAGTGGCGAAGTCATAGAGTTGCCAGACCCCCTTGTATTTTACTTTTTCACGCACGTGCTCGGTCAGCTTCTCAAAGTCGAGCGTCCCCACGTCATTGAGGACCTTGATGGCCAGTCGGGTATGGTCGTAGGGTTGACCAGAGGGCGCGATTCCTGCCTCAATGCCATACTTGTCCTTGAACCGTTTCATCCACTCTTTTTGTTCAGGAGAGACGGGGTAGGGCGAATCCATGCAAATTGTGTAGTCGGAGGCCTCACCGGTATTTTCGTACCATTCCCCTGTCCAGGTCAGCCCATGTCCCAGAAGCAGCGCCTTAAGTCCCATGGCACGGACTTGTTTGACGAAATTGTACATGGGCACGCCGCCGGTCTGGGTTGTGGCCACAACTGAGACACCGGCAGCCTTGTATTTGGTGATAATGGGGGTGAATTCGGTCTGGTCTATGGCGTTTACGTCGTAACGCTTTTTTACATCAAAGCCAGCGGTTCTCAGGCTGACCACCAAAGCCTCTCCCCATCCCCGTCCATAATCCGTGTCCTCGACAATAACTGCGGCCTTTCTGTTATACGGTTTCCACAGGCCTTTGTCCATGAAAAACCTAAGTGGAGGGCCATAGAGTCCTGCAAAAACCGGAGGCGATGCCCACCCTTTAAACCACCCCTGGTATTTCTCGGGGTTGTCGTTGATCTTGAAGTTGATATACTGGGACTCCCCCTGATGGCCGATGTGAACGATCTTGAGGGGAGATTCTGCATCCATGCAGGCCATGGCCACAGAAGAGTGCCAGCCGGTGACCATCATTTTGGCCCCCCGATTGACAGCGTCTGTTACGGCCTTGACCGATTTTTCAGGGCTCGACTGGCTGTCCACCCAGACAGGCTCTATGTCCAGGGTTTTCCCGTCGACTCTTACTGGAATTTCCCCGGCTGCCCGGGCATCTTCCAAGGCCATGTTGATACCCCTTTTGAAGGCATCCCCTGTCCGGCTGGCAGGCCCTGTGAAAGGACCCATGAAACCTACTTTCAGTGTATCGGCGGCGTGGGCCTCTTTCACGAGTCCCATCGACAAAACGCTGCCCGCAGCGGCAGCGACACCGACGGATTTCACAAAGTCGCGACGTGTCAATCCTTTTTCTTTTTCCTTTTTAGGCATAATAGCCCCTCCTTTCCCCATTCTTGCTGAGTGAAAGATGGTGAATCACGTTTTTTGCCGTTCTCACCTCCTTTGCTGCAACTTTCAAAGAAATGAATAGATCGTCGAACGCTGCCAGCAAATACCCCTGTCATCTTGGCATGTTAGCTTTCGGTTGTCAAGAAAAAAAACGGGTCAATGAGGATGAGCACCTCCACAAGTACCGCTCACGGACAAGGGTCTTCTCCGCAACCTCACGAACTCCCAGTCTTTTTCGTACCTGACAGGCAATCTGGCTTGCTTGACATTCAAGGGCTGTGGTAAATTCTTAGGGTTTTGATGGAGATTTTGCATGGATAACGCTTTAATTGCGCGGATGATCACGGATTTCATCACCGCCTATCCGAGTCGACGACAGGTGGAAACAAGCTGGCGTGATCCGATTGTGAAATTTGCCTCTGCCCAAGATCCTCTGTTTGGCCGGTTCAAGGAGATTGTCCGGCCCACCCATTCTACACCCCAAGAGCTCCTTCCCCATGCCGAAAGTGTGGTCGCCTACTTTGTTCCTTTTTCAAAAACCCTGCACCAGGAGAACTTTCAAGCAAAGGTCCATTGCTCTCGAAGCTGGGCAGTGGCCTACGGGGAAACAAACCAGCTCATTGCCGACATTAATGACCACCTCAAAGTCCAACTCGAGTTAAACGGGTATCGAGCGGCTCTGATTCCCCCGACCCGTAACTTTGATGAGGAAACTCTGATGAGCGATTGGTCCCATCGACATGTGGCGTACGCGGCCGGAATTGGACGTTTCGGTTTTCATAATCTGATAATCACAGAGAAGGGCTGCACCGGCCGCCTCGGGAGCATGGTAACCGACCTGGCGTTAGAGCCCTCACGCCGGCCGGAGGAAGAGTTCTGCCTTCAAAAAGTGGGCACCGAATGTCTCAAATGCGCTGAGCGATGTCAATACGAGGCCCTCTTTGCGGATCGTTATGACCGCCATGCCTGCTATCGGCAGTGTCTGGTCAATGACGAGTATCACCGGGATCTCGATCTCACCGATGTTTGTGGGAAGTGCTCTGCCATGGTTCCCTGTAGCGTGACCAATCCGGTTAGAAACGCCTCTTCTCTCTAAAGAATCCCGTGAGTCTATTTTTGAAACCAGACCCCCACTCTTTTCCGACAGTCATTTCACCTTGAGCGCATTGCTAGACATCTTCTGAGACGTACCCACGGCAACGGCTGAGGGATATTCCCTTCTCTTGCACCTGCCGATCTTTTGAGTTGATTTCCCTATCGATGACGGTTAGTATTGCAACTGTTTGTGGGGCTTACAACGCACGGTGGCAGGGGGGAAGGGATGTGCAACAGAATGCAGGACTTGACAGAGGGAGATCTCAACAAGCTTCACGATGCGTCGATGGAGATCCTGAGAGATGTGGGTGTTCTATTTAACGAACCTGAGGCAGTAGAAATCTTCAGGAAGCATGGGATCAAAGTCGAGGGCAATACGGTGTTCCTCAAGGAGAACCATGTGCAGAACGCGACTAGGGCTGCTCCAGCATCTTTCATTATCACAGCACGAAATCCGGGAAAGAGTGTCACCGTTGGTGGGGATAATCTGGTTTTAGCACCTGGCTATGGAGCTCCATTTGTCGTGACTCAGAATGGCGACCACAGAAAAGCCACAATGGACGACTACAACCAATTCTGTAAGCTCGTGGATACGTCCACGTATATCGACATGAACGGCTTCCTGATGGTTGAGCCCTCAGATGTGCCGTCAGAAACAGCGCACCTCGACATGGTTCTTTCAAATATTGTCCTCTGTGATAAACCGTTCATGGGGAGTCCCGTGTCCAGGCAGGGAGCGATCGATGCCATCGAGATGGCAGGAATCGTCTGGGGGGGAAAGGATAGGATCAAAGATAAACCTGTGATGATATCCCTCATCAACTCACTTTCGCCGCTTCAATACTCTCAGGAGATGGGGGCCGCGCTCATTGAATTTGCCCGATGGGGGCAGCCGGTCATGATAGCCGCTTTGGCTATGGCGGGCTCGTCAGGACCAGTGACAATTACAGGCGTTTTGGCCCTGCAGAATGCGGAAATTCTCGCAGGAATCACGCTGGCTCAACTTGTCCACCCAGGAGTTCCAGTGGTCTACGGTTCCACCTCAGCGCCAATGGACATGAGAACCGGGGCGCTTTCGATCGGCGCTCCTGAGCTGTCTATGGGTGTATCGGCAACAGCTCAGATGGCACGGTTTTATGGACTCCCCTCCCGAAGTGGTGGCGCCCTGACCGATTCCCACTTTCCGGATATGCAGGCAGGCATCGAATCGACCCTTGCCCTCACCACGGCGGTCAGAAATGGCATCAACTTTGTCCTCCATTCGTGCGGCATCCTGGGCTCATATATCGCGATGAGCTTTGAAAAATTCCTCATCGACGAGGAACTCTGTGGAATGATCCGGAAATTGGTGAAACCCATCGACCTCTCAGATAGAGCGATCGACTTGGAAACGATCAAGGAGGTCGGGATCGGAGGGGAATACCTCACACATCCCAAAACGCTTGAGAGATGCAGGACGGAGTTCTTCTTGCCAGATCTCATGAACAGACAGGACTATATGGGTTGGAAGGCTGCCGGCAAGAAAAGGCTCGATGAAGCCGCAGCAGATCCCTTGATCAGGAGGTTCGCAGCGTACCAGAAGCCCGAAATCGATCCTGAGATTGAAGGAACCCTCTCTCGGTACGCTGCCCAGAAAAAAGCAGGGAAATGAGGAGCCAGAATCAGCACCTTCGGCGAAATTCGTAGGGGCACTCAAATTGATTTCCGCTATGAACCAGGTGGGGAAAGTGATCGCCGATGGGAGGGGGGACCTTGAGGCAGGTAGGGTGGCGATGGATGAGTTCACCTGAATAGAGACGATTTGTATTGGCCATCGCGGAAAGCTTGGAAAAGCCTAGATTCAGGTGTGATCGATTGAGAGAATGCCGACGGTCGAATCCAGGAAGGAGAATAAAGAGAAATGGGTCGGATTCACGTTCCTCAGGAGAGCGACTTTCGCTCAACCGATGTGGTCGTAATCGGAGGCGGGATCGTTGGCGTTGCGACCGCATTTTGGCTTTCAAGGGCGGGGCTCGATGTTGTCCTTTTGGAGATGCGGGACGGTCTCTCCACGTTGACGACGACCGCATCCGTAGAATGCTTCCGTGCGCAGTTTACGGAACCGACGATGTGTGAACTGGCAAAAGAGAGCATTGAGATCTTTGAGAGTTTTGGGGACATCATCGGCGTTCCGGGATATGACATCTCGATCCATCAACGGGGATATCTTTTTATGACGGATGAACCAGACATGATAAAGGACCTCGAATCCGCTATGGCCCAGTACCAGAAACTTGGGGTGACGGATGCAGAATTGCTGAAGGGAGATGAGGTGCGTTCCCGATTTCCCTATGTCTCTCCGTCTGTCGTCGCTGCGACGTTCCGTCAAAGAGATGGCTGGTTGTCGACCCATGAGGTCACCCAAGGGTTTGCCAAAGGCTGTGATGCCGAGTTTTTCGTTGAAACCAAGGCGTCCAGGATTGTGCTCGACAACAAGGGGGTTTCAGCTGTTGAGACAAATCGGGGAAAGATACAAACAAGAACAGTCGTTAACGCTGCTGGCCCTTTTGCCGGTGAAGTGGGACGTATGGTGAACATTGACTTACCCCTGGCGCCGGTTAGACGGCAAAAGGCCTTCGTCACGCCGTCCCCAAAAATACCCCAAGATGCGCCGTTTACTGTAGATCTGGTGAACAATTCTTATTGGCGGCCTGAGGTCGGGGGAGCCCTTCTCGGCTGGGTCGATCCAGACGAGCCGGTCAGCGAACCATCGGAGAATCTTAAGGTTGATTGGGATTTCCCCGCAATTGTGCTGGACAAGGTCATGCGGTTGAACCCTTTCTGGGAAGAAGTGGCTAAGAGGCTCAAGAAACGTGATGTCATGGTTTCGGCTGGTCAATACGTTTATACGCCGGACGATGAACCGCTGATCGGATCTGTAGCGGATGTCCCCGGGTTTTATTTGAACTGTGGGTTCTGGGCTGGCGTGATGCTTTCCCCTGCGGCAGGGAAGAGATTGGCCGGCCTCGTCACAGGTCAGATCGATCAAAAAGACAACCCCCTCCGCCTGAGCCGTTTTGAGGAAGGGATTAGGAAAAAAGGGAAGAGTTTCTTGCGCCATTGAGAGATTTTTCCGCTTCCCTCAATGTCGCTCAGGGATAAGAGTGTTCTCCATAACCCCAGGAACCTCCTGAAGGCGATGCGCATTTTGGGAAAGGAGAAAAGGTCATGAGGGTGAACTACAGGGGAAATACGACCCCGCGATATCAGTTGCTTTCAGACGACCAGATTGAGGAGATCCTGAGCGGGAGTCTTGAGGTGCTCGAGAGGGTAGGGGTTCGGGTGCATGACGAGGGGGCAGTTGAACTCCTCAGCGGAGGGGGGGCACACACACAAGACGGCACTTTGGTGAAGATCCCCTCCTTTATGGTCAAAAGAGCCCTTGCCACTGCTCCAGGGAGAATCGTCCTGGCGGGTCGGGACGGGAAAAGGAACGTCGCCCTTGAGAAGGACCGTGTCTATTTCGGTACCGGCTCGGACTGTCCCTTTTTCGTGGATCCCCACACTGGGAAGCGGAGAGCAACCGTCTTCGAGGACGTCGTAAACGCCGGAAAGGTCACTGATGCCCTTCCAAACATCGATTTCTTTATGTCTCTTGGCCTCGTGTCTGATGTCCCACGAAAGCCTTATGACCGACACCAGTTCTTGGCGATGACCACGGGTACGGCAAAACCTCTGGTGATTACGGCTGTGGACGGTCACGGACTCTTGGATCAGCACGAAATGGCCTGCCTGATCGTCGGTGGGAGAGAGAATTTCCGACAGAACCCTATCTTTGCTGTCTACCTCGAGCCGAGTTCCCCTCTGGTCCATTCAAGAGAAGCGGTGGAAAAGCTGATCATTGCAGCTCAAGAGGGTATTCCAGCTGTTTACGTGCCTGCACCCAGTGCTGGGGGGACTGCTCCTGTCACCCTGGCCGGCGTCCTGGTTGAGGGACTCGCAGACACCCTGGCCGGTCTCGTCATTTCTCAGCTGAAGAGCCCAGGAGCACCACTTATTATGGGAGGGGTTTTCACCAGCTTGGATATGAGGACCACGGTTTTCTCCTACGGTGCCCCCGAGCTACTCCTCATGGATGCAGCACTCACGGATATCTCCAAGAAACTCGGGATTCCGGTATTCTCAACGGCTGGATGCAGTGATGCGAAAGAGCTAGACCAGCAAGCGGGCCTTGAGGCTGGTGTATCGATTCTGATGGCTGCTCAATCGGGGGCGAACCTCATCCACGATGTGGGGTATCTCGAGTCGGGTCTGTTGGGATCTCTTGACATGTTGGTTCTCTCTGACGAGACGATTTCAATGGTGAAGAGAATCATGCGGGGAATTAATGTCAATCCAGAGACCGTGGCTTTGGATGTCATTTCTCGGGTTGGCCCAGGCGGTCACTTTCTGGACGATGATCACACCATCGCCCATTTCAAGAGGGAGATCTGGATCCCCGACCTGATCGACCGGAGTAACCTGGAAGACTGGGAGAAGGGAGGACGCAAGAGCCTGGGCGATAGGGTTCGAATGAGGGTGCATGAGATCCTCAAGGACCATGAACCGCTGCCGTTGGAGGAGAAACTCCTCAAGGAGCTCAAAGCGATAATTTCCAGAGCAGATGAGAAGTATGCCTAGAACTGACTAACCCAATCTATCTCTCCGACATTAAGTCACGAGAGATCTTGGATGGCTGACGGAATAAGGGCCTATTGCGATCACTGAAAAAGGATGCTCCGAGCGCGAATCAAGATTTTTTCGGAAACAATTCTTAGCGAAGCGGAACGGATGCAAATCCAACTGTCTGATCCGCCTGAGGCGGAGAGTTTTGGATTTGCAGTGCAGCTGAGCCCTAGAATTGTCGAAAAAAGCTTTTGAGCAGCGAGGAGCGAGTTTTTTGGTGATCTCCGGGATAAATGTTGAAAAGAGAATGGAGGCATAACCAATGGCGAGATTTACCCACATGATTTCGGCCATCGACACCCACACGGCCGGGGAACCCACCCGAATCATCCTGAGCGGCCTGCCGTCCATACCTGGGAACTCTATGGCCGAGAAGAAACACTATATGATCGAATACCTGGACCATTTCCGGACACTCCTCATGGAGGAGCCTCGTGGACACATGGACATGTTCGGCGCCGTGCTCACGCCACCAACGACCGATCGAGGCCAGCACGGGATCATCTTCATGGACCACGGCGGTTATCTCGATATGTGCGGTCATGGGACGATAGGGATCACGGCGGCCCTTATCGAGATGGGGATGGTTACGCCAGAGGAGCCAGAAACCGTTGTGGCTTTTGATACGCCGGCCGGTCTCGTTGAAGGGCATGCCAGGGTGGACGGTGACCGAGTCGTGGAAGTCTCGGTCTCCAATGTCCCTTCTTTTCTCTATGCCCGTGATGTCGAACTCGAACTTCCGGAAATCGGGAAAATTACAATCGATGTTTCCTTTGGGGGGAATTTCTTTGCCATGGTGCCTGCAAGCCAGTTAGGAGTTTCAGTCGATCCTGGGAATATGTCACGTTTGATTCAGCTTGGCATGATGGTGAAGGGGGCTGTGAACGACACGGTTGACATACAGCATCCGACGGAGAGACATATTACGACAGTTGAACTCACTGAGATTTATGACAAACCTGACGCGACGAAACCCTATTCCAAGAACGCAGTGATCTTCGGCAACGGCCAGGTGGACCGCTCGCCCTGCGGCACAGGAACATCGGCCGCCATGGCGATGCTCCACGGTCGGGGTAAACTCTCCTTGGGTGAGGAATTCATCAACGAAAGCGTCATCGGCACGCGTTTCAAGGGAAAACTGGTGAAGGAGAGTCAGGTGGGCGATCACATGGCAGTCGATCCGGTGATTACGGGCGGGGCCTATATCACGGGGATTCAACAATTTGTCGTGGATCCCAAAGACCCGGTCAAGTACGGATTCGTCGTGGGACGTTAAAGATCTAACCCACCCTCGCACACAAGTAGGTATTCTTCCACAATCGGATTGGCCAATGCATCGGTTGATGAGTGCTTGCCTTGAGAATCTCTGGATGTCAGGTCTTTGGTGGGCGGGATAGGTGGAAATCCTCCGCTGAGAGAGACGATCGGTGATCATCCTTTCCTCCCGCCGAGCAATTCATCGGCCAGACCCGCCACGCTTCTGCCTTCTCCGCGCAACCGTCCACAGCAATCCCCTGTGTTCACCTTTTCAAAGCAAATGGTCTTCCACTCCATCACGGAAAGTCACCTCTTATCTTGAGGCAGGCTCCCCACGAACTCGCGCTCGATAAACGATCGTCGCAGGTCACAGAGCACGTGAGAAAGATACTCCATACAAAAATGAGTCCCAACCTTCTTCTTGTGATCTTTCAGTAAGACGCTTTGCTAGATGGGCTTTCATTGGGGAGATGGGCCGAAAAACTACTTGACACCATAGATCCCATGTACTATGGTCGATGGCAATTTAAGAGGAAAGGTGAGTCATGAAAGTACTTGAGACAAGAGCCGTGACGAAACGATTCGGCGGACTTGTCGCGGTGAATGATGTTTCCATGCATATCGAGGAGGGGGAGGTTTTGGGACTTATAGGGCCGAATGGCGCCGGCAAGACCACCCTTTTGAACGCTATTGCGGGGTTGGATCCCCCGACCTTGGGATCAGTATATTTCTTTGGAGAAGAAACGACGGGTCTGCCTCCGCAGGCGATGTGCCACAGAGGGTTGTCCCGGACATTTCAGATNNTAGAAAACGTGATGGTTGCCGCGATTTACGGCAACCATAAGGGCAGTATTCGCGATCCGGAGCATCACAGCCGGGAACAACTGGAGTTCGTGGAGTTTCCCATGCCCGAAAACACAATATCAGAGAGCCTCAACACCGTACAGTTGAAACGTCTCGATCTCGCCCGGGCACTCGCCAGTTCTCCCAAGGTGGTCATGCTGGATGAGTTGGCCTCTGGCCTAACAGAAATGGAGTTGGAGGATCTGATGGCCATCATCCGAAAGGTGAAGGACAGGGGGATTACGATCTTCATCATTGAGCATATTATGAAGTTTATTATGAGTCTATGCGATCGACTGGTGGTGCTTCAATACGGGAACAAAATCGCAGAGGGGCAGACACGGGAGGTGGCAGCAGACCCGAAGGTTGGCGAAGCATACTTAGGGGTTGAAGAATAGGATAAACTGGGACTCACTGCTCAGGAATTGCATCGTCTCGGAGTCTCAGAGGTATTTCATGAGGGGGGATACTGTGGATCAGGAAAGGAAAAGGCAAGACGGTCTTTTGCTCGATGTGAAGAACCTCGACTCGGGCTATGGGTTCTTACAGGTGCTGTGGGATGTCTCTCTGACCGTCGGGGCTGGAGAGTTTGTCTGTCTCATCGGGCCTAACGGTGCTGGGAAGAGTACAACCCTCAAAACGATCTGCGGCCTCGTGGAGCCCAAAGGAGGGGACATCCTGTTCAAGGACCAAACGATTGGCGGTCTGCCCGGCGACACGGTCAGTCGAAAGGGGGTCAGCTATATCTCAGAGGCGTTGAACCTCTTTACGGGCATGACGGTCGAGGAGAATCTGGCCATGGGCGCCTACACGATCAAAGACAAAAAGCGAGTGAAGAGTCACCTCAATTTCGTGTATGAGCTTTTCCCTCGACTCAAGGAGAGAGAAAAGCAATTTGCGGGCACTCTGAGCGGCGGTGAGCGAAAGATGTTGGCGATTGGACGGGGTATGATGTCCGAACCGGCACTCCTTTTGGTCGATGAACCCTCTCTAGGCCTTGCCCCGCAGTTGACCGCCGCGGTTTTTAGAGCCCTGAACACGCTCAACGAACAGGGAATGACGATTCTCCTGGTGGAGCAGAATGTAACCAAGACCCTGCAGGTGACCGAAAGAGGGTATGTGCTTGAGAAAGGGAGGATCGTTTTGGAGGGTAAGAGTTCAGAGATGGCGGAAAACGAGCACGTTAGAAAAGTCTATCTCGGCGTTGAGGGTAGAGAATCTTAGGTGATCTAACCTGAGGAAAGATATCATGGCGGAGATACAACAGTTAGAGATTGAGGAGTCCCTTACAGGTCGTATGTTCTCCTGGCTAGGATCCGCGGCGGGAATTACTATCGTCTGTACCTTTGCTGTCGCGATTCTCGCTGCAATCGACAAGGGTCCCTACATCCTCGTGAATACTCTTGTCACCGGTGGCATGTGGGGGCTGATGGCCCTTGGGCTTGCTTTGTGCTTTGGTGTGATGAATCTGTCGAATTTCGCCCATGGCGAGTATTTTATGCTGGGTACCTTAGCCGCCTTTTACATTATTACGCCTCTGCACAATGCGCTCTATGAGAGCTACAATCCCTTCTTGATGGTCATGGCGCCAATCATCGCGATTTTATCGGCCTTTTTCATCGGTGGAATAGCCGGTGCCGTAACCGACAAGGGGGTTTTTGCACCCCTTCGGAAGCGCTCCAAGGAGCAGTGGATGATGAACTGCTTCCTCGTGACCATCGGCCTCGGTCAGGTCTTGATCAACGGTCACCAGCTAATCTTTGGGACCGTCTTCAAAGGGATTGTCGCGTACTGGGATGCGCCATCTATCCCTTTGTTCGGTGTTTACATTTCGATAGACAGGATGTTCACCTTTCTGCTCGCCCTCCTTGTGATTATTCTCTTCTGGGTTTTCATGAAATTCTCTCGGACTGGCCGGGCGGTTCGAGCCGTTTCCCAGGATGAGGCTGGGGCGCTGATGGTTGGGATTTCGGTCCCTCGCGTTCATACCTTTACCCTGGCCATGAGCTGTGCCCTGGCTGGTCTTGCTGGCGCCAGCCTTCTCTTCATGTTTCCCTCCTATCCAGGTGTCGGACTCGTGCCCCTTTACAATTCGTGGTTCGTGATCATCGTGGTCGGATTTGGCAATATGGCTGGCGCTATTGCTGGGGGCTTCATCATCGCCTTCGTTCAGGTGGCGACACGGGTCTATCTCGGCGAGGGATGGGAGAGCGTGATTCCCATGTTGATGATCTCTGCGGTCCTGATCTTCAGACCCACTGGAATCTTCGGCGCCAAAGTTCGCGGTATCTGGGAACGATAGGGAAGGATATCTGAATGGAGAATGCAGACGAGAAAAGAGAAAAGAATCTGGTGGAGAAGGCGTTGGATCTGGCCTGCCTCACGCCCATGGGAGCCATCGCAATCGGAATTCTGGCTATACTTCCCTTCATTCCGCCGTTCAACCAGGAGTATCTCATTCGGTGGCTCATTGCCGGCGCCATCGTCGGTGCTGCGGCCATTTCCTTTGATCTCAGTGGCGGCTATATCAACGTCGTCAATTTTGGCTATATGGCCTTTTTCGGACTCGGTGGGTATACATCGACCCTCTTGAGTATCCATTTTGGAATCCCGCCCTGGCTTGCCATGTTTCTCGGGGTAATTCCTTCGGCCTTCGTGGGTTTTCTCACCGGTGTGCTGAGCCTCAGACTTCGGGGGATGTTTGCGATCTGCTTTACATGGTTCTTTGGGCTGGCCATGATGGGGGTCGTGACTAAATGGGTTTCCCTGACCCGGGGACCCCTTGGGCTCAGGAGTCCCCGTTTGTTGGAGACAACGTCTAATCTTCCCTATTTCTATATCATCCTCGTGATGCTCCTTGTCACGTATATTGTGTTGAAGTGGCTCGTTCGGTCACCCATGGGTCTTGCCTTCAGAGCCATTGGCCAGAACATGGAGGCCGCACAGACTTCAGGGATCAATCCGACCCGCTACCGGATCATCAATTTCACGGTGTCATGCGCTTTTGCCGGATGGATCGGCGGCTTTTATGGCCACTATTACAGTATTCTCACCCCAGAACTCATGTCCACGACGAAAACCGTGGAGGTGCTGGTGGTCGCCTATATCGGCGGCAGAATGAGCCTCTGGGGAGGAGCCTTTGCGGCCTTCCCCTTCACCTATGCCATGGAGATGATACGGTCGTCCCTTTCCGAGCTTCCAGGCATCAACTTGATTATTTACGGGATATTTTTGATTCTCGTCATGATCTTCTACCCTGGCGGAGCAGCCCAACTCTATCGGATGTATGTGGTTCCCTCGAAGAATGGATTCGTCCGAATGCTCACGGGTTCGGACTGATACCGTCCACCAGGCTCCCTCTCCCCGAAGGGATATAGGCACCAACGTAAACCATAAATACTGTCTCATTAGATTCTTCGGATTGTTCTGTCAGTTTTCATGAGGTGTGCAATATCGAATATGGAACAAGGGACAATGAATGTCGAGGGAGAGTAGAACATGGTAAGTCATCGCCTGTGCCCATCACAGAAGGAGAGGGCAAAGGGGGTTGATGCATCATGTTCTAGAGTCTACATAGAGCGATATTTGGAAGTTCTCAGGCGAGGGTAATGGCGAGATCAGAAAGAGGGGGAAGCCGCACTACGCGGCTTCCCCCTTGTTTTCTGATTATTTGGGAACCATCAGATCGGCTTCTTTCCAATCCCACGGATACACAATCAGCCCTTTTCCACCCTTGTACTGGATGACCGGAAAGTAGTAATCGTCCCTTCCCACCACCGGGTCGGGATTGGTCTCCGGGAGGTACCGGTACCGTTTCATGATGATGGCCCCGTCACCAGCGGTGTAAGTCAGCTTGCCCGTCTGTAGCTCGCTGACAAAGACCTCGTGAATACTCTCTTTGTCCAGCTTCCCGTGCTTCTGGAGGGCTCTTTGGGCAATTTTGATCCACATATTCACAGAGTCATAGGCCAGCCCGCCTGAGGACGGACTCGGCTTGAATTTGTATTTTTTCTCATAGGCTTCGGCCCAGGCTCTGGCTGCCGGGGTCGTCCACTGGGGAATCATGTCGATGACCCCGTCAGAAGCCCGGCCGGTCAGCTTGTACCACTCACCGGTCCAACCGAGGCCGTCAGAAGCGATCATCGCTTGCCTGCTGACACCGACTTCCCTTGCCTGCTTGATAAAGGCAGAGGAGACAGGGGCGGCTGCACTGCTGGTGCCGACGGCGGTTACACCCGCATCCTTAAATTTGCTCATCAGAGGATAGAAGTCGGTCTGGCCGATCGGATAGTAGTCTTCGGAAAAGACCTCCCATCCCGCTGCTTTGAATAGCTGAGAGAAAACTTTACCAATGTCCCGGCCCCAGTCGGTCTCCTCACAGGCAACGGCAGCGAGCTTTTTCTTTGGCTTCCAGTGGCCGCTCTCAATAGCATCGTTCAGAACATCAATGTATCCCTGGATCAACTTAGAGGGAATCGGCCAGCCCTTCCCTCCCCAGTAGTTGTACTTCTGAGGATTCGCACGCCATTTATCATTGACGGTTACGGCAGCACCGAAACCACTAAAGTGGGGAATCTTGTACTGTGCCGTGACTTCCATCACCGCAACGGCCACGGAACTGTGCCAGTTCAAAATCCCAGTCTGAATTCCCCCTCGCTCCACGGCCTCGGAATAGGCGTTGGTGGCCTTGGCTGGGTCAGACTGGGAGTCGATCCATACGACATCGATCTTGTAGTCCCCGATCTTGTAACCGATTTTTTCAAAGGCCATCTGTGTTGCGTTCCTGAATTCCTCACCGACTTTGGAAGTAACACCCGTCATCGGCCCCAAAATGCCGACTTTGAGGACTTTATCGGCATAGGCCATTGAGGTTGAAAAGGCCAATGCCAGAACGATGATCAGTGTAAAAGCTAAGATGTTTCGCCATCGACTCATAATCCACTCCTTTCTTTTCGCAATTTCTCCTGTAACCATCTATGATTCATGATTCATGTGCCCTCCTTTTTCTCACCCCCTTTCCCTCAAAATTGAGCATCCACAAGGAACGTGTCAAACTGAATAAAGTGAAACAAAACCCCGCAGTTTCAGCCATAGAAATCTGAGGTCCTTCCATATTGAAGGATTTCTCTCGAGATGTCAAGAAGTTTTGACCCAACCTGCGCGATTTTGTATAGGAAAGCCGTCGAGCAATGATCGACTTTGCGGGAGAAATGGAGCACCTTTCAGGGGGTGACCGGGAAAGCCCCGGTTTTAGAGCCGAGAAAGAGCATGAATTCCCGCCAATAAGCCCCGAGGGTGACTCCAGGAGCATCGAAGGGAGGGGAGCTTATCATGTCAAGGCACTATGGTTTCAAATCAGCGCCATCCTTCTTGCCTTCGGCGATTTGTCGGATTCTCTCTTCTGCCATTCGGTCCGCTGCCACATAGGTGGGTATCTGATCCCGGTCAGCAATTTGAAAGACGCGCTCCATGTTTTCATAGATACGGGAAACCTTCTGCCGACCACGCTCGGGGTTCACACCGCCCACCTCCAACCTGTCTGTATCGTAAATAGTGCCACCTGCATTGGCAATGTAGTCAGGTGCGTAAACCATGCCTTTTTCTTCCAGCACATCCCCGTGCCGCTCCTCGGTGAGCTGATTGTTGGCACTGCCACACACAATCTTACACTTCAATCGGGCGAGGGTGTCATCGTTGATGATTCCACCTAAGGCGCAGGGACAGAAGATCTCGCAGTCCACATCGTAAATCTCATCAGGGGCCAACTTCTTGACACCGTACTTCTCAACCATAGCATCGATCTTTTTTCGTTCGATGTCGGTTGCCAGAATGCGTGCTCCCAACTCGTGGAGTCGTTCAATCACATTGTGGCCCACTGCCCCCAGACCTTGAACGGCAACAGTTCTGCCTTGAAGACCTTCGGATCCAAAGACCCGTTTGCAGCAGGCTTGCATGGCGCGGATCACACCGAAGGCGGTCATTGGCGAGATATCCCCTGCTCCGCCGAGATCGGTAGGCAGGGTGACAACGTACTCGGTCTCCATGTGGATGTATTCCATGTCTTTCAGGGTGGTACCCACATCTTCGCCCGTCAGGTACGTGCCGCCAAGGCGATCGATAAACTTCCCCAAGGTCCTGAAGACGGGCTCCCGATCTGGTCGGCTCGGGTCACCCATGATCACCGCCTTTCCACCCCCCAAATTGACACCGGCTGCCGCATATTTGTACGTCATTCCCCGGGCCAGGCGGAGGGCGTCCTCGATCGCATCCATCTCACTATCGTATTGCCACATGCGACATCCACCCGTGGCCGGGCCTAGGGTCGTATCATGAATGGCAATGACCGCCTTGAAAGCGATCGTTTTGTCCTGGCAGAGAAAGAGATTCTCGTAATCGTATTTCTCCATGTAGCCGAAAATGGATTCCATGGCCGCGCTCCTTAAGGATTTCATGGATCGGTCTTTTTCAGGCTTTCATCGGCATACATTCGCTTGACCTCAGCCCTGTCGCCAGTAATCGCCTTGACCACGAGGGCGTTGTTCGGCGGGCACCCTTTGACGTGCCGCTCCGTTTGGCTCTCCTTGGGCATGCACTTCCCGACGGTGACAACGTCTTCCAGGGATCCTCCCTCGGGCAGGGAAGCCCCACCGGTCAAGACGGTCACACCCGGAAGATACATGAGCCGGTCGGCATTGCGCATATCGGCAAGGGCACTGAGAACCGTGTTGCGGCACCCGGTGCACGTGGCATCCCCATGAATCAGCTCGAATCCCTCAACCTTGACCGGATCGTCCTCAACAGAACGGAGAAAGCGGCGTTTGATCCCGTCCAGAGACTCTCCCACAATTTCGATCTGATTCGGATCCATCACCCCCAACCCCCTTGCTGCGGCGTTGACGGTCAGGAGGGTGTCCTTGGGTTCGTACCCAATGAGCTGAGCACAAGTCGAATCGATTGCCACCAGGTCTTTGCCTGCCAGGACAAGATTCATCTCTACGGGTTTCCCAAAGATGGGCCCAATCCCCTCTTGGCAGACAATGGCATCCACCACGGCCAGGCTGGGCTTTAATGCGGTGAGTAAATCCACGACCCCTTCGAAAAGACCCTCCTGGTGCATCGCCTTCTTGCCGCGGTCGGTCAATAGCCCTTTGAGATTCTTGAGGGCACAGGTCATCTCGGTTTGATCATGGGTCTTCAACTTAGGAACGCTGATGATCACGTCGGCCTCTTGTGCTAATTTCCAGCATTCGACGGTTTCGAACACTTTACCCCCAAACGTGGGAAGGTTCACCGAGGGGGTTTTTTTGAGATTCTTGACCTCATAGCCCATCTCCCTGAGATCCTTGTAACCCGATGTGGCGATAACCTTCTCTGTGTCTACCCCAACAGCCGCAGACTCGGCGATGACCGGGCGGGCCCCCAGGTTTTTAATTAGATCGGCGATTGCCCGCGGAATTTCCGGAAGGGTGATGCAGCCCGCTTCCCTCTCGACTGGGGGCGCTACCCAGCTTGGATTCACAAGGACCAGATTACCCGGTCGGATGATGTCCTCAATACCGCCAATCATCGAGAGTGCCTTGGTTACGGTCTCGCGAATTTCAGGATACTCCGGGTTTTGATGGGTCTTCACGATCGAAACCATAGCTCTACCCATTGGGTCCCTCCTCAGCTGAGTCTCTTTTTTCTTGCAGAGTCCTTCCCGGTTTCACTGATACATACAAACATAGGACGCTGGCTTCTCTACCCGGAGGTCAAAGGTGGATTTTGCCGGAATCACCACGGTGTCCCTGGCCTTCATCACCGTCCACCCACCTCCAGGAGGTCGAACCTCAAATTCTCCAACAGTCACCGTAATATGTTCTTCCTTTTCGGTGTCAAAAGCGTATTCTCCCGGGAGAAGCACCCCAGCCGTATAGAGAATCTTCTCTCGCTCAAATCCCAGACTCTTCACTTTGCCATCCAAATACTCATTCACCTTGATCATGGCGCTTCCCTTCATCACCTGACTTTTTCTCTCACACATTCCGATGGGTGTCTTGGCGGGCTTGTTTTGTTTTCGAGGTTACCCTCCCTGAACATCATTATCCTCTGCCCTTGAGGTGTGCTCACGGTGCTCGCAGACTCCATGGTCTACGGGGATCTCAGATTCGCACGGGACAGACCTCTGACAGAATCCACAACTATCACTCCCTCCCGGAAAGAAGTACTTTGTATGCGCTTCCGTAATCTTTTGAATATAATCCCAACATGCGGCTTTGTCGTGGCCTTCCGGTGTGATTGCCCCGGCCGGGCAGCGATCGATGCACTTTCCGCAGTTTCCTTCGGAATAGAATAGGCAATAGGCGTGATGATCTGTGTACGGCCTGATTGTGGGTGGAATAGAAATTCGAGCAACCACAGAGCCATAGCGAACTGCTTTAGCCAGGGGGCTGATCAGCCCCTCGCACAGGCCAAAGGTTCCCAGGCCAGAAACGTATGCAGCGTGTCGTTCAGACCAGTTGGACGCAAGACCGTACCGCTCGGAGATTGTCTCTTTCCAGTTCCAGAGGGGGTAAAGAACCGGAGCAACGGCTTCAATCCCGGATTGTATGAGAACTTCTACCACATGTCGGCGAAGTTGATCATTGAATGCCTCACCGAAGATTCGGGCCCTGGCCCACCTTTCGGATGGATAACGGGTCTCTTTCCGATTATCGGACTTTGTTCCGTCAGTTTGGGGTAATACCCAACTGATAACGGTGAGTGTGTCTGGCGAGACGTCTAAGTTGGGAAAGGCCTTATTGAATATGACCCAGGGCGTCCAATAAAAATCGCCGATATCCCCCCGAAGCTTATCGTAAAGCGGATCGTCTCCTCTTGAGTACGCAACAAGAGGCTCTCCCCACGCTTTTTCATCAGTTCCCTTCCCCAGGGAGTTTTCCGGAGAATTGCCAGTAAAATCTTCGACGGTGCTATCGATCCAGGCAGCCAATCGATCTCCATTGTCTATGTTCATCACGGGGCGACCCTGTCCGTAGGGAAGCCAAATCATATGCTTTCTTTGAGCTAGAAATCAAGACCATGTGAATGACGAGTTTCTTGAGTTTTCGAAAAAGGAAATTTCTAACCCTCCAATGGCTGAATACGATTTTGAATTCTCGGATGGAACCCTTAAATCCATTCGTTCACTCCTTCACCCGTTTAACATCATCCCGTCGCCGGCGGGACAGGTGGGGACGGGCTGTTGCCCAATTCCTATAGAAACTTCTGATCAAGTTCTTATAAGAGCAATTCACCAGAAAGTGGAAAGGGAAGCTCTGAGCGCGAGTCAAGATTTTTTCGCTAGGATTATCCTAGCACAGTGGACGTCCCCAGAATCTCTCACAGAGCACACGGAGCCTCAGAGAGCACTTCCTCTGGATTGGTGAGAGGCCAATCCAGAGGAAATCACTTGGCCTAATTTTTCCCCTCAAAAAATTAGGCCAAAATCCTGATCCATTGATCTTCTCACTCTGCGAACTCTGAGAACTCGAGCGATCCCCCGCAGATTTCTGTGGGGGAGAGCGGGCGAGAAAAAGGGGTGTTTTCATGGAAGCCTTTTTTCATCAGACAAAAGCCGGGAAAGAGGATTTCGGAACGGCCCGGGCAGTACTGACCGCAATGCTCTGCAAGCGTCGCTCAGGGACAAGACAATGCTCCACAACTGAGACAGGTGCTCACACACGTACCGGTTGATCTCCGAATTTTTGGGGAAACTCCAGATTCAGTGGTCTTGTTCTCATATTGCTCACGCAGTTTTTCACGATATGACGTCTGGTGCAGGCTTTGATGACGAAGAAACAGGAATCGGCCACGTCGAGGGAACGCCGAATCCAAGGAAAGAAACACTTGATAGTTGACATGGGTGTTTTAGGCTGAGATAAAAGAATGAGAAAATGGGCGACGACCAGGAGGTGACGATCTATTTCGAGAAGCGGCCACTCAAATCCCCCTCCGAAAAGTCAAATCGGAGCGGCATTGGTGGCCAGTGGACTCAAGATTTTCTGCCTAACAGCGCAGCCGGCGGGTTAGAGTTGAGCGATAGAATCGACAGAAGAGGGTGAGAGCCCGAAAGGAGGGCCATGATGGAGAGATGGGTCACGAAGGAGCTTGCAAAATACGCTGTTGAGACACGGCTGGAGGATTATCCCGAGGAAGCCATCCAAAAAGCCAAGACATTCATCTTGGACAGCATTGGGTGTATGTTTGGCGGCTGTCAAACCAGTCTCGGGAAGGCTATGCTCACCCCTATCAAAAACATGGGAGGAAACGGGGAAGCGACCCTTGTCGGAGGTGGATGCAAAGTGCCGACGATTCAAGCCGCTTTTGTCAACGGCACGACTGCCAATGCTCTCGATTATGATGACACATTGTTTGGAATGGGCCATCCAGGGGCATCTATCATTCCTGCTGCCCTGGCCATGGGTGAATGGAAGAGCGTGTCTGGTAAGAAGATTCTCAACGCCATTCTGGTCGGTTATGATGTTGGCGATCGGATTGGAAAGGCGATACAGCCATCCTACGAGAGGCTTCAGAGTGTCTGGGGCGTGGGAACCTGGCAAACCTTCAGTGCTGTTGTTGCTGCGGCGAAAGTTCTCGATTTCGATCTGGAGTCCATGCTCGACGCTTTTGGCGTCGCTGGGGCCACGGCACCCCTTCCAAACACGCAGAAATGGGGCTGGGATTTAGAGGAGCGACCGATTCACTGGGTGAAGGAGCCCACTGGATGGCCGGCCTGGACCGGGACGACTGCAGCTGTTCTTGCATCTCACGGCTTTGTGGGAAATAAACACATACTCGATGGAGACAATGGGTTCTGGATTATGGCAGGTTCGGACCAATGTGACTTCGATGAGATGACACGCGGGCTGGGAAGGGAATATGAGGTCGATCAGATCGCGATAAAACCGTATTCATCCTGTCGATGGCAGCATCCCACGCTCGATTGTGTTCAAGAGCTCAGGAGGGAACATGATCTGAAACCAGAAACCGTGAAAGAGGTTATTGTCCGCTCCTTTGCCTGGGTGAAACGACACGAGATTTACGGACCAGAGGGTATGGTCGATGCCCAATTCTGCATCCCATATACCGTCACCATGGTCCTGCTCGGTGTCCAGCCTGGGCCGGCGTGGTATACGGACGAGAATCTCAAAAGCGAAAGGATATTGAACCTATCGAAGAAGGTGAGGGTCGAAATCGATCCCGATATCGACAAGGCCTATTTTGAAGAGAACAGACTATCTTCCCGGGTCGAGATCATCACCGAAAAAGGAGAAAAACTTGAGAAATTTGTGGGTATCCCGAAGGGAGATCCGTTGAACCCACTGCCCCCTCCAGAAATAGACGAGAAGTTCAGAAGGCAGGCATCCTATAGTCTGGAATCTGATGAAATCGAGAGAGCGATCGAGATGATTGATAACTTTGAGAACCTCGGGAATGTGTCGGATCTCATGTCTTCTCTCGCAGGAAGCTAGGGGGTAAACGATGAAACCGATAGGGCCAGGGCATCCATCGGATTACGACGTTGGCAAAACCAATGCGCCAAAAGGCATTGCAGCTATGGACGCACTCTTTCCGTGGCACAGGTAGGCGTCGTCAAATGCCCTTTGGATAGTGGGTGCGTAATCGAGATGGACCTCTTTGAGTTCCTCTTGGCTCATATGATCTGTCACAGTGATAATGCGGCATTTCTTTTCGTGAATTAGCCACGAGAATGCGTGGAGGACGCAGCTCTTTTCTCCTCCGATCTCCAGACTTTCTGTGAGCTCGCGCAGTTTGGCCGGGGTGGGCATCTTCTGCATCCAATCACGAAACTCGTCGTGCTCGAAGCCTTCGTAAATCCCCTCCCGACATTCGTTTGCCATGATCAAGGTGCCACCGTTCTTAAGGTGGCGATCGACACTGCCGCAAACTCTTGAGCCCCCTTGGAAAAGGCTGACCTCATAGCTCAACTCGCCTACCCCCGTGACCATGACGTCAACCTCCTGGGGGATTTCAACTTCCACATAGGGGCGCAGTTTTTCCACTGCTCGACGGTGGGCGGACAGGGGGTCGCCGCTGTAGACCGCGACAAGGTTGCTCTGGGAATCGAGAACAGTATTGACAACCAGGTCGATACCGCTCTTCGTGGCCGCCTCTTCAATATCCGCGCGGACCACGTTCTTTGGTGGCATGATGCCTATTAGTGACCCGTACCCAAGCTCCTGCAGGATACCGGTGAAGCGTTTGTGGTTCTCATAGATGGTTCGGCGGCTCACCACCCCTGGGAGTACGATCTTCCCTCCGCCCGACCAGCCTGCCAACATGCACGGAGTGACGTTGCCGGTTCCGATTTTAACATCCGCCTTCGCAAAGCGATGATCGACCTCGATGGGTGTTCCCAATGAGGTTTCCCCTATAAGGATCATGGCCTCCTCGTCGTCCGGGTCGCTGTTGATTACCTCGACACGGTCTAGGACGGCTTCGCCCACATTCTGCCGAATCGCTTCGGGGCTGTCTGGGGCATGCATGCCGACGCCAACGATAACCGTGATGTCTCTGTCAATGATTCCGAAATCATTGAGCGTCTGGAGCAAGACAGGGACAATCATGCTGTTTGGAGTCGGACGGGTGCGGTCGGTTATTGCGATGCACGCTTTGGCCCCTGGTTTGACCTTACCCCTGAGACCGGTAGTCTCGACGGCTTCCCTGACTGAACGACGCACCTCTGCCTCAGGATCCTGAATGATGGGCATCTGTTTTGGAAGATAGGCCCCAACAAACTGACTTCTCGGAATGCACACCTGCTGGGTCTTCAGGCCAAGAGGGATATTCAGCGAAATGGTCTTTTCGGCCATGGTTTTTCCTCACCCGATTCCCAATGATACCTTCCTGGCGTCTTTTTCGAAGTCCACTGGTGCGATAGATAGAGCATAATACTCGCGAAATGTCAATACGGGATTGCTCGAGATTTTATGCTTGCATTTCGACAACGGCCGTGCTAGAGGAGATGAGTCGGCTTCTTTTGTTGAATCGCCCCATGGAAGAGGTTATCCCACTAGACACGGCGTTTCATCTCCTCATTGGCCGGACCTCCCGTAACAGTCTCTTCCTGGCAATCATGGAAGCCATCAATGCGGGTTTCTTGGCGAGGGTTTTTTTCATTCCTCAGGGCGGTCAGGAGGAGGACGACACCGATCTGGCGGATATCCTGGAGGCGCCATCAAGGCCGGAAATGCCAAAGGGGCGAGGAGAGTTTTGAGGGAGCATATTGCTCGATTCAATAGACTCATTGTCCGGAGTTTTTGGGAAAAAACATCCAGGAGATGATTCTATGCTCAAGGTTTTTGATCGAGAAGGGTAGGGGAATGGAAAGGAGTTACGGATGAGAACCAATGTCCAAGTCAGTGGATCCACACAGTTTTCCCTTCTGTCGGAAGACCAGGCCGAGTCGATATTCCTTGGCATGTTGGAGGTGATGCAGAGAACCGGAGTCGACGTTCATCATCCGGAAGCCCGGTCAGTCCTAAAGGCGGCAGGGGCTGTGGTAGACGGAAACCGAGTCTATATTCCGCCGAGTTTGGTCCAGGAGGCGCTCGCCACGGCTCCTCAAGAGACGGTTGTGTACCACTGGGATGGGTCCGGGGTGATTCGACTTCAAAGAAATGAAGTCTATTTTGGACCGGGACCCACCTGTCCCAATTTCGTCGATCCCCAGACCGAGGAGCGCCGCCCCTACAAAAGAAAGGACGCGGCGAGTGTGGCTCGGGTCTGTGACGCTCTGCCCAACATTGGATTTGTGGAATCCCTCGGTAGCATCAGTGATGTGACGCCCTCGCTGGCCGATGTGTACGAGTTCGCGGATATGATCAGCAACACGAGTAAACCCATTGTGGCTTGGTCCTTTGGCCGGGACACCTGCCGGGACATTCACCAGATCGGAATCGCCGTCGCTGGGGATGTAGAGCAGTTCCGGCTGAGACCCAATTACATTTTCTATTGTGAGCCCCTATCTCCGCTGACCAGCAATTTCGAGGCGATGGACAAGTTACTTTATTGTGCTGAGAATCGTATCCCCGTGATATATACGCCCTGTTGCATCGCCGGAGGGACGGCTCCCGCATCATTTGCAGGCGTGCTCATCAATGCCATGGTGGAGTCACTTCACGGTCTCGTAGTCTCCCAATTGAAAAACAGAGGCACACCATTTGTCATGGGAGGGGTCGTGTCGATTATGGATATGCAGCATTCTGTTCTTTCCTACGGGGCTCCCGAATTGGGTTTGCTGAGTGCCGGTCTGACAGAAATGGCTAAGTACGCAGGGCTCCCGATCTGGTCCACGGCAGGCTGCACCGACGCCAAATCCATGGACCCCCAGGCAGCGGTAGAGGCGGCTCTATCGATCCATTCGGCCATGTTGAGCGGTGCCAATCTTGTCCACGATGTGGGCTATACGGAATCAGCTATGACAGGATCTCTTTTTCAACTCGTCATGAGTGACGAAATAATCGGAATGAGCAGGCGGATTTGCCAAGGGATCGAGGTGAACGAAGAGACGCTCGCGATCGATGTGATCGATCGAGTGGGTCCAGGGGGCAATTTTCTTTCCGACGATCACACCTTGATGAATTATCGAAAGGAGCACTGGCAGCCAGCCCTGATGGACCGTTGGAACTACGAGACGTGGGCGACCGCGGGGGAGAAGACTTATGAACAGCGGGTTAAGGCCAAAACTCGTGAGATTCTAGACACTCACAAAGGCCCGCAACTGCCCGAAAAGGCCAAGAAAAAGATCGATGCCATTTTGAAGTCCGCCGAGACGCGAGAGAAGAAGAAAGCGAAAAAAGGATAAGGAGGTATTGGGTTATGTCAGAACTGTACGGAAAGATGTCAGAAGTACTGATTGCCGGTAACATCGAGGAGATCAAGAAGCTTACCCAGCAGGCCCTGGACGAGGGCAACAAGGCCGATGAGATTTTGGAGAAGGGCCTCCTCCCTGGGATGGACGTCGTCGGGCAGCGTTTCAAGGCATGCGAGATGTTTATTCCTGAGGTCCTTCGGTCGGCAAAGACCATGCATGCGGCGATGGACATTCTTCGGCCGCTCCTTTCAGAGAGTCACGCAGCAGGTGCTGGTGCCGTTGTGATCGGTACGGTGGAGGGAGACCTCCATGATATCGGCAAGAATCTGGTTGCAATGATGCTTGAAGGGGCAGGGTTTCAAGTCGTGGATTTAGGGACAGACGTTAAACCCCAGAACTTTGTGGATGCCGCCAAAGAACACAAACCGCGGATACTGGGAATGTCAGCCTTGTTGACAACGACCATGCCGAAGATGGGAGAGACGGTCAGTGCGCTCAAGGAAGCAGGCATTCGCGATCAGATCAAAGTCATGGCAGGTGGGGCCCCAGTAACTCAAGACTTTGTGGACGAAATCGGAGCCGATGCCTACGGATCGAATGCAACGGCGGCGGTTGAAAAGGCGAAGGCTTTTGCGGGCAAATGATTTCAGACAGGAGGGCAGACGAGGATAGCATTTCTTCAGGATTAGCGTATGGAGACGTATTCACAGGAGGGAAACCATGCGAGTCAATGTCACAGCCCAAAGGAGTCCCAGATTTCGGGTACTCTCTGATGATCAGATCGAGATGATCTATTCGGCTGCCCTTGAGATTCTGGAAAGTACGGGGAGCAGAGTGTTCCATGACGAGGCGCTAGATCTCTTCAAGGAGAGTGATGCGGTCGTGACGAACGGGAACCTTGTTAGAGTTCCGGCGTCCATGATTGAACGGGCCCGGATGGATGCCCCTCAGAGGATCACCGTTGCAGGAAGAGATGGGAAAAGGACTCTCCATCTTGAAAAAGACGAGGTCAACTTCGGAACAGGATCTGACTGCCCTTTTATCTATGACAGAAAAACGGGAAAACGGAGGCGCTATACCTTCAACGACGTGACGGAAGCTGCTAGAATCGTGGACTGTCTCCCAAACTTCGATTTTGTCATGTCTCATGGCCTGGTTTCCGATGTGCCCAAACCGAAAACCTATGACCGTCACCAGTTCATGGCGATGGTCAGAAACACGACGAAGCCCCTCATTCTGACGAGTGTCGACGGAGAGGGACTCCGAGACCTTTATGAGATGGCCTGCCTTATCCGGGGAGGTGAAGACGAATTTCGGATCGATCCACTCTTTATCGTCTATATAGAGCCGGTTTCTCCTCTGTACCATGGTAAGGAGGCCATTGAAAAGCTCCTCTTTGCCGCTGAGAAAAGCATTCCTGCCATGTACACCCCATGTCCAAGTGCGGGGGCCACTGCGCCGGCCACAATCGCGGGAATGCTCGCCCAAGATCTCGCAGAGACCCTATTCGGTCTAGTCCTGTCTCATCTTAAAAGGCCGGGGCTCCCCCTGATAATGGGAGGTGTTCAGACCATCATGGATATGATGACATCGACCTATTCTTATGGTGCGCCCGAGCTCTCACTGGCGTCTGCGGCCAGCACGGATATTTCTAAATGGCTCGGACTTCCCATGTTCTCAACAGGAGGATGCACGGATTCCAAGGCTGTCGACGAGCAGGCGGCTGCCGAGGCGACCCTCTCACTCTATACAGCCATGCTGTCTGGCGCCAGTCTGATTCACGACGTGGGTTATTTGGATAGTGGCCTGAACGGATCCCTGCAGATGCTTGTTCTGTGCGACGAGATTATCGACATGGTCAAGCATATTGGTCGAGGCATCCAGGTAGATGCGGATCATCTCGCATTAGAAATCATCGATCGGGTGGGCCCAGGGGGCCAGTTCTTGACTGAGGACCATACGCTAGAACACTATCGGAGAGATTTCTGGTTTCCCAAGTTGATCGATCGGACGAACTATGAAAACTGGATCGCCGGAGGCAAAAAGAAGCTCAATGAGCGAATCGAGGAGAAGATGAACCACATTTTGGAGACCCACCACCCAGCGGTGATCGACGATGCGGTATTGAAGGAGATGAAAAAGATTGTCGACAAAGCGGATCAGAGAGCGTCCTGATCACGGCCCTATTGAACTGTTCGAAAGAGAGGGCGGGGTTCTTTATTGTGGCCCCGCCCTTCCTCTGGTTTAGACCATAGAAAGGGTGCGATGTGATCATGCATCGTCCGTCATGGTCGGGGCGGTGGGGGGGCCGTCCTATGTTTTTCATTTTCTATTAGGGAGGACCACCTCAGGAGGTTGGAAAAGGCATCAGAGATGGTATCAGCAAAGCAGAGAGGAGAGGCGTCAAAAAGGGATGATGCCTATATGGTCGGTATCGATACGGGTGGCACTTACACGGATGGTGTGCTTCTTGAATACCCGTCTCGGCGTGTCCTCGCATCCAGCAAAAGCTTGACAACCCGGGACGACCTTACTCAAGGAATCACGTCAGCTCTAGAGGGTCTCAATCTTGACGATCCGTCGAAGATAAAACTGGTTTGTATTTCGAGCACCCTTGCCACCAATTCAATTGCTGAGGGTAAAGGGCGAAGGGTGGGGCTTATTCTCATTGGCTATGACAAAGAGCTCATTATCAGCTACAATCTCGAATCAAAGTTTCCGACGCCGTTCTTCGAATACTTCCGCGGGGGGCACACGGTTCAAGGAGAAGAAAAAGAACCTCTGGATCACGAATCGATACGGGCCTGGATCAAGAATAATGAAAGCCATGTCGATGCACTAGCAATTTCCAGCTACTTCAGTCCCCTCAACACCACTCATGAAGAACATGCCTTCGAGGCTATAAGGGAAATCACCTCTCTCCCTGTTGTTCTAGGCCACCAGCTTTCCACGAAAATCGATTCTATTAAGCGAGCTACCACTGCCTGCCTCAATGCCTCTCTTGTCGCGATCATGCAGGAGTTTATTCAGGCGGTGAGAGCGTCTCTCAAAGCCCATGGCATCAATGCACCTCTGATGATCGTCAAAGGCGATGGCTCCTTGATGCCTTACCCAGTGGCGGTGCAGAAACCTGTTGAAACCATTCTCTCCGGGCCTGCTGCGAGTGCAATTGGCGGACGCTTTCTGTCAGAGTATCCAGATGCCCTGATTATTGATATTGGCGGGACCACCACCGACATTGCCGTGATAGAGAATTCACAGATATCGATCGCAGAGGAAGGAGCCCGCGTTGGGGAGATAGAGACCGCTGTTAAGGCGGCCCGTATCCGAACCATCGGTCTTGGAGGGGACAGCAGAATTTCCTTTAGCCCTGACGGAAGGGTCACCGTCGGGCCTGCCCGGGTTGTTCCGCTGTCTTACCTTGCAGCAAAATTTCAGAGAGCTGAGATGGAGATTGTTAGGTTGACGCAAAAGCCGCTGCTCGACTGGAGACAAACCGATTTGGAGTATTGGTTCTTGCACAAGAACACAACCGGTGAGAAAACGACCCTCTCTGTGACGCATCATCGTGATTTAGTTGAACTGCTCAGTCAGGGGCCTCTCACACTCACACGCATCCTTGAGAAGATGGGTTTCTACCATCCTCTGCAACTCAACGCAGAGAGTCTGATTCGACAGGGTCTCATTGAGCAATCGACTTTGACCCCCACCGATCTTCTCCATGTGAACGGCCAATTCATGGCGTGGAGCACGGAGGCTGCCAAAACAGCCCTGGAGGTTGCCTGCACGATTTTTGAAAAGAAAAAGGAGAGATTCATTGAGGAAGTTCTCGACTTCATGACTGCGACCATTGTGGAGGAGGTCGTCGTCTTCCTAGGACACAGAAGAACCAGGACGCTCCCCGAAAAAATGGATGGACAATGGGGAAAATGGTTTCTCGAACACGCCCTGATCGGAAAGAGCCCATACCTCGATGTGACTATTGGAAGCAGGATCCCGATAATCGGTATTGGGGCGCCGGCAGGCGTATTCCTGAAAAAAGTGGCAGAAGTTTTGCACACTCCCCTTTTTCTTCCACCCTATGCCCATGTGGCCAATGCGGTGGGAGCAGTTGCAGGGTCTGTGATGGTGGTTAAGGAGGCTCTTATCTACCGACATGAGGCCGAGAAGGTCCAGAGTTTTTTCGTCCAGACCGACGGAGAAAGATCCGAATTTCAAGATAACGAATCCGCCGTGACTTACGCGAAAGAGGTTGTTGAGAACAAGGCGCGCGACGCTGCCCTTGAATCAGGCGCCATCGATCCCCAAGTGATAGTTGATGTTTCCAGAGAAGGAGGAGCCTTCAGGGTGGTCGCCAAGGCCCTTGGAAATCCGAGGTTGTCATGGTAATATGCCGCCTGAGCACTGTGTCTTGTTTTGCCAAGCTGGTGTGTATGTCCTGACCGCATTTCTTAGAGGTATGTTATATATCTGAGGCTTCGCCTGCTGGGCACACATGCTCGCCCGACCAACGGATGCCTAGTGTGTATTATCTAAAAGGCTGAATTTGAGTTCAAGACCGCCGCGGATTGGCGACTGGACGTGCCCAAAGCTCTCGTGCTGTTGGCGTCTCACCGCCAAGATTTCTTGACAGAAAACCTCCTAACACGTGGTCAAATGGACCTCGGCCACGGCAAGCAATGGGATAGACCCCTTTCAGGTTGGAACCCACCGGCATGAAACGACTGTATTCAACACGAGAATGAATTCCTGGGTGAGGAGGTATACCATGCTTATTGTAGGTGAACGGATCAACGCGAGTCGGAAGAATATCAAGCCGGCAATCGAGAATAAGGATGCGGACTTTATCCTCAAGGAGGCGAAGGATCAAGTGGATGCGGGTGCCCACATGGTGGATGTGAATGCCGGCGTTTTTGTGAAGAAGGAGGTCGAGTACCTTCCGTGGCTCGTAGAAACGATCCAGGCAGGGATCGATGTGTCCTTATGTATCGATAGTCCAGATCCGAAGGCCATTGAGGCTGCCCTGGCGGTTCACAAAGGCCAACCGATGATCAACTCGATTTCTCTGGAAAAGAAGAGGTTTGAAGAGGTTCTTCCGCTAATTGGGAAGCATAATGCGAAAGTCGTGGCCCTATGCATGAGCGACCAAGGGATGCCAAAGACCGCTGACGAGCGGTTTGACATTGCCACCGAACTGATCGAGAAGCTGACAAAGGCGGGAGTTTCGCTGGACGATATCTATGTGGACGCTCTCGTCATGGCTGTGAGCACTGACTCGAGTTTTGGCATTGAATTCCTCCGGGCTGTTCGCCGAATCATGGAGAACCATCCGGGCGTCCATACAATATGCGGGTTGAGCAACATTTCCTACGGTCTTCCACTAAGGAAACAGATCAACCAGATTTTCGCAATCATGGCAGTGGCCATGGGACTCGATGCCCTTATCATTGATCCTTTGGATAATAGAATGATGGCCAGCATTTTGACGGCCGAGACCCTCATCGGACTTGATCCGTACTGTGCTAACTATCTGTCAGCCTACAGGGATGGTCAATTCGAAGAGGCATAGGCCTGACCCGAGCAGACTTCTCATGAGCTTTGGGCACTGTGCCATAGGCCTGCATGTGTGGAGGGTATATTCACTTTGCTGAAAGAAATGGCTTCTCTTACCACCGGGGTCGAAAGGAAAACGCATATTCTCGCAGTAGGGGGCGGTAAGGGGGGCAGCGGGAAGAGTTTCATCGCCACCAATATCGGAGTCAGTCTGGCCAATCGGGGTCAGAGAGTCATTATGGTGGACACGGACCTTGGTGGAGCCAATCTGCACACTTTTTTGGGGCTGTCGCCCCCGCAGGTTACTCTCGATGATTTCATAAAGCGGCGCGTTGAAAATATCCGGAGCGTCATTGTCAACACTGAAATTCCAAACTTGGGCCTCGTCATTGGGGCCAGAAACGTCCTTAACGCAGCTAACCCAAAAGTCCACCAGAAGTTGAGAATTATTCGGCATATTAGGAATCTTGATGGAGACTACGTTATTCTCGATCTTGGGGCTGGGAATTCGTTTAATGTTCTGGATTTCTTTTTGATTTCTGATGATGGCATCTTGGTAGTCACCCCGGAGCCCACCTCAATCGAGAATGCCTACCGGTTTATCAAGAGCGCCTTCTATCGTAAACTGAGAAGGGTCACCCGCCGTCCAGAAGCACGCCAGGTCATCGAGGCTGCCATGAATCAGAGAAACGAAAGGGGAATTCGGACGCCCCTCGACCTGATCGAAGCAATCGAATTTATCGACGGCAGCATGGGACGAATTCTTAGGCGCGAAATACAGAGTTTCAGACCCAGGCTCATTGTCAACCAGGTGAGAACCAAAGGGGATGTGGACGTTGGTTTTTCAATGAAGAGTGCCTGTCTTCGGTTTTTTGCTATCAATCTGAGCTATATAGGTTACATCGCTTATGACAATGAGGTTTGGCAGTCTGTTCAACGGAAACGGCCACTGGTATTAGAGCGACCCTATGCCAAGGCGGCCAGATGTATTACAGAGATAACCAGCAAGCTTTTGAAGAAACAACAGCTCACATTTAACTTCTAATGATTAATCGCTTGAAAAACCTCAACTATTACGAAATCCTCGAAGTGAGCCCGGATGCGAGTCAAGTCGAGATAAGGGAAGCCTATGAACAGGCAAAGAAGATCTACAATCAAGACTCTACGGGGATTTACTCACTACTTGAGGAGAATGAAATCGAGCAGTTATCCATGCTCATCGAAGAGGCTTACCAGACGATAGGAAATGAGAACACCCGTCGAGAGTACGATAGAACCCTGGGCCGCGATGAGGCAGAGGGTGCCAGGTCAGCGGATTCGTCCTTTTACCTGCATATTGCCGAACCACGTGCCGCCCTGTATCCTGATGAGACCAAATCCCCGAAGTCTGATCAGCGGGAATTGATCGAAGAGATGATCTCTCAGTCGGGTTTTGAGTATTCCGGCCCTGCGCTGAAAAAAATCAGGGAGGCCCTGGGTCTCAGCCTCGGAGAGATTTCTACCCGCACAAAGGTGAGCCGCGCGAATCTGGACTTCATCGAGACGGAAAACTACGTCCATCTTCCCGCATTCGTTTACCTGAAAGGTTTTGTTACTGAATATGCCAAGTGCCTTGATCTTGATCCGCTGCGAGTCTTGGAAGACTACGTGAATCGATATCGCCAGTGGGAGAGGCAGAAGGAGAATTGAAGCTGATTCTCCAGGGGAGATGGTTGGGTAAGGAGGAGCCCCTTGGGACGATCTAGAGAAAGGATGCCGGATCTATGGGGAAGTTGAATCTCATTGTGAAAGTGAAAGACACCACCGAGAGTGAGGTTCGGAAAGCCCTCAAGGCGGCTGGCATTGAGGTTAGGAGCGTGGTCGCTCTATATAAAGAGGATGTTGAGAACCCGGAGGAGAAGGATGAGAAGAAGTGATCCTGCGGTCCCTCCGTAGAGATCTGTTTGCTAGGGATTTCAAAGCCTTCGATTCGTGCTTCTCCACGGTGACGCCGTGAAAAATCGAGAACGCCTCTTCACCTGTGGTGGTGTTTTTCTCGTTTCCATTGCAGCCCTCTCTCTTCAAGTGACTCTGAGTCGTGTTTTTTCGGTAGCCCTCTCATACCATTTCGCCTTCATGGTTGTGAGCTTGGCCCTTCTGGGATATGGGGCAAGCGGCACTTTCTTAGTACTTTTCCCATCCATCCTTCGGAAAAAACCCGGTCTCTTCTTTTCTTGCTCTGCCATTATCTTCTCTGTGACCTCTGTGGGAGCATATATGGTAACGAATTCTATTCCATTCGATCCCGTCCGGATCTCCTGGGATCGTTTGCAGTTGGTGTACCTGTTCACGGACTATCTTCTGCTGAGCATACCCTTTTTCTTCTCGGGTCTATGCATCTCCGGAGCGCTCACATATCTCGCCAGTGAAGCTGGAAGAATCTATTTTTCCGATCTTGCCGGGGCAGGACTCGGATCTCTTTTGGTTCTTATATTATTTGTGCCACTTGGTGGAAAGGGAATGGTGGTTTTCCCCGCTCTGGTGGCGGCTCTGGGAGCGCTCGTCTTCGGTTTGGGAAGACCCGGCAATCGGTGGATACCTCTCCTCTTGTCCGTGCTTATCGGGTTTTTGGTCCTCCTTATGTGGATACGTCCTTCTATTCTGGAGGTTCGGATATCACCATACAAGAGTCTGAATGCCGCCCTACGCTATCCAGAGAGTAGACTTCTAGACACCCGTTGGAACGCCTACTCACGGGTTGATGTGGTGGACAGCCCCTTGGTTCGATTTGCTCCTGGATTGAGTCTCAGTTTTATGAAAGCGGTTCCTCCTCAACTCGGGATCACCATCGATGGGGATAACATGACCGCTATGACCCGTTACGGGGAGGGTCAGCCTTCCTTGGATTTCATCTCACACATGCCTGATGCGCTTGCATACATCGTATCGGAAAGGGATCGGGCCCTTGTGATCGAACCCGGTGGAGGCCTCGGTGTCCTGACAGCCCGTATTTTGGGCGCTAAGAAGATCGAGGTTGTATTCGATAACCCCCTTGTCTGGGAGCTGGTTTCTGAGAGACACGGAGAATTCTCAGGCGAGATTTTTAAAGACCCTCGAGTGGTTCCGGTGATCAAAAACGGCAGGAGCTTTCTCCGCCAATCAAAAGCCTCCTACGACGTTATTCAATTCTCACCTTTGAGCGCCCTCGGCGCATCATCCACAGGAATTCGTGGGCTTGAAGAAAACTATATGTTTACCGTGGAGGCCATCATAGATCTCTTCACCCATTTGAACCCTGACGGGGTTCTCTCGGTCACGCAGTACCTTTTACCTCCTCCAAGACAGGAGATCCGGCTTGTCCAGATTGTGTTGGGGGCACTTGCACGAATGGAGGTCCCTCGACCGGAAAACCATCTCGCCATGATCCGGACGTGGGGCACGTTCACTCTTCTGTTGAAACGGAACCCCTTTTCTGGGGAAGAGATCGAAAAGATAAGCGATTTCTGCAATAAAGAAAGATTCGATACGGTTTACTTTCCTGGTATGACGCCGAGCCAGGCGAATCGCTACAACCGGTTCCCCCGCCCTCTTTATTTTGAAATTGTTCGAGATCTCCTTTCCGAAACCGAGCGGAACCACTTGGTCAACGAGTATCTTTTCGATCTAAGTCCTGTGACAGACGACAATCCCTTCTTCTTTAATTTTTTCCGGTTCAAGAAGGTTGTTCCTCTCTACAAGGCCATGTACAGGAAATGGCAGCCATTCATCGAGGGAGGATATCTTATTCCGGTCATTCTGATACAATCCGTCCTTGCCTCTGCCTTCCTTATCCTCTTTCCTATCGTTTTTATGAAGAGAAAACCCATTTCAGAGCGCCGAAGCTTTCGGCCTTGGGTCCTTACGTATTTTGCACTTCTCGGATCGGGATACATGTTTGTCGAGATTGTCTCTATTCAAAAACTCATCCTTTTTTTGGATCGGCCCGTCTATGCCATGGCGATAGTGCTTTTTGGCCTACTCATATCATCCGGTTTTGGGAGTTTCTTCTCTCAGAAAGTGACCGAGCGAAAGCTCAAGACAACCCTAATTGTGGTGCTTTTCGTGGTAGGTCTTTCTGTGTGGGGGTATCTTCGGATAATCCCGCTTGTGGTTGACCACTTCCTAGGTTTCCCCTTTGCATATCGTGGCCTTTTGACTCTGGCGCTGCTCTTTCCCCTTGGTTTTCTCATGGGGATGCCATTTCCCCTGTACGTCAGGTTTTTGGGACGGGTCGATCCGAATGTCATTCCCTGGGCGTGGGGAACGAACGGCTGTTTTTCAGTGATTGGATCGGTACTCTCTGCGGTTCTTGCCCTGGGAATTGGTTTTTCTGGGGTTCTTGTGGTGGCAGGAGCCGTGTATGTTGGGGCTGGAAGCGTCGTTCTAATCTCTTTTCTGAACCTCGCCGATCATGGGAACAAAACTGACATCCCCCAAATGTTGAACATCTAGACCACTTTCTTTCTTCTCGATCAGAGTAAGGGTCTGCCAGTAGGTGGTGCTTCCCAAAGGTATGATGAGACGACCCCCCATCTGGAGTTGCTCAATTAGGGGAGGAGGGATGTGATTGGCGGCAGCGGTCACGATGATGGCGTCAAAGGGGGCATGCTCCTCCCATCCGAAGTACCCATCACCGTGTTTGACCTTCACATGGCGATAATCTAGGTCATTGAGAATTTTTTTCGACCGCTCGACAAGACCCTCGCGAATCTCAATCGTGTAAACTTCTGGAGTCAGTTCCCCTAGAATTGATGCCTGGTAGCCTGAGCCCGTTCCGATTTCCAAGACTCTGTCGCCCCGCTTCAGTTTCAGGGCCTGGGTCATCAAGGCCACGACATAGGGCTGAGAAATGGTTTGCCCCTCGGCGATTGGGAGAGGGTGATCGGCGTAAGCGAGAGGCCGGTGTTTTTTTGAGACATAGCGATGGCGAGGGACTTTCTCCATGGCAGCAAGAACCCTCGGGTCAATAATGTCTCGGCCCTGCAGGTCCTCGGCAACCATTCTTCGTCTTGCCTGCGTAAAGGAAGATTCGTCAGCCCGGAGAAAAGGAAAGGACGAGAGGAAAGAAATGGCGAGGACGAGGAGTAAGGCTCTCTTGGCCATCAGGTTTTCCCTCTCTCAAATCATTGCGCTTTCAGGAGGCCTTTGATCCCGAACATTGCTCTGTCGTGAATAACCTCAAAGGAATAATTTTAAGTGTGATGTCTCCCGTGCGATCCCTCTTCTGGCTGCGGCGATCACTCGTTCGCGAGTGCTTTATCCAACATCTGGCGCAGTCTATCTGTTGAAACCACTCCGACAACCTGGTCGAAGACCTGTCCATTCTTGAAGAGGATAAGGGTTGGAATTCCTCTCACCCCGTATCGCGCAGGTGTTTGGGGATTCTCTTCCACATTAAGTTTTGCGACCTTGACTTTTCCAGCATACTCTCTGGCCAATTCCTCAACCACCGGGGCAATCGTCTGGCACGGGCCGCACCAGCTAGCCCAAAAATCGACTAGAGCTGGAACCTCGGATTCCAGAATCTCCTCTGAAAAAGCGCTATCTTTTATATTCAGAACTGGTCCTGATGCTCCCATGCTTTCCTCTGCACCTCCTCCTTTCCGTCCCGGAGAGTTCTCCCGCCATGAGTTGGGAAATCTGTCGATGTGAGAAGTGAGTCCGGGCTAACTTCTTCGTTCAATCACATAATCGGCCAGTGCCAGAATAGCGGTCTTGGCGTCTGACTTGTCGAAACTATTCAGATGACTCTTCGCCTGTTTCACATACGCCTTCGCCCGGTCAATTGTGTATTCTAATCCCCCATACTGCTTGATCAACTCTGTGACCAGCAAGAAGTCCTCGTGGGTGACGGTCTCTGAGAAGAGTACCTTTTCGAGTTTATTTCTCTCTCTTGATGTGCATTCGTGGAGCGTATGGATGAGAGGAAGTGTCACCTTGCCATCCCGGAGATCGATCCCAATCGTCTTACCAAATTCCTGTTCGTCGGAGACGTAGTCGAGCGTGTCATCAACCAATTGAAAAGCGATTCCCAGGCCTAGGCCAAAGTCGCCCAGGAGGGCTTCCTTTTCAGCACTGACCCCACCGAGAATCGCACCGATTCGACACGCGGCTGAGATCAGGGCAGCCGTCTTCCGGGTCACAATCCAGATGTAACGGCTTTCTGCAAGAGAGAGATCGCTTGTGTTGATCAGCTCCTGCATTTCACCCTCGGCAAGTTTTGTGGCCGCATCAGAGATGACCTGGAGAATCCGAAGATCTCCATCTCCCACCATGAGGGAGAAGGATTTTGAAAACAAAAAATCGCCAACCAGGACACTGGCTTCGCTTCCCCACAGAGCATTCGCCGACGCATTGCCTCGCCTCAACTCCGCATCATCGACCACGTCATCATGAAGGAGCGAAGCCGTGTGGATAAACTCGATGACGCTGGCCAATGGAACGTGTCGATCACCTCCGTATCCACAGAGTTTTGTGGCAAGAATAAGAATCATCGGCCTAAACCGTTTGCCTCCACTGTAGAGAAGGTGCTCGCCGATCTTCGATATAAGCCCCACGTCGGATTCCAGGTTTTTTTTGAACTCCCTCTCCACCCTCTTAAGGTCGTCCTTGACAAGTCGCTGAATGATCGGTTTCATTAAATTGGGATAGCCTCTTGAATTTATTGATTTATTTCTTGAAGGATATCGGATTCTCAACAAATTGTCAAAGCAATTTCCCGTAGATACTATCGACAGCGGTTAGGGATCGGATGTCGTCCGGTCTTTTCCGCACTTGTTTACAAACGTCTTGAATGAGATGCCAGGCATCAGCAACAGTTTACGGTATTCGGGAATCTGGTGCCAGTGATCTTTTCCGATGAGTTCCCATGAGATTAGCGTCAACGTCTCCCCGAACCCTGGAACCGGCCCCTGACACGTGCTTTAGATCCGCTTTTACCCCTATTTGTGCCTAGTTCAGAAGGATTTTTGGACCGGTCTAGGTTTGGGGTATTGCGTAAATTCCTTGCATCTCTTTTGTGGGATTGCCTTCGAGATCATAAACAAAGAGAGGTTTGAGTACCCGTAGTTCCTTCCGCCCCCCCTTGACGGCCTCGACCCTGACGAGCCTGGCGTCCTCACTGGCATTGGAGTGAATCATCTGCATACACTTGGGCTCGAGGTTCGATGTTCCCAATCTGATAAACATATCGACGATTCGAGATGCTGGATGGATGACGTAGAAGCGGCCCATTGAACGAAGGAGAAAAGAGGCGATTTGAGCCATGTCTTCCAGGGACCCTAGAATCTCGTGTCGTGCCAAAGCTTTTTGGGGAATAGGATTGACCCTTCCCGAACGGACCGGGTGGTAGGGTGGATTGCATATGGCAACGTCGAAAGAGCCCTTGTCAAGACAACTTCGTAACTCCTTTACATCTCGATGGATGAGGGTGATTCGTCCCTCTAGTTCGTTCAGTTTGATATTCCGCCGGGCCATGTCGATGAAATCTTCCTGAATCTCGACCCCAACAATCCGGTTGAGCGGATTTCGAGCCGCCAGCATGACAGGAATGATGGCATTACCGGTTCCAAGATCGATGACGTAATCTGTCTCCTTGAGACGGCAGAAGTTAGCCAGGAGAATCGTATCTATCGAAAAGCGGTACCCCTTTTTTTTCTGGATGATTTTCAGTTCACCATCACCCAGGCCATCGAGTGTCTCGTCTGTCCGGATCGGTACGTCCAGATTCTTTCTCCCATGGTTCAGATAAGCCATATCAAGTATCGTATTATCTCGGTCATCCTGTCAATATCAGGTCTGATTACCAAAGCTTTCCCATCCGGCGTCTCTCGATTCCCACCATCGGCCACCGCGAGCGTTGAACGACCCTCTCATTGTTCCCAAAACGTCCTCTTTTGGCAAATGGTTTGCCTCTCATCTTCAGTATGCTTCCTCGGCACTTCGCGGGGCTTATGAGTCACCGATTGGTCTTTCTGTCGGCTGCAGGACGGGGAAATCACTTTCGAGATACATAGGCCTTCGCAGGAGGGAGGGTAACCCGAATTATTCACGGATCATGGGACAACATGAAAAATGGCCGACAGAGAGAGTATGCTGACCTTGTTGCAGGTTTCGATATGGCCCGCCGCGCCGTGATCAAGTGTGACGGGGAATAAGGCAAAACAGGGAGTATGGCCTCAAACTTACAAGACCGTACCCCAGGCTTTCGTGATGGAATTCCCGTGGCCTCACATGATTCTCCAAATCGGTTTACGACCGTTTCTGATATCGATAAGCACAGGGTACCGTCAGAGCCGTTCCACTTGTCGGAGGATCATTCCGAGTTAGAGGAGTAGAGGTGGGGCGTCTCGTTTAGGGTGAGAGCAACATTCGGCGGGTCCTATGAGGTGGCTATGGACGTCTTCTTTGTGATTTATATGTCACTTTGGGGAGTGACATGTATGATCTCCCTGATTCTGTATCTTATCGAGAGGGATGATTATGCGTTCTCTCATAGAAGTTACTGGCGCTTTCTTTTCGTGCCGTGGAAAGTAGTTACTTTTCTTATCGCGACGGCCGGGTTGATCACAATAGAGCCCTATACTGGTGATCAAACATGGGACTATGTGGACGCCCTTTTTATGGCATTTGTGACATTTTTTACCGCTCCCTGGGCAATCGGTGCCATCTATAGAGTCATCAAGGGAGAACTATCCCTCAAGCACGTCACCGTGGCGTTTTGTGTATGGATGTTTTCTGCAAGTTGGTCATATGACCTTTATCTGCTAATCAGAGATGGTTATTATCCACCAACCTGGCTATCCAACATTCTCTCATCATCTGTGCTCTATCTGTCCGCGGGGTTGTTTTGGAATCTCGATTGGAAAAAGAAAAGAGGATCTGTTTTCGCCTTTATGGAAAAGGATTGGCCAGTCCCATCACCGGATTTCGCGCTTTCGAGAATCATATGGCCTGCCATGCCATTCATGATTCTGGTAACTTGTATGATTCCCTATTTTCTATGGTTTTAGCTCTCGTCGTTGCCGAATGGACCTCCCAATGGATGCCTCCCAGGTTTTCTGGTCTTAGCGGAAACCAGGAGAACTAGAATCCCTAGAAACGATGAATTCCCTTCATCTGATTACGATCGACGGACAGACCTCTGGGTGATGGGGTGTGACTGGCTCTCCGGGTCTTCATTTCTTTAGGTTGGCCATTTTCAATGTCGTATGAACATCATTCTGCCATGGCCAGTACATGGCAATGACGGTAAGGTTACCAAAATCTTTCCTAAAGAGTGTCTGATTGATCCAAATTCCGCCATGATCTTGGGTCAGATCCAGGTCCCTTTTGGAGGGTTTAGCTCCTGCAGGTTTTTTCGGAGGGCCCAGAGTGTCACAGAGTATGGTGTTCCATTTATCCAGTTTCTTATTCCATAAGACAAGCTCAACGTAATCATCAGTTATGTGTCGAACCTCATAGATATTTCGCATGCTACCTTTATCGATGATTTCTTTTAACGTCATGAGGACTCTCTTTTGAGACAGTATGTTTGTTTCCTAGAGATTACAGTGAGACCGAGTCTTTTTCGCGTCACCGATTTGTTTTTTTTATGCTTACTAAGCCGCCAAAAGGCCAGGGAACGTCGGCCCGTTATTGACGCACCCTTTTCCTTGTAATCCGGCCAAATCACTGAACCGGTCCAGTGGGTTTCGGCCCCATCCGCGTGTGTTGTTTGATTTTTCGCAGGTAATCTTTCATGCGAAGATTGTGCCAGGTGGTGTATGAAAGAGAAAGACCAATAAAATCAACATAATGAGCTCACAGGATCGCATCAGGAGTTGGCAGGCTTGTGAAATCCGTTCATAGGGTTTGACAATTTTTTGCTCGGCGGTCTCATCGTTGATGTGGGCTGATCCTCGAATAATCTGACTTGATGAGACCGGGAGGCAAAGCGTGGTATCCGGCATCGCCACAATCTACCTGAAGGACCTGTCGAGGAGAAACCCTCTCCCATCTGGAGGAAAGTTTCTAGCGGCCCGTTGCTGCGATCAGAACCTGAACAGGACGGCACCACACCTTTTTTGACCACGGTAGCAGGGGCTGGATTCTGTTGCCCATCCAACCGGGGAGTCAAGGTCGTTTTTTGATACCCTATCAATCATCCACAGGCCGGCGGTGATCCCCTCGCCCATTGAGACATATTCGATAGTACTGATTCTCTACTCGATTTAGGTTTTCCGTGAAGGATATTCGACGATAATTTTGAGTTCACGCAGGTAGCAAGGGACGGCGGGGACTGAGGAATGGCGCTTCCGAACCACAGTTTTCTCAGACAGAGGAGCTCGTGGTTTTCTGGGATCCCGAGGTATTAAGACCCCTGAGAAGTATTACCGTGCGATTCTGGTGTTTCTTTGAGGAAGGCATCCTTTCGGATGCCAATGACACCTCGCAGCGTTTGTCGAAAATCCTCTACGATGGCATATGAACAAGGGATAATGATGAGTGTGAGGACAGTTGAAATGGACAATCCGAAGATGATGGAAATGGCCATCGGCGAGAGGAACTTGGCTTGACCGGAGGCGAAAAATCCCAATGGCGTCAGCCCTGCCACCGTCGTAATAGTGGTCAGAAGGATAGGACGCAGGCGGATTTGACCGGCTTGCAACAGCGCTTGGAAGACCGGGGTCCCCTCCCTCCTGATGTCATTGATGAAGCTGACAAGAATAAGGGAGTCATTTACAACGACGCCGGCCAGGGCTACCATGCCCATCATGGACAGGATCCCCAATGAAAGCCCCATAACAGCGTGACCCAAAATGACACCATTTGCTGCAAAGGGTATGGCCAGCATGACAACAAGGGGTTGAATGTAAGATTTGAATAACGCCCCCAAAATTAAGTAGATAAGGAGAACGGCTATCGCGAAGCTCTTGACTAAATCTAGCATGGATTGTTCGAACTCCTGACGTTCGCCCTTGAACTCGAGTTTGTACCCGGGATATTGTGCCTGGAGGCCTGTAAAGGCTTTTCGCACCTCCTTTGTAATCTCCAGGGTATTGCCTTCCTTTGCGTCCACATCGGCCAGCACCGTGATCGAACGCTTTTGATCAGATCGGATAATCTTAGTGTTTCCCGTAGCCACTTTCAATTCAGCCACCTCGTTGAAATAGATCTTTTCGCCAGTCGGTGTGGTCAACAGGAGATCCTCCACGCGAGAAGGCTGGTCCCTATACTCCTCTGCATATTTCACCACAATGGAGATGTCCTCATCGGATGTCAGGATTTTGGATGATTCGGCTCCAAAGAAACTGCGCCGAACCTGTCTGGCGATGGAAGCCACGTCCAATTCGAGGCTTCGTGCTTCGGGACGAGCCACTATCCGTAATTCTTTCTTTCCGGGCAGGAAGTCGTCACGTATATCCTTTGCCGCAGGAAAAGTGGTCAAAAAGCTTTTCACCTTTGTCGAAATCTCTTGCAAAACGGAAAACTGATCGCCTACCACTCGTATCTCGATAGCGGCCCCGCCTGGCCCGGCCTGAGGCTTGTAGTACTGAATCTTGGTCGCCCCTGGAATCCCTTGGGTCCGTTTGCGTAGATCGTTGATGATGTCCTGGCTGGACCGATCACGTCTATGAGCCTCCGTTAGTTCCACGATGATTTGGCCGCCGTTGGATCCTCGAACAACCCGGTTGACATCCAAGAAGATCAATCCCACATTGGATGCGACAGCCTTTAGTTCTGTCGGAGGGAGCGTATTCATGATGGTGTTCTCGATTTGGGCGATCACGTCTCGAGTGTCTTCGATCTTAGAGGTGACTGGTGTCTCGATATTGACAAAGAATTGGGTCGATTCGAATTCATGGAAAAGGGTAAGAGGGATTCGTGTCAGGGCGAAAGTCACTACGATGGTCGTAATTGCAAGACTGGCAACAAGGCTCACGCTTTTCCATCGCAGGCAGAATGCCAGAAAGCGGGTATATCTTTTTCGGACGGTTTCGAGCCATCGCTCAGATCGAGGTGAGATTCCCTTGTGATCCTTTTTGCGAGACCACTCTGCCAGATGGGAGGGAAGGATTACAAGGGCTTCCAGGAGGGAGGCCAGTAATGCAAAGGTCACAACTTTGGGAATGACAGACATGAACTTCCCAGTGGTGCCACCCACCAAAAGCATCGGAAGGAATGCCGCGATGGTAGTGACCACCGTGGCCACCACAGGAGCCAAAACCTGTTTTGTACCCAAAACGGCGGCTTCCTTGGGAGTAGCACCTTGCTCCATGTACCGATATGTGTTTTCGGACACCACGATGGCGTCATCGACGATAATCCCCAACACCAGGATCAGGCTAAACATGGAGAGCATATTGAGGGAGATTCCAAATCCCTGCATCAGAAGCAGCGCACCAGCAAAAGAGACCGGTATCCCTAGAGCCGTCATTCCAGCGACTCGGAAATTGAAAAAAATACAAAGAATCACGAGAACAAGTCCAAAGCCGACAAGACCATTTCTCTTCAGCGTGTTGAGTCGATTCTTGATGAAAACGGAAAAATCGTTGAATACACCAAGATGAACCCCTGGAGGAAGGCGTGTCTCATATTGAGAGACAAACTCCCTGGCGCTCTTGGCAATTGCAATGGCATCGCCCCGTTTTTCCTTGCTAATGGCAAGGTTCATGGCACGCTGTCCGTTGAAACGGCCGAGGGTCACAGGATCCTCAAAATGGTCTCGTACGCGGGCTAACTGAGCTATGGTGAGGACATTTCCACTGGCGTCCGAACGGAGAATGACCTCTTCCAGGGCTCGCGGTTCCAATATCTCGCCCACAGTTCGAAGCAGGAACTCTCCCCGCTCGGTTTTGATCGTACCGCCTGGCAGGTTGAGGTTTTGGGACTCGAGGGCCTCCTTGATGTCTCCGAGACTCAATTGGTATTGCTCCAACCTGCTGGGATCTACCTCTACCCAGATCTCACGTTCTCTTGCACCAGAAAGGTAGACGGAAGCGACGCCAGGAATCTCGCGAAGACTATCTCGGACCTCCTCAGCGATTTCCTTCATGGTCAACTCTGGCAGATCGCCATACACGGAGACAGTGATTATTGGAAAGGCATTTTTTATTTCACTGATTACCGGATCGTCTGCATCCTTGGGGAGGTCCTCGATGTTGTCAATAGCAGAAGAGATATCGTTGAGCACACGGTCTAAATCGATGTACTCAGTAATTTCAACAGTAATTACGGAGAACCCTTCCTGAGATTCGGAGTAGATGCTATCCACACCATCGAGGTCTGCAATTTCCTCCTCGATCTTGATTGTTATGAGTTTTTCCACTTCCTGGGGAGAGGCACCCGGGTATTCTGTCCGGATTGAGATAGAGTCGAGGGAGAACTCAGGGAAGATTTCTCGGGTAATGGAGAAGTAAATCAGCACTCCCGCCACAAGAATCACCATCATGAGCAGGTTGACAAAAACCGAATTGCGCACAAAGAAGCGTATCATAGAGGGTCTACCTATTTGGAGAGCGTGATACCCGATGGCCAGTTGGAGGGCTCATCGAGAGGTCCGATAGTGAATTCGATAGCACATTGAAGGGTGACATATGCCTAAACCGGCCCACTCTTTTCATGGCCTTCTCTGCATTGTTTCCTGCCGTTCAAAAAGTGGGAGGGACTTGTTGAAGACTTTCGGGACACATTTCTTGCCGTCGATTATTCGGAGAGGTGTGAAGAGCCAATGTTGGCCGAACTGGTGGCTGACATGACTAATTTGACGGGTGTTCCGTCATTAAGCCTTTCCTGGCCGCGAACAATCACTTTCTCACCTGTACCGAGGCCGTCCATTACCAACGCCTCATCAGGACCGACATCACCCAGGACGAGATTTCTTCTTCGGGCGCTCTGGGTGGAATGGTCGAACACATAGAGATAGGGTCCTTGCTCATCCTCCATAAGCGCGTCCCGCGGGACCAAAAGCGCCTGATTCAGGCTTAAAACCGGCAAGCGTACTCTCGCAAACATCCCCGGCAGAATCATGGGCCGTCCATGGTTCGTGACTTTGATCTCGACGGCAAATGTACGGTTCTTTGGATCCGCTTCAGGGTAAATATGGATTACGGTGCCATTGAAAACGGTCCTGGGATAGGCTCTGGTTATTACCTCCGCATCAATGCCGGCGTGGATGCGGCCGATGAACTCAGACGGGATCCGGGCGACAACTTTGACTGAAGAGATTTCGAGTACGGTGAAAAGTTTCTGCCCTATGGCGACCTGATCCCCGATTTCTATGAAGCGGTCCCCAATAACACCGTCGAACGGTGCACGAATAACGGTGTCTGACAGATCCTCTTGGAGTCTTTCAATTTCGGCCTTGGCAGCAGCCAGGTCCGCCTGTATAGTTTGAATCCGGGCCTCCCGGCTCTCCACCTCACTTCGAGCATTTTCAAACTCCGAACGTCGGAGTTCCATCTGGTTCTCGGCCTTTTCAAGTGCCTGTTTGGGGATGAGCTCCTTCTCGAAGAGTTCGCGATTTCGCGTGTAATCGGATTCAGCCAAGGCCAATCTCTGTTGTGCGATGCGATAGATGGTGGCTCGCCTTTCGTTCTCATTGCGCTCGATCTCCAGGAGGGCTTCAAGTTTCCTGAGAGCCGCCTCAGCCTTTTGAAGGCTAAGTCGGTGACGGGTATCGTCTATCTTCGCCAGTTTCTGGTCCTCGTGAACGGTTGTTCCCGGCTCCATGTCTGGCGGGAGCTTGGTGATTTGTCCGGTGACTTGGGCACTCACCATACCTTTGCGAAACGGGGTTACTGTCGAGTAAGTTTCTACCCATCGCGTGTACGCGCGAGGGAGTATCTCGTGTACTTCAACGGCGACGCGGCGGATTGGTTCCTGGAGGCGTGCCGTGCTCTCTTGATTGGTTTTGACAAGAAAGAGTATCGCCGCCGTCGTGAGAATCAAGATGATGGCTAGAAAAGCACCGGAAATCCAGGTTCGTCTCTCCACACAAACCCTCTGGACTAGGCAATTACTACATTCCAAATATACAACCCTCACATTTAGGAGTCAAATAGGTGACCGCAATCCTACATCTTTGGCTTTTCGCACCTCCACTTGTCGATCTGCGCTTACTCAGGATCCCCGGGTTCTTTTGTTCGTCGGAAAGATAAACGGCTGTGAAATAAGGGATAGAGAGCGGTGGATAGGAGGTCTTGACAGGCTCCGAGAACAGGAATATGCTGGCATTTTGTGGAACTGGCATAATTTTTGATCTAGGCGTAACAAAAGAAATCAGCTGTCTTAAAAGGAGACTGTTATGAAGGAGAAAAGGATTCTCGTCTTTGTCTTGGTAATGACGTTTTCTTTCCTCACTGCCCTTCCGACGTCAGGACAGGACGTGGGAGAAGAGGTCTATGTCATCAAAAAGGGGGACACCCTTTGGGATCTTTCAGGAAGGTATCTGAACGATCCATTTCAGTGGCCTCAACTGTGGCAGCGAAATCAATATATAACCAATCCCCATCTCATCTATCCAGGTAACTCACTCCGTCTCTATGGAAGACCAATGGCGGCTCCACCGAAAACAACCGAGAAGACCGTAAGGGTTGGAGAGGAAGAAGCCGAGGTGGCCCCTGTTTCAGAGGCAGCGGAAACTGCTGCCGTTCAAGAAATCATCGAGGAAACGGGTGTTGTCGGTGAGGAGCAAGAGGTCGCAGCTCTGCAGGATGTCGAAGAGGGTCTCGACGCCGAGAGAGGAGACATTGTGCAAGTCCTTCGTAAGGGAGGTGTCGAGTATGTGATCCTCGAGGAAGACTCCCTGGGGAGAATTATCGATGCACGATACAGAAAAAGGCTTCTCGCTCAGGGCGACACCGTCTATCTAGCCTTGAAGAAACGCCCCCCGGAAGTGGGAGAGAGGTTTCTGATTTTCAGGACTCAGAAGACACTCAAGAACCCGTACACCGGAAAAAAGGGTAAAAAGGTCTATCTCCTGGGCGCCCTTAAGGTCACGGCTGTTAAAGGGGTGCTTTACCAGGCGGAGATCACCGATTCCATGGATGCCATTAAGCGGGGGGACGAGATCATGACATATAGAACCTTGCAGTAGGGGTATCGAAATCTTGATCTACAGGCCTTCCGTGTTTCCGGGAGGCCTTTCTATTTTCCACACCTATTGGACGGATTTCATCCAGGAGATGGACAAAAACCCGTCATTTTGACACGAATGGCGACATAATCTTGTCTTTCTGGTTCACTTGGGATATTTTGGAAAACTCTCAGCATCCTATCCGATGGAGATAGGTGCCGAAGAAATACTCGTGGTATCTCAACTCCTGTATTCCTCTTGGCTCAAGAATCGGTGGGTCGTAAGTTCCTGTTGGTTGGAATGACGGACCGTGTAGAGTTATGACAGACCGGGTGACTCGGGGGTTTTTGTGAATCAGGACAAGAGATATTGGATCGCTCTGAATCTCATCCCCGGCATTGGAAGTGTTGCCTATCGGAAGCTGATCGATGCCTTCAAAGATCCGAGCCGGGTTTTTGAATCTCCTAGAAGGGGACTTGAAGGAATCGAAGGCGTAGGACCAAAGCTCGCTCTGGCCATCAAGGAATTTCCCCTAAAGAGTCGGCTAAAGAACGAACTCGGGCGGATCAAAGACCTTGGGGTTTCCGTTCTGACTTACCGGGATTCGACGTACCCAAAGAACCTGCTGGCCATCTACGATCCTCCCCCGGTTCTTTATGTTCGGGGGAGACTAGAGGCGAAAGATGATTTGGCCGTGGCCATTGTGGGATCTCGGATGGCCACTCGACACGGCAAAGCTTTGACAGAGCGGTTAGCGCGAGACCTCGCTGCTCGAGGTGTCACCGTGGTCAGCGGGATGGCAAGAGGGATCGATTCCGCGGCTCATCGGGGGGCCCTCCTCGGCCGCGGCAGAACCATAGCGGTTCTTGGATGCGGTGTGGATGTGGTATATCCTCCGGAAGGCCGGGCTTTGATGAGGGAGATTATCGGCAAGGGAGCCGTGATTTCAGAATTCCCAATGGGCATGCGACCCCATTCCTCAAATTTCCCCCGTCGCAACCGGATTATCAGTGGCCTTGCTGTTGGGGTGGTCGTTGTGGAAGCAACGCGGCAGAGCGGGTCTCTTATTACGGCTAACTATGCTTTAGACCAGGGAAGAGAGGTTTTTGCCGTTCCGGGGAACGTTGGATTTCCCAGCAGTCAAGGAACGAATCGGTTGATCAAGGACGGAGCGAAGCTGGTTGAACGGGTCGAAGACGTTCTCGAAGAGATTGCTCCTGAGTGTCGGGAGCGAAGCGAGATGGGGCGCGACAGAGGGGACGGACAGACTCCAGCCTTGAGTGAGGAGGAACAATTGATTTATAGTCTCTTGGGAGAGGAACCGGTTCATATCGACCACCTTATTACCCAGACGCAGTGGGATGTGGGTCGTGTTTCACAGGTGCTATTAGATCTCGAATTGGCCGGTCTCATAAGTCAACTGGCCGGAAAGCATTTTGTTCGGGTATAACAGGACAGTGATGTATCCAATCGTCCTGGGCGAACTTTCTAGAGGATTCTCTGAATCGGCAATGTCCTATGCATCTTCTAATGTGCTAAGGTAACGCTACAGGCAAGGGGAAGATTCTATGTCCAAGTCTCTTGTTGTCGTTGAGTCTCCTACCAAGGCGAAGACGTTGAGTAAGTTCCTCGGGTCGGATTACGTGGTCAAGGCCACGGTCGGTCACGTCAAAGATCTACCGGAAAACGATCTGGGGATTGACATCGAGAACGGCTTCAAACCCCAATATGGGGTGATTCTTGGAAAGAAGAAAATCATCCAGGAGCTAAAGAGAGCGAGCCATGACATGGGGAAGATATATCTCGCCCCTGATCCAGACCGGGAGGGGGAAGCGATCGCTTGGCACATAAGGGAGGTGCTGGATGGCAATAACCATCGGTTCTATCGGGTCCTTATCAATGAGCTTACACAGCGAGGGGTTCTGGCTGCGATCGAGAAAGCAGGTCCACTGCGCCAGGGCTTGTATGAGGCTCAACAGGCTAGGAGGATCCTAGATCGACTGGTGGGATACAAAATCAGCCCCCTCCTCTGGCGAGAGATCAAGAGAGGACTGAGTGCGGGCCGGGTGCAGTCCGTGGCCGTTCGTCTCATATGTGAAAGGGAGAGAGCGATCTGGGCCTTCAGACCCAAGGAGTACTGGACCATTACGGCATCTCTAACAAGCCGACAGCATCCAGAGACTTTCAGAGCCAAGCTCTCAAAAATTACGGGTAAGAAGCCGAAGATTTCCAGCCGGGAAAGTGCGGAGGAAATCGTTCGGTATCTGGAGAGGGCCGAGTTTGTCGTTAAGAGAATAGAAGAGAAAGAGGTTTTTCGAAATCCCTCGGCTCCGTTTATCACGAGTAAGTTGCAGCAAGACGCATCGCAAAGGCTCCGGTTCTCCCCGAAGAAGACGATGAGGATTGCTCAAGATCTCTATGAGGGGATCGAACTGGGTGACGAAGGTCCCGTAGGTCTCATTACCTATATGCGTACCGATTCCCCGCGGGTATCGACTGAGGCGGTGCAAGCGGTGCGCCGATTCGTTCAGAACCGCTATGGCGAAGCTTATCTCCCAGCAAAACCCAACGTCTACAAAAGCAAAAAGGGAGCTCAGGACGCGCACGAGGCGATTCGCCCCACCTCAATGGACTACGAGCCGGAAAAGATAAGCCGGTATCTAACGAATGATCAGCGGGCTCTCTACCGTCTGATATGGGATCGGTTTCTGGCAAGCCAAATGATTCGTGCCGTCTTCGTACGCAAATCAGTCGATATTGAGGCCGGGGACGCACTTCTCACTGTAACAGGCTCGGTTCAGAAGTTTCCGGGTTTCATGGCTGTATACACGACTGAAAAGGATCAGGAAGAAACCGCCGAGGAAGAAAAAGGGTATGTACCGCCCCTGAGCCAGGATGAAGTCCTGGATCTAGTTCCCCCTCTTGAGCCTGAACAGCATTTTACTCAAGCACCACCGAGGTTTTCTGAGAGCACCCTGGTAAAGGAACTTGAGGAAGAGGGAATCGGCCGACCGTCGACTTATGCCTCAATCTTAACTACCATCCAGGAAAGGGATTACGTTCGATTCAGTAAGGGTAGGTTTCATCCAACAGAACTGGGTTTTCTTGTCAATGATCTTTTGGTGAGGAGTTTTCCCAGCATTCTGAGTGTAGAATTTACTGCGAAGATGGAGGATGTTCTCGATGCGATTGAGGATCAGAGAATCGATTGGATAGAAGCCATGGCAGAGTTCTATGGACGGTTCACCAAGAGCCTCGAAAGAGCTGAGACAAGGATCCCTGAATTAAAGAGAGAGGTGACGGCCACCTCACTCGTCTGCGGCCAATGTGGAAGTTCGATGGTCATCAGATGGGGAAGGAAGGGGTTTTTCCTGGCGTGCGAATCCTATCCCGATTGCAAGAACACTCAGGATTTTGCTCGGAACGAACAAGGAGAGGTTGTTATTCGTGAGGCCCAGGAGGAGACCGGTGAAACATGCCCAAGCTGTGGCAGTCCCATGGTCGTAAGACGAGGACGGTTTGGTGAGTTCCTTGCATGTTCCCAATATCCACAGTGTAAGACGACGAAGACAAAGCATCTCAATGTTCCTTGCCCTCGGGAAGGCTGCGACGGCTTCATAGCCGAAAGGCGGTCCCGGAAGGGGCGGGTGTTCTTCGGCTGTACCGGATATCCTAAGTGCGATTATGCCCTATGGAACAAACCGGTAGACCGTCCGTGTCCTGACTGCGGGGCTCCTTTCATGATTGAGAAATCAACCCGAAGAGGTCCTGTTATCGTTTGCAGAACGTGTAAAGCCAAGGGTTAATCGAGTTGATGAGTTTCTTGGGAGAGTGACTCTTTGGCACAGCGTGGCCAGCTTCTCATTATTGGAGGCGGCCTCGCCGGATGTGAGGCCGCTTGGCAAGCCTCGAGGCGAGGCATTCGGACGCTCTTGTATGAGATGAAACCCAAGAGATTCTCGCCAGCTCACAAATCGTCCCTCCTTTCTGAACTGGTGTGCAGTAACTCTTTGAAATCGAACTCCCTCGACAACGCGGTTGGGCTCCTCAAAGAGGAGATGAGAAGGCTCGAATCACTGATCATCGAAGCGGCGGACGAGACACGTGTTCCCGCGGGCGGATCTCTGGCGGTTGACAGAGAAGAGTTTTCTCGACACGTTACAGAAACGCTTGAGAAGGTGGATCACCTCGACATCATCCGAGAAGAGATAACTGGGATTCCCCCAGATGATCCCGTCATTATTGCGACAGGACCGCTGACTTCGGATGCTTTCACCGATAGTCTGATGAAACTCACCGGGGGGACCTCACTGTATTTCTATGATGCGATCTCCCCAATTGTGGCGAGGGAGTCAATCGATTTCCAAATCGCCTTCAAAGCCTCCCGGTACGGTCGAGGAGGCGATGACTATGTGAACTGTCCGCTGACAGCCGACCAGTACTATGCCTTTGTGGACGCCCTGATTGGGGCAGAAAAGGTTCCTTTGAGGGCGTTCGAAAGCGAGGCTTTTTTTGAAGGATGCATGCCAATTGAAGAGCTGGCCCAACGAGGGAAAGACACCCTCGCCTTTGGACCCCTAAAGCCAGTCGGCCTGGTTAATCCAAAAACTGGTGAGAGGCCTTTCGCTGTGGTTCAAATGAGGCAGGACAACCGGCTTGGAACCCTCTACAGCATGGTCGGTTTTCAGACGAAGCTAAAATGGACGGAACAGGAAAGGGTTTTCCGCACGATTCCAGGACTCGAAAAGGCTGAATTTGTGAGACTTGGTAGTCTCCACCGAAATACCTTCATCAATTCCCCAGACCTCCTCAGGGAGAGTCTTCAGTTAAAGGCTCATCCCCGCATATTTGTGGCCGGTCAAATCACTGGGGTAGAGGGATACGTTGAATCAGCCGCTATGGGACTTCTGGCTGGGATCAGCGCGTTGATGCGGATGAGGGGGAGAAAGATAATCACGCCATCCCCGACGACTGTTCTCGGCTCTCTCGTCCATTACATCACCCATGCAAACCCCATGAGTTTCCAACCCATGAATGCCAACTTCGGGCTATTACCTCCGTTGCAAGAGCATGTGAAGGGAAAACAGAAGCGGAGAATACTCGCCAAAAGAGGGCTAGAGGATCTCGACCGGTGGAGGGATTCCGTGGAGCATATGATCAGGAAAAGACCCTCCTGACCCCGCGGCGTAAACGGTACGGGAGGGCTATTTCCATTCTCTCAGGGATTCATTGATCAATAGAAAAAGGACAGTCCATGGAAGATCAAAACTGCTTTAAGTGTGGAAGAATCCTGCCACCTGGGAGTCTGAAGTATGTCGTTCACATTCGGGTTTTTGCAGACTTTGATGGCGTCCTGTCTATTCCCGAAGGAGACATGGAGGGAGAGTTGGATCGGATTCTTCGGGAGATCGAATCGAGAAATCCCGATGACTTGGAACGGGATGTTTACCAGGAGATCGGCTTGCTCTTCTGTAAGGAATGCAGGGACAGGTTTGTCTGTGAGACAACCGGAATAAACGAATCAAGAGAAAACGGGACGATGATCCATTGACGAGTCAGGGTGACATCTGGAGGAGGGCCATGGGGTGTTGTGACGAGATGGAATCATAGGTTCCAATTCACCCCCTCGGTGTTTGCGATTCGTTGATTGAAGAGGGGATGATCCGTAGGAGAAAACAAAGGCCTGTTCACTCGGGTGCGAAGATCACCCTTGTTTCAATTGGATGGGTGGACCCGTACTAGATTTCTTGATTGAGCACCGGTCACACGCACTTGGGAAGAGGGTCGATGGGTTCGCAGGTGACCAATTCTGGTAAGGCGTGAAGATCCCATCCCTGAAGCAAAACCATTTTGGGTGATCCAGTTCTCAGGGGGAATAGAAATGCTATGTGTCCTGAAGCTCAGGCAACTTACGGCGGAAAACGATAAAAATGAGTTATAGATCCTCGTCAACGAGTCGTATCCCTCCTGTAGAGGAATGCCTACACGTGATGGACCGTTGCGGTATGATGTCGAACATTCGACGCCATTCTCTGATAGTCGCTCGAATTGCGGCGGCTGTAGGGAGAGCCCTGAATAGGAAAGGGAGCAATCTGGATATCCATCTGATCGTCGCTGGAGCTCTTCTCCATGACATCGCAAAGACTCGCTCACTCCGTGAAGGAGGCGACCATGTGGAGATGGGCCGAAGATTGGTCTCAGAACTGGGGTATCCAGCGGTGGCATGGATCGTCGGAGGCCACGTTGATTCAGGTCCTGAAATCGCCAGTTTGATAAATGAGGCTACCCTAGTCAACTATGCCGATAAACGTGTGCAACATGACAAGGTGGTCTCGTTACAGAGGAGGTTTGAAGACCTCGAGGCCCGCTATGGTGGAAGTCCGCGAAAAAAGTCACGGATTCGAGAAATGGCCAAGAACATGGAAAAACTGGAAAACCGGATATTCTCCCAACTTGCCCTTTCCCCGGACGGCCTTGGACTCATGGTCGGTGACGTTCCAACGAATGCCCTCTCAGAGGATTGGATCTTTGAAGACCAATGACCCTCGGTCGTCGAGGTGAAATGGGCAGGAAAGAACAACACGTCGGATAGTCTAAATCTTTGCGATGGTAACTGTTTTCGATTTGGGAAAGGTGATTTTGGACTTTGATCGTCGAACCATCACGGGGCGACTTGCCCGGATTTCCAGAATTCCCCAACGCCAGGTTGATGATCTCATTTTCAGAGGGGGTCTTGAGGAGATGTATGATCGTGGTGAGTTGAGCTCTAGGGATTTTTACCGTGCCGTGACTGGGTCGCTGGGTATCGATATCCCATTCGAGGCGTTCAAGGCGATATGGACCGAAATCTTCGCGGCAAATGAAGAGGTCTGCGAAGTTGTCAGGACATTGAGCAAACACTATAGGCTCCTTCTCCTCTCAAACACCAATGAGATGCATTTTGACTATGTTTTGGGTGTTTTTGAGATACTCAGAATCTTTGACGATTATGTGCTGTCCTACAAGGTTGGGGAGCGGAAACCCCATCCCAAGATCTATGAAGCCGTCCTTGAGAGGGCACAATGTCCTGCCGGAGATTGCGTCTATATCGACGACATGGAAGAGAATGTCATGGCTGCTCGTCGACTGGGAATTCAAGGGATTGTCTACAGGAACGGCGATCAACTTCGGAGAAGCCTGAGAGCCTTTCGTGTCGATATTTGAGGAAAATGGAGAAATCAGAAGAAATCAATCTTCTCAAACAATGCCACGCATTTCCCGGTCCCTATGTGTTCAAGGTGATCGGAGACAATACGCCAGCCTTCGCTGAAGCTGTCTTGTCGGAAGTCTCCAAAGAACTTGGGGAGTGGATCCCCCAGGGGGCACATGTCCAGAGGCGGGAGAGTTCGGGAGGCAAATACCTCTCGATCACCCTGAGAGTGGAGGTGGAGTCGGCAGAGCAGGTTCTGAGATTCTACGAACGGTTTTCCAAACTGACAGGTCTCCGATCCCTGATGTGAGTCCTCTTTTCCGGATAAAAGCCGGTCCTCGATCTGATTTCATGGGAATGGGTCCTTTACTGCCCCGAATTTCCCGCCGGACGTGAGGCTTACTCGTCCGATTATTGAAACCGGCCCAACAGTTTGACGCAGGTGGGGGGGGAGGCGATTCGAACGGGTTCAATCCCTTCAGATGGCGATCCCCATCGATAAGAACGGCGGCGCGGGAGTCTGATCATTCCTTCCAGGACAGGGTCCTTTGCGGCAACTGCTTAAACGAATGCAGTCCGCTCCTCGAGAACCGGTCACGGGAGTTGGTCCTCACGGGGTATGAATGTTCAGTGTCGGTGCCCGTGGTAATAATGGAGATGACGGTAGTGCCACCAGGGGTAGTAAGGATACCAGTAAGGGTAATATGGATAACCGTAGGGGTAGGGCTCATAATAATCCGTTCGTTCGGGCCAGAGGTATGTTTCCCGATTGTCTAGCACGACATAGGTGTACTCTTTTTCGCCGATTTTTGATTTCTCCTTTTCCCTAACAACTCCCGCGACCGAGATTTCTCTTCCCTGGCTGAAAATGTAAGGGTCCTTGAAATCTGCGTATTTTACCAAAAACCTGCCCTCTCCATTCTTGTATTCAGAAGGCCGACCGGTGCTTCGGCTCAAAGGTTTCTGCAGGACTTCGATTACCGTTTCTTTCTCCAGATTCTTTGTTTCGATGATTTCTCCGCCCATGAGGACGAGTTTTCCTCGGTAGGTATCAAAATCCCTGAGAATCGATTTGGGTGTCAGGTCCTGTAACGCACCCTCCCTGTTTTGCCGAGAAATGGCGTGAACGCAGCCACCCAAGCTCAGTATGATTGTACCCAGAATGACGAGATGACCGATTTTCATTCGGGAGTTATCCTTCTCCTGTTGACATACGATGGACTTCAGCCTGGGCCAAAGGTTGACAGGCGACCCCGTCGCAAGGACTTTTCCCTCAACAACAATTCTCAGCGAATGGGAACGGTTGTCATGGACAAGGGCAGTCAAGCTCAAAGATAGGGGTTCTAAAGAAAGCCTGTCTGGACGCCGTCCCACAGCGGAAAGGATGAGACCCGTCAACAGCCCCCTAATTTCCTGAAGATGACTTTTTCAGAAACCATAAATAGATTGTGACACGCCTGCCGCGATAAAACAAGCCCATCGACGTGTTGACCCGGGTCAAGCTCCAGAATCGGAGTGTTACCGCAGGGATCGAAGGACATCGGTCCGGCAGATGGTATCCTACAGCCCTCCGCCCTCGGCAACCGGAACCTGGTGCATCTTTTTCACAGTCAACCGAGCGAGGACCCATGGAAGGAAGCCGAAGATAATCAGCCAGCTGGCATTCACCTGGATGTCTATGAGGAATAATTGCCTTATTTGCGATGTGTCCTTCATGGGATCTCCAATATGGGACATGATGTTTTCCAAGTCGTAACCAGCGAGTGGGGAGGTGAAATCAGGATAATCTAGTCGATACAACTGCCCCATGGGATTCGAGGTATCTCCGTTTCTGTCCCCTTTTCTTGGTATTGAAATACAGGCATGATATATACGGGACACAGCGGTGAATCAGACAGACGAGGGTGCCCCTCGTGCAGTGTTGGTACTCAGGTAAACAATGATTCGAAGATTCGAATTGGCTGACATCGAAGAAATCCTCCACATCGAGGCTCGGGCCTTCCCGAAGTCTTCTTATACGGCTGATATGTTTCTCGATTTCTATCGCCGATATTCGGATACATTTTTCGTACTCAAAGAAGAACAAGTGCGCGGCTACATTATTTTCAAGCCGGACGGTCATGTGATCTCCCTTGCTGTAGATCCGCCCTATCGCCGGCGAGGAATTGGGACCCGCCTGATGAGGGCATGCGAGTCTTGCTGTAGAGTGGAACGGCTCTTCGTGGAGGTGCGGGAAGGGAATATAGTCGCTCAAAAGTTTTACGAGAAGTTGGGATTTGTTCTGAAGGCCAGGATCAGCCGCTACTATGGCACTGAGGATGCTCTCGTCATGGAGAAAAACTGGCCTCCCACCAGAGATTGACCTCCTCAATTTGTTTGACGGGCAGGATGAGCACCGATCCTGACAAAGGGGCCGGAGGATTGGCCTAACAGGGTTTACTTATCTAAGCGGATGGGTTATATGCAGAGGCAGAGACGAATTGATGTGGAGGAGGTCCAGTAATGGGAGAGAGTCAGCCGACCCGGGAAGAGGCGTGGAGACTTTTGACGGAATTCAATCAAAGTGACAGTCTGATCAAACATGCCCTCTGTGTGGAGGGTGTGATGCGCTACATAGCAAGAAAAAGAGGCGAGGACGAGGAGAAGTGGGGAATTATCGGTCTCGTTCATGACCTTGACTATGAACGTTTTCCAGACGAGCATTGCACGAAAACCCGGGAGATTCTTACAGATCGTGGCTGGCCCGAGGACTACATCGGGGCAATCGTGTCTCACGGTTGGGGGATCTGCTCAGATGTCGAACCAAAGAGTGACATGGAAAAGGTTCTCTACGCCGTTGACGAACTGACTGGCCTTCTCACTGCCGTGGCACTGGTTCGTCCGTCCAAGAGTGTCATGGACCTCAAAGCCAAGTCAGTGAAGAAGAAATGGAAAGACAAGGCCTTTGCCGCTGGAGTCGATCGCTCGATTATTGAAAAGGGGGCGGCCATGCTCGGTATGGATATTTGGGACCTCGTCGAAGATGTCATCATGGGTATGAGGGAGGTGGCCGATCCGATCGGTCTCAGAGGAAACCTGTGATGGGGTGACCCGGACATGGGGGCCGTATACGTCCTGCTCCATCACGCAAGCCTTCCATGATCAGGGGGCACGACAAACCGATCTTATGTCATTCCCCGTAGGTTTTGGGTGAGATTGGCGAACCGCCGCTCCGATAGGGTCACCTCGTGATAGATGTCCCGTAAGATTTTGGGGCTGACCTTGTGATAATCCCTCTTGCGAGGGATGATAAACATACCCGCCATATCGATGGCACCGGGACTGATAAGCAACTGATCGTCCTGAGTGCCGTAGTAGCATTGCGGCCGATGTTTCCTTCTGGGAAATAGGATCAACCTCCACGTGCTGCCTCTGTATCCCATGATCAGATTGACCATGGGCTCTCCGATCGAATCTTCATCCTCTGACAGGGCTCCAAGGGTCTGATGGAACCGTTCAGAGAGAACATCAGAATCCCTGCTTTCGAAAATCAGAAAATGCCTGGAGAATCCCCTGGGAGCGGCGATCCGGATTTTGTCGCTCTCGATAATGATCTCGTGCCCATGGCGGGACTGGTCCACCCAGACCTGGGACTCCAAGGGCAGATTATCACGGGGAAATGCCTGAAAATGGAGATGGTCTGGTGCAGAGGCACCGCAACGGGGACCATTGTATATGACGACAAAGTGTGGCGCGAGGTCGCGGGCCAATGTCAACGCCCTCTGGAAGTGCTCATTTAGCTGCTGAGGAACGTGGTCCCGGTGGGTGATGACGACATGGTAATCGAAAATTGGTGAGACATTGCAGAGAATGAAATAATCCTCTCCGTAGGCCAGCGCTTTCTCTTGGGGATAGAGATTCTCCGGGCAGAGAAAGCACGATCGTTTTTCGATTGAAGGCGGGTCGACGCGAGCCGACGCACTGGCTATCCTGTGGGGCATATACTGACACAGGACCCAGCAGCTTTCAAGCCAGACCCACCGGGTCTGGGCTTCTCTTATTGCATCGTGGCCCCGACGAAACTCTGGCCATGCTTCCCGCTGTTGGCCATACAAGGCCCAGACTCGAGAAGACAGCCCCCGGTTACCGTGCTGCTTGGTATATGGAGCGAGGTTCTGATTACGAACGATTCTCTTTTCCCACACCTCTTGCCTTTTCCGTGTTCAGTCTCTGACGCGCCAGAATCTCTAGCGTTCTCAATCGGTCCTTATAGATGTCGTGTCGGTTCCGGTCCAGGGTGGACAAACCGGCCTCTGAGTTTCCCTCCCACCTGCGACAGGTGTAGATCGGTTCGAAGATCCTGCCGATTTCATAATGCCGGGATAGTCGAAGTCCCACCGCGTAGTCCTCTCCATAGCTCACGTTTGGAAAAGGGTGTTTTCGCAAAAGGGGCGTGAAAAAGGCCCTGGGCGCCCCCAGCCCGTTTACCCGCAGGAGGTTGTTGTGGCCGTTCTCTCGCGTCCATTCTCGGTGGTCCACGGTTCCGGGAGGTATTTCTCTTTGATCGAAGTCGGTGGTCCTATAGGTGCCGACCACCATGGCGTATTTACCGCCCTCAAACGTGTCAATGATCCGTTGAAGGGCTGACGTATCTGCATAAAGATCATCGGAATCGAGCTGAATTGCAAATGTGCCGACCGGAGGAGAGTGGACAGCGTGGTTCCAGCAGCCGCCAATGAGAAGATCCTTTTGCGGGGGGATCAAATGGATGAGGCGGGGATCTTTTCTCGCAAGGTTTCGTAGAATGGTGGATGTCTTGTCGGTGGAGTGGTTATCGACCGCGATCACGTTGAAATCAAAATTGGTTTGCTGTGCGAGGGCGCTCTCAGCTGCATCGCTGATTGTTCTCTCCCTGTCCTTCACCGGAATGATTACGCTCGCCGTCCTGGGCAGAGCGCCACGGCGAATCCTCTCGGCGGGCGGTGGGAGGAAGGCTCCTATTCGTTTTAGATGATCCGTCACCACGCCCTCCATCTCTATTTGGGCGTCTCGGTTTTCAGGAAGGAGGTAACCGAAGAGGTTTTCGGCCCCGGGGTGGACGTGATCCTGGAATACTGTGGAGAGATACTCAGGTAACCTGACAATCTGTGAATCGATGGACATCTTCAGCCTCAAATCGTAGTGGCCAGACCATCGTCCCTTGTCCAGGCGTCCATGGCGATTCACTGCACGATCCATACTCCGCCTGGATAAGAAGACCCAAGGTCCGAAGTCGAAATCATCCCGAAGAGACCCAATGTGGTAGTCGATAAGGGGATGCTCGGAGATTCCGCCGTCTTTTCTTTGAATGCAATAGTCGCTGTAAATCAGGCCAGCTCCAGTGTCTTGCGCCGCTTCGAGCAATCTCTCGAAGGCCCCGAATCCCAGACGGATCCTCTGGTCAGAAAGGACGATCACGACGAAATCAGCTTGAGACCGTTCCAAAATGGCCATGAGATCGGTTCCACCGCGAAAACTGCTGACCGGAAGGGAGTCAACTTTTCTGGGAAGACCTTCGGGTTTCTCAATATATGGGACAACCACGGAACGGATCAAACCTGAGGCCAATTGACGAAGATTCCACTGGAACTCGGGTGTCGGACTATAGGGAAGGACGAGATCGATTCGTCTCAAAGTTTCCCTCGCGAATCGATGTGGTCGTATTCTGTGTGGAAGAATTTCTGGCGAGAGTATAAGATAGGGGAACCAAAAGGTCAATTGTTGCTCCGATTATTGACTGCCCTCCCCTTTGCTTGTCTAGAGAGGAGGATTCTCAGTTCTATGGACTCTCATGTCCGTGAGGGAGGTGTGCAGGGAATGGGAGCAGCACTGCCGAGGCCGTTGCGCAATTCCCTTTTTTGGGCTTTTGTCTGATGAAAGGGGAAAGGAGCGCTCTTCGCTGCTCAAAAGCTTTTCTTGGCGCTGTCAGTTGTCCGTTGTCAGTGGTCAGTTGAGATTATCAATTCACGTCATTCGATTGAAAGTAAAATGCAATAAGCCTGTGACTTGAATCCCGCGGATGGTTAAATCCTTGTTTCTTTGCCACAAACCATGGGCGACGGACCACGAACAACGACTCTTGGTTTAGGGCTTTCATTCCATCTTTTTGGTGAAATATCCTGGAAATGACTTCGCCGCGAGTGGTCTAAACAGATTTGGACAACGACCCGTCTGCAATTGCTCGGCCGAGGACGGGAAGGGGGTCAACGTGAGAAAGAGGGACCGAAGGGATATGAGGGGTCGGCCACCGAATTGAGAATCTTGTTGAAACATGAGAGGGTTAGAGATTTCCTTTCTTGAAAACTGAGAAACTCCTCTTAAAAAGGCTCCTGACCCCTTCTCGCGTCCAGCCTTTTTAACTGGGGCCTGTGGCCCCGCCTTGGGCTTCTGGGGCAGGGGCACGACGGGGCGCGCAGGTGATCAGTTCGTCCACGGGAGACGAAACTTTTGCCATAGTCCGTCCCGGAAATCTCCCAGTCGCTCCCCGTTGGATCCTCAGCCGGAAGGGTCGGGTTTTGCTGACCCGGTCTATCCTTTAGTCGCGGGTTTTAACATCGTCGGTTATCGGGAGGGATGTGTGATGGGAAGAAAAATCAACTGGAAGAAGGTCAAAGCCATAGCGTGGAACTGCTTCCTTATGACCTTGGGCAGCTTCATCTGTGCGATGGCCGTCAATGGAATTCTCATACCGAAACACTTTCTGAGCGGTGGCTTTACGGGGCTCTCACTCACTATTCACTATTTCATTGGAGGAATCGATGTGGGGTGGATCTATCTTTTTCTCAACCTCCCGCTCTTTATCATCGGTTGGGCGAGAATCAGTCGGCAGTTCTTCTTCTATAGTGCTTTTGGTATGGGTGTATTTTCTCTTGCCCTGCTGGTGACCAAAGTGACCATAGTCGTTCAGGATCAGATGCTGGCTGCTATCCTGGCTGGCATCGTCTCGGGAATCGGTTCGGGTGTTATCTTTCGATCCTACGGATCTGGTGGGGGTCTAGATATCATCGCCATTTTTCTCAACCAGAAGTATTCTATTCGTTTGGGGCAAACGATCCTCGGGTTCAACGCTCTGCTTTTGGTTGCCTGTGCCATCCTATATGGGATCGATCTGGCTCTTTACACACTCGTCTATATCGTTGTGACCACTTACCTGATCGACCTTGTCCTCGTCGGCCTGAACCAGAGAAAAACCGTTTTTGTGATCTCAGGAAGTTCCCGAACAATCGCCGAGGAGATCCTGAAACAGATGAACAGGGGAGTGACCCTTTTCAAGGGGGAAGGGGCCTACACGAAAAAGAAGAGAGATATTGTATACACGGCGATCACCATGAGAGAACTGACCAGACTCAAGGAACTGATTTTCTCAATAGACAAGGAGGCCTTTGTCGTTGTCAACGATACAAAGGAGGTGTTGGGTAAAGGCCACGAGAGCATGAAGGTGTACTAGCCCTGAATGCCCCCTTTGAGAGGAAGCCATGAAACACAAAAACGCCTCTCCCTGGGCCGGGGGAGAGGCGCTTGTCGTGGACGAACTATTTCTTTTTAATCAAGACTACCCGCGTCGCAACATATCCGGAGGCTTCGTCTGGCTCAACCTCGACAGAGACCCATCGACCACGCTTCAGATGGCTGAAACCCAGAATTCGTCCATCGGCGTCCGTTATGGGCGTGGTTGGATCGATGAAGATGCGCATCTCGTTTACGACGATGATGCTCGACGCTTTCGTGGTGTCCATGATCGGTCCCTGGGCGGTGAGGAAAGGCTCTGCCCTGATCAAAGAGATTGGCGTGAGTAAATACAAAACTATGAGCATCAGAGGAAGCCATTTCTTCATGGGATTCTCCCTTCTTTTGTGGTGTATTGATTTATCATCACATATATACCCGTCTCCAGTATATTCCGATGATCGCCTTCGGGTTGAGAACATCGGAGGCGAAAATGCCGCCGCTCACGCCAATGTAGCTGATTCCGTGGCCCTGGATGAGTGCAATGACAACCCCTGAGGGGATAGCTGTCCCGATGACTTTGGATCGATCACTCTTTTGCAAATCCCCACCGCTATCGTCGAAGTCGATAACAGCCGCTGCGGTGGTGTAGTCGAGGGCGTAGAGTCGTGCGGTTCCTTCTCCCACGTAGCACGGGTCGATTGGATCCCCTGCTGCGGGGGTGAAGGTGGTCATATAGACCACGCCAAAATAGACGATACTCGGGGCCAGGACCTTCTCGCCGGCGTTATCAGTCAGCTCGACATACCATCCCTCCTTGGTGTTGAGGGCATTCTGGGTGGTGGCCTTCTCTTGGTCGGTTCCATCCTGAATGAGGTTGGCTGTCACATCGACCAAATCGGTCTCTATCAGCGGAATAACGGGATCTTTGTCTTTGATGGCATAGATCCGGTCGATGATCGTCGTGTTCTTTGGATGGGCCCGGTCCCCGGTCCCCCAGAAGAGCATCTCATAACCATACTCAAAGATCACATCAGGAGGATAGAAGATCTTCCGTCCACTTGTCGAATCGTCGAAGATCCGCTTGATCGTCCAGTTGTTAGGATCAGGATCGGCAATGTCGGCTCGCCACATCTGGCCGCCCGTATCACCCACATAGAGACGGTCCATATAGCCCTGGGGATACTCGTTGGTGTCAAGGGCGACAATGTCACTGGGGATAGAGTAAATCATATCCGGGTTGGTGAGGCTGTCATAGGTAAACTTCCAGATAAGGCTTCCATCGAAGAGATCGACAGCGTAGATTCCCCGTCCCATCGTATCGGCGCCGATCACTGGATCATCGTCCTGATTGGTATCGTACCCCCCACCGAGGAAGACAGCCATACGGTCATCGACACCGATTCTGAGTTGCCCAACCGTCGGGGTACTCCAACTCTGCCCCATCTCCGAGAAGTCAGGATCAGCGGGGCTAACCTCCCAGAGATACTCGGGCGCATTGGGATCTGTCACATCGAGGGCATGGTAGTAGTCGCCCCCCCGTCTTTCTCCAAAGATCAGAATGACCTGGTCCCCATCGGTGTCCTCTACGATGCCATCGCCGTCATTGTCGATCACCGTTGCCTTGGGGGCCCCATCGACAAAATACTCAAGGGTCGCGCCATTGAGAAGCTTGAGGTTTCCCAAAAGATCTGGCGGGATGAATCCCCAGAGCTCTGATCCATCGCTGTCCAAGAAGGCATGGAGCATCCCGTCATTGGCACCGGCAAAGATGACCGAGGTTGTGTCATCGTAATGGACCACAACCGGCCGGGAGTGGAGAAAAGACCCGAGGAGCCAGCGGCGGTTCTCGGTGGTGTTCAGATCCAGGTCCTCATCATAGGAGTCAACGCCGTGAATAAAATCGATGATCTGATCCTTTTCGGCGTTATCGGCTGCCCCAAGCATGGCTGCGGTCAGCTTGGGATTTCCTTTCAAGAACGCATTGTTTGGGTGGGTGAGAGGACGTTCGTTGCTGTCGATCCAGGAGTAGATGTTTCTCGGTGTGGTCCGGTTGAGAAGGACCTCGCCCACTCCCCCAATATCCGTCTCGCCACCGTCCGGCAGCGAACTCCCCCAGAAAGAAACCGCCGTATCCAGAATGCGTCCCGTGGCATCAGTCGCCAGATTCCCATTGACGTCGAGAACGTCTCCCCTCTGGATACTGCCGCTAGCCTGTCTGGCGATGGAGAACTTCTTGATGTTTCCCTTCCAGAAGGCATTCTCAGTCGGTTTGAAAAGGGCGAGATAGATCTTGTCTCCACTTGTCGTCTTTTCCATCTGACT